>CZCA01000408.1_pt1 | contig 16942 bp, 14 predicted proteins | sample 591981 | NCBI WGS metagenome assembly CZCA01 (sample SAMEA3556810, study PRJEB10932) | anaerobic digester metagenome
AGACAGTATCTGTATCCATCCTGAATCCCGCGCCCCCATTGTGTCACTGTGATCACAATGGATGTTAATCGGGGCTGACAGCGCTCTGTTTACAATAGGAGCTACTATCGGAAGCCTAAGCCCGGCGGCGATATATAGCATCTCCCACATAAGGGCAAGCCCCTGTGAAGATGTAGCAGTCATCGCCCTGGCGCCTGCGGCTGACGCGCCGATTGTCGCGCTCATCGCAGAATGCTCGCTCTCTACGGTAACAAATTCTGTATCAACTTTGCCGTTTGATACAGAATCAGCAAAGATCTGGACGATTTCAGTCGCAGGGGTGATTGGGTAGGCTGCCACAACATCAGGATTGATCTGGCGCATAGCCTCTGCTACCGCTTCATTACCGGTAATCGCAACTCTCTTATTCACCTGCACCAGCCTCCCCGTTCTCTCCTGTATCCAGTATCATCTCTATACATTTCCTGGGACACTCGTGAGCGCATATCCCACAACCCTTGCAGTGTTTGTAGTCAATTCCGGACATTTCTCCTTCGCTCACAATGATTGACGCATCCGGGCAGAAAACCCAGCAAATCATACAATTACTGCACTTCTCTTTATCCCAGACAGGCTTGTAAGTTCTCCAGTCTCCGGTTTCATACTCCTTAGCGTTTCCGGCTTTAAGGATTAGCCCGCCCCTGGGAACGTCTTTCCATCCCTTTTCTGCGGCACTCATTCCTCCCCTTGCACCTCCTGGTAAGCCCTTTCAATAGCCTGAATATTCTTCTCGACTATATCAGGGCGGAACTTGGCTTCAAGCCTCTCTCTGGTATTTCCCACGAACTCATCAATTGTCAATAGACCAGTCGTTCTGATGAGAGCTCCCATCATCGGAGTATTAGGAATAGCCCTTCCTATGGTCTCCATTGATATCTGTGTTGCATCGAGCGTATAAACCTTACCACCTGTTAGACCCAATTGCTCCCGCATCTCTTTAGGTGATAGGTTGGTATTAATAATGTACAATCCATCTTCCGGCACTCCTGCAGTTACGTCGGCTTTCCCGATCAATGTAGCATCAAGAACTACAACCATCGCAGGATTTGCCACCTGACAATGCAACCTGATAGGATCCTCACTAATGCGGTTGAATGCAAGCACCGGCGCGCCCATCCGTTCAGGACCGTACTCAGGAAATGCCTGAATATACTTACCTGAAGCAGAGACTGCTTCCCCCAGTAGGATGGCTGCAGTTTTTGCGCCCTGGCCGCCTCTTCCGTGCCAGCGAATCTCTAGAAGTTCTGCCATAGCCTGTCCCCCTCACATGTGCGTCAAAATCTTTACTATCCAACCTCCAGTATGTTCCTACTCATCTGAAGGCACATTTAAATACACACATAAGTTATTCTAGCATATCCTGTTTACTTATGCACCTCCAAGTTTGTAAACGCTACGCATAGGCATTTTTTGGGTTTACTTTGCATTTGGTGTATGTTATTATAACAATTGGATTTTTACTATAGATTGTCGCTGGTATTCATTTCTCCGAAATGTACTCTTCTCTCTTCTTCAGCTATATGAAACGGCAGGTGAACAGCCACGAGTAACAGCATTAAAGTGAGCCGGGCTTCCCTGCTCAAGCCTGAGAGCGTCAGTCCTACGGCTGATATCCATCAAATCGCCGGTATTCTGGCAGAACGTGAAGTAACTTATGTCGTATCATCTGATAACATGCTCCTTGGCGCCATTTACAGAGATTCTCTTAATCTTACACCCAACTTCATAGCTGAAGCATCTGAACGCAGTATTGAAGCTTGTGAGCTAATGACCCCGAAAGAAAGAATCCCCTGCATTTCCCTGGAGACACACCTGGATTCCGCGATATCTGTTTTTCTCGAGACAGAGCTCAAAGAGATTCCGGTGCTTGAGAATGACCGCTTAGTCGGAGTGTTGCCTCTGCGTTCCCTGCTAAAAGGATTGACAGAGTCTTTAGGCTCAGTGAAACATCAACAGGAGCATGACAAACGCTCCAGCATGATTCTTCAATCTATAAACGAAGGCCTTATTATGATAGATAAGGATTTGATAATCCGCGAATATAATCGCGCTGCTGAAGAGCTCCTCGGCGCCAAAGCCTCTGAGAGAATAGGAAGCAAAGCCGTGGTGAAGACAAGGGGCGGATCGCCGGTATTTGAGGTTATGAAGACAGGGAAACCACGCTTTGGCGTAATGAGTCCGCTGGCAGATGGGCGCATATTCTCTGTGAACTACGTCCCTATGCTGGACAACGGTAATGTAGTAGGTGTGATTCAGACATTCCAGGATATTACCGGGCAAGAAGAAATGCGATCTCAACTCCTGTCCTCCAGGGATGAATTGGATCGCGCCTTCGCTTTGACTCTTCCGAATTCCAGAGTCGAGCATAAACTGAAGAATACAGCGGAATACAGAGATATTTATGATTCTGACAGTGGACAGATCACAATCACTGAGGTTATTGCCGATGGAGGTTATAAACACGTAGTAAATGCCCTTAAAGTACTTGCAGATCTTAACAACAAGGGTATCATGTCGCTCCTTGGAATCAGTAAGGACGTGTTGGTCCAGAGCATTATCTTTCACGACTTGGGCAAATCCCAACCCCAGTTCGAAATCGGACAGACTGTAGATCCCCTGGATGAGTTTGAAGAAAGCTGTGCCCATGCTGAAAGGAGCGCAGATATAGCAGCTCACTTTTACCAACGCGAAGATGACGTCATATGGCTCATCAAGTACCATCATCATCCGGAAAGTCAACTTCCCGCTGATTTCCCTAACCACTTGAGGCCTATGCTACGCCTCTTGAAACTGGTAGACGGACTATCCGCTGCACTCACACGTCGTAATGGCAAGATAACGCTGGACGTAGATGGAACCAAAGTCTATGTCTATGAACGTAATCCCCATCCTGATTTCGACAAATCAAGAGTTGTGGATCTCTTCACAGGTGAGACAAGAGAAATACCTGACTACCCTGATGGTACAGGATAGCCAGGTATTACAAAGTAAATAGTTATTTTTATGTCAATTCAGGATAGAGTGGGAAGCGTTCAGTCAAGCTTTCCACTTTTTGTTTGGCGGCATGCAGAACGCTTTCATCATCAGGGTTATCCAGGACATCCGCAATAATCCCTGATATCTCAAGCATTTCGGCTTCTTTCATACCTCTTGTTGTCACGGCAGGGGTTCCGATTCTGAGCCCACTGGTTATAAAGGGCTTCTCAGGATCAAACGGAATCGTGTTCTTGTTTACAGTAATTGCGCAGCTATCAAGAAGCCTCTCAGCCTGGAGTCCGGTCAATCCGTGCTCCCTGACGCTTACCAACATCAAGTGGTTGTCGGTGCCTCCTGATATGACCCGAAAACCGCGATTCATGAGTGCCGCAGCAAAGACTTTCGCATTCTTCACTACCTGTGCCTGGTAGGCTTTGAACTCAGGCGAAGCAGCTTCTTTAAAAGCGACAGCCTTGCCTGCAATCACATGCATCAGAGGACCTCCTTGAGTCCCTGGGAATATAGCTTGATCAATCTTCTTTGCGAACTGCTCCTGACACAGGATTAACCCGCCTCTCGGGCCACGGAGCGTCTTATGAGTTGTAGTGGTAACAAACTCAGCGTAAGGAACGGGACTAGGGTGAAGGCCTGTGGCTACAAGGCCTGCAATGTGCGCCATATCCACCATCACAAGAGCGCCTACTTCGTCAGCGATCCGGCGTATTCTAGGGAAATCAATAATCCGAGGATACGCACTGGCGCCTGCCACAATCATCTTTGGCTTGTGCTCTTTGGCAAGATCGAGAAGGGCATCGTAGTCAATGGTTTCTGTCTCTTTAGTCACTCCGTAAGGAACGAAATTGAAGTACTTACCTGATAGGTTTATCGGGTGTCCATGGGTAAGATGTCCGCCATGGGACAGATTCATTCCAAGGACAGTGTCCCCAGGCGTCAGCATGGCAAAATAGACAGCCGTATTCGCTTGCGCCCCTGAGTGAGGCTGAACATTAGCGTGGCCTGCACCGAACAGAGCTTTCGCCCTCTCAATCGCAAGGCTCTCCACAACATCGACAAACTCACATCCGCCATAATAGCGCCTACCAGGGTAGCCTTCTGCATACTTGTTAGTTGCAGTTGACCCCTGAGCCTCCATGACTGCCCTGCTGGTGAAGTTCTCAGAGGCTATCAACTCAATATTTCCCCTCTGGCGTTCTGTTTCGGCCTGCAACGCATCAGCAACTTCCGGGTCAATGGCTCTGACAATATTGTACACCGACTATGCCCTCCCCTTAGAATTTATGATCCAAGGGCTACCAAATAGTCTACCAGCCCCTGGTCTGAAGTTTCTCCTCATCTGTGAGGGTTGCTGCTGCCATTCCCTCCATCGGTTTCCCAAGACCTTTCGACACCTTCAGAAGGACATCGGGTTTGTCAAAGTTAGTCGTAGCTTCAACAATTGCCCTGGCTCTTGCAGGCGGATCATCAGACTTGAATATCCCTGATCCGACAAATACTCCTTCTGCGCCCAACTGCATCATAAGCGCTGCGTCCGCCGGAGTGGCAACCCCACCGGCAGCGAAATTCACCACAGGGAGCCTGCCTTCTTTGGCTACCCATGTAACCAACTCGTATGGAGCCTGCATATCCCTGGCAATTGCCATGAGTTCATCTTCGCGCATCCCGGCCAGTCTACGAATCTCGCTCTGGACACGCCTCATATGCCGGACTGCTTCGACAATATCCCCTGTCCCTGCCTCACCCTTTGTGCGCATCATAGACGCTCCTTCTGCGATACGGCGAAGGGCTTCACCCAGATTACGACATCCACATACAAAAGCGACTTTGAACTGGTGCTTATCTATGTGATGCTCTTCATCGGCAGGGGTTAAGACTTCGCTTTCGTCTATGAAGTCCACTCCAAGGGCTTCTAGTATTTGGGCTTCGACAAAGTGCCCTATACGACACTTAGCCATGACAGGGATTTTTACAGCTTCCATAATGGAAGAAATTATGTCCGGATTGGACATCCGGGCAATCCCGCCATGAGCCCTTATGTCGGCAGGCACTCTCTCAAGTGCCATCACTGCAACAGCACCCGCATCCTCTGCTATTTTTGCCTGCTCTGAAGTGGTAACATCCATAATTACGCCGCCTCTGAACTTCTCTGCGACAGCCCTCTTCGCTTCAACTGATGACTGATTCCCCATCTTTGCGGTCCCTCCATTGGAATTAAACTTCCCCTTGTAATTTTACTACAGTGAGAGTGCTAAAACAAGGCGAGAATTGTAGTTCTATTGTAGTTCTGTTTGACAGTGGGCCTGAGTCTGTGTTCGAAGCCTCGCTTCAGGCAGTCCCGTTACCTGCTAGAGATTGTCAACTGCACTGTGCAACCTCGTGAGGGCCTTCTCCAGGATGGAACGAGGGCAACCAATATTCATTCTGATGAATCCATCTCCACCGCTCCCAAAGGAGTAACCCTGGTTAACCCAAAGCCCGACCTTGTCCAACATGAACCGCTCTAAATCTTCATTATCCATACCAAGTTTCCTGCAATCCAACCAGACTAAATACGTGCCTTCAGCTTCAACTTCCTCAATCTGCGGGATTTTTTCGCTCAAGTACCCTGCTAGGAACCGCCGATTACCCTGTAGGTAATCCAGCAGTGCATCCAACCATTGGTCTCCCCAAGTATACGCAGCTTCAGCTGCTATGCCTCCGAAAATCGTCGCCTGTCTCGGCAGGACCGAGCTTCTGAACTCCCTGCGAACCTCTGGATCCGGTATTACCAGGTACGCTGTTTTCAACCCAGCCAGATTAAAGGTCTTGCTGGGAGAAATACACGTAATGGTATTGTCTCTTAATTCATTGCAAATAGAAGCTAAGGGGATATGCTTGTACTCCTTGTAAATCAGATCAGAATGGATTTCGTCTGAAATCACAACAACTCCGTGCTCCATGCAAATATTGCCTAACATGGTCAGCTCGTCCCTGGTCCAAACCCTCCCTACAGGATTATGGGGACTGCAGAGGATCAAAGCCTTCGTCCTTGGATCCTTTGCCTTCTCTTCAAGATCAGCGAAATCCATTGTATAACGACTGTGTTCATATTTTAGTTGATTATTAAGCACATGGCAGCCGCTGTCTCTAATCGCGCTGAAGAACGGAGGATAGACAGGGGATTGAAGGATAACCTTATCTCCCGGACGGGTAAGGGCTTGAAGGAGTCCTCGTATGCCAGGCATGACTCCGGGCGTGAATGCTATCCAATCTTGCTCTATAGTCCAGTCATGCCTGCGGCTGAGCCAGTCTGTGACTGCCTTGTAAAGGCCAACGGATTCAATAGTATAGCCATATATCCCGTGCCTGGCCCTTTCTACGATGGCATCTTGCACCTCGCGCGGGGACTCAAAATCCATGTCCGCAACCCACATGGGAATTACATCGTCATCTCGCATGTCCCATTTGACTGAGCCAGTACCACGACGCTCAACTACTCTGTCAAAGATAAAGTCAGATTTCATCAGCAGAACCTCCATGATGTATGTATCTACTTTTGCGCCGAACACTGAATCTAATTTATACTCTATTAGGACCATTATCAAGCACATGATAAGCCTCGTGTCATTTTGCGGCAATCTTGGACAGGAGATGAGAAAGCATTACATTCGCCTTGAATATGTGCTGTCTTTTGGATAAACTGAAAATATGGGAAAACTTTCTCAAAAGACGAAAGCGCAATGGATTTCGTAATCAACCTAGAGGAGGACAACTGACATGACCGGTTCCTTGTTCAGTATCTTGTGGCTGATTCTAATCGCGTCAAGCCTTCTCTCGCCTCTGCTGGATAAGAGGCGAACAGAATCCGCTCGGGTAAAGCTTCTCAATACTCTGTCGCGGAAAAGGGGATCTCGGGTTATTTCAATGATCCATAGGATGGAAGCTTTCAGTTTCTTAGGGATCCCTATCTCACGACATATTGATATTGAAGACTCAGAGCAAGTCCTAAGAGCGATAAGGCGCACCCCCAACGATGTCCCCATTGACATCATACTCCATACACCCGGCGGTCTGGTATTGGCTGCAGAGCAGATTGCAAGGGCTATAGCAGGCCATGAAGCGAAGGTCACTGTATTTGTGCCGCACTACGCAATGTCAGGCGGCACGCTCCTGGCGCTCGCAGCAGACGAGATTATCATGGACGAACATGCAGTCCTAGGACCTATAGACCCCCAACTTGGTAATTATCCTGCGGTATCCATCCTAAGGGCTATTGAGCAAAAGGACAAGAACTCGCTGGATGATACCACGCTCATACTGGGGGATATGGCTGCCAAAGCCATGGTGCAAGTCTATGAAAGCGTCTATAATTTGCTGCTGGCGAAATTCCCTGAAGACCAAGCACAGAACATTGCAAGAACCTTAACGGAAGGCAAATGGACTCACGATTATCCTATTACCTGCCGAATGCTGCGAGACATGGGACTTGCTGTCTGCAACGAGATGCCGGGCGAGGTATACCGGCTTATGGAGCTCTATCCACAACCTGCCCAGCGTAGGCCTTCTGTTCAATACGTACCTGTGCCCTTCGAGCGAAGATCTCCGACGTCTCCGTCCCGTGGAAAAGACTGACGTCAGCCGTCTCCCCTGGCAGACGGACACCATGCCAGGCCCACTAGGTGCACAGTTATGTTGGCAGACGTTGTGCGGATGCTGACTTCCTCCAGTTTTTGGTCTATAGGGTTGTAGATTTCTGCAACCCTATCCAATTCCTGCTGGAGTTGTAACGCCAGCTCTCCGAGTTGAGCCTCTACAGACTGTAGGGTCTCCTCGGCCTGGCTAATGCCGTCACCGCTCTGCCGCGCCCGGCCTGCGCTTCGAACAGCTGTGCCGACCCGGGAAAGCGAGGTAGAGCTGATGGACTTACGTCCAAGAAGAACACCTAGCAATGCGGTGCCTGTGGAAACCGCAGCATCCAGCTTCTTCTGCTGAGCTTGGGCAGTCTTTCTTTCCAAAGCCTGCCTGGCTCGCCTTTGACGATCTTCAAGTGTAGCCATCCTCGAGGCGTACTTCGTCCTGAGCGTTTCCATGGCCTCGTCACGGCGCTCGTGGCCTAAATGCTGAAGGCGGATACGAAAGTCTCGTTCATCCTCACCGGGTTCAGATACTACCTTCAGGGTCGGACTGTAGAAAAGCTTCAGAGGAACCTCAGTGCGCAAAAACTGACTGAACAGCTTCTTCCACCTTTCGTAGCTGCCAGGATCTGCAGCAGACTGCGGATAAGTCGCAAAAACCGCTCCCTCAAGGGGCGAAGCCTCCAGGTCACTAAGATCCAGATCTAGAGGCTTAGATTCCTTCCAGTCCAGCGCAACCGGCCCATCGTAAAGGGGCACCAAGAACACGTGACGTTGAGATGTGGCCACCCCGTGCTTGGCATTGGTATACTGTGCATCAGCCACGCCTATGACAGAAGGCACATATACCAGGCCACCCATGACACGGCCTGTCGGCGGCAGGTAAACCTGCCGGATCTTCGGTGAAAGCACCGGGGGAACAGTGCCTGCCTCTTGCAATTCGGTTTGCGGCGCCTTGACATCCGCAGTCTGTATAGGCGTCTCCATGAGCGAAGACTCATGCATCTCCCTCCGAGGCGCAGCAGGACGCTGTGACGACGGCAATGCAGCTATCTGGTCTCTTGTCAGCGGACCCGCCAGGTAGGAAAGGACCCACCTCGTCTGGAAAATCTGCGGCTCGTCCTCATGCACACTGTGCAGGTAAAACATGCGTTTCCCGAGCCCGGCCAGGATCTGCTCTGTCCTACGGCGGTCAAACAGGCCCCCGGCTGCCGCCCCTTCCAGCCCGGCCAGAACCCGCGCCTTGTCACGCTCGGTCTGAAGCCTGCCGATAAACCATGTTCCGGCATTGGAAAGGGCCTTGTAGTCCAGATCAACTGGGTTCTGAGTTGCCAGAATCAGTCCTAATCCGTAGGCTCTGGCTTGTTTGAGAAGGGTCAGAAGCGGAGTCTTCGACGGAGGGTTTGCGGTGGGAGGAAGATAGCCAAAAAGCTCATCCATATATAGGATGGCTCGAAGACTCCCGGTTCCCGGCTGAGTGCGCACCCAAGCCAGTATCTCATTTAAGAGCATGGTTACGAAAAACATACGCTCGCTGTCAGAAAGGTGGGCAATAGAGAAGATAGAAACCCGTGGTTTGCCGTCTTTAGTATATAGGAACCTATTGACATCCAGGGGTTCACCCTCCAGCCACGCCTTGAAGCTGGGAGAAGCTAGCAAGCTGTTAAGCCTCATAGCAAGAGCAAAACGGTCTTTGGCAGGGTAGAAGCTCTCCAGATCCATTACGCCTACCTTGTCCATGGGCGGAGTTTGTATCGCCATGATCAGCTCGGCGAGGCCTAAGTTCTGCCCCAACTTCCAGTAATGCTCCAGAATACCGGAGATTAAGATATGCTCCCGGCTTGTGAGTGGATCCGCATCCATACCCAATAGAGCCAGTAAACCTGTGGCAGTAGCATGTAGGCGATCGCTGTATGCATCCTGGTCTTCTTGCAGGCGGGGCGGAGGAGCATCAAAAGAACGAAGGGCGGAAACACCGGGGCCGGCTGAGCTACCCGGCGTATAGACGGTAATATCCGCTGCATCCAAGAGCTTCTCAATGCGTTTTCCGCTCTGGCCCCAATCTTCCAATCCTTTTTGCCACAATTCCGCTTGCGCTGCAGCATAGTCGTCCGGAGTATACCCTTTGTTTGCGGCTTCATGCAGGTTTATCCAAGGACGGAAGTCTTCAGGACGCAGATCGGGGAACGTCAGAGCCATGTTGCCCAAGTCACCCTTGGGGTCAATAGCGATCACCGGGATACGGTCGATAGCAGCCTCTTCCAGGATCCCAATGCCCAGCCCGGTTTTGCCGCTGCCCGTCATACCGATGATGACTGCATGAGTTGTCAGGTCTTTCGACTTGTAGAGAACCAAGTCATCCAAAAGCTTACCTTGCTCCGGATCATAAGCCTTTCCAAGGTAAAACACACCGAGCTTCTCAAAATCCTGCATAAGGACTCCCCTCCAAGCCTTTTTCTCCCAGTCTGGCCCAAAGATACAAAGGGCTTGTCAATTAACGGCAACGCTGCGGCAACGCTGTCTTTTGCACCGATTTCTACAGCTAGCAGAGCAAATCGGTCTTCGTGTGTACTTTAGCATAGTTAGGACAGGATTCCAAGAAGTACAAGATTACCGTCTGACACGATATCGGACTCAAACCCAACAAGCTGCCTGGCGAAATGCCCTGCCCAACTCTTAGGGATCACGTCGGTTAACACGAACATGGTCGATTTCCGACCACTTTTTTCAAAACGCTGCTTCAATTTCAACCACCTTCTTGGATTTTCGCATCAGAAAGCCGATAAGTGGTAGGTTCTCGACCACCTCCGCTGGCAAACGTGTATGTTTTTCGACCACATTTCTGGGCTAAAGAGGGATTTTGATAGGTTCTCAAGGCTCAGGCGGAAGGTTTTCTACCACTTTTTTGGAAAAGGTGGCAGGTTTTCGCCCACCTTTCCGAAAAGTGTGGTCGATTTTGTATCCACAAGCCTCAAGTGAAGGGATTCTCTATGGTGAGGTGTTCTATATTCTACCCGCTTGAGGCATGATGGTGGTTGATAATCTACCACCAATAAGCCTCGGGATGGTCGATTTCCGACCATGCAAGCCGTCGCTCCGAAAAATATGGTTGAAAATCGACCATCAACAAGCCCGAAGGTGGTCGATTACCTATCAACCCATCTAGGCAATTGCTCGGTGGAAGGTTGCAGAAAACCATACGGCAAAAAGAGATTTATAGTTGATTTTCAGCCACCTAAGATGTGGCTTCGCAAAATGCGGAGTTTTCTATGTGCTATGGTCTGGAGATAGTAGATTATCTGGTGGAGACGAGGAGATTCGAACTCCCGGCCTCGTGAGTGCGATTCACGCGCTCTCCCAACTGAGCTACGTCCCCACCTTAAGATTGGTAGATTTCATTCTATTCTTCCTCGCTCAGATACTAGCACATCCTACTGCTGCAAGTCAAGAGCGCCAAAAGCCGGTGTCGCCGGCTAAGAGCCGACAGGCTCAGGATCAAAGCTAGAGAACCACAGCATTAGGACAGCACCAGGCGTATTCGATCTATGATTATTCCGCCTATGCTCTGGGGCGCATCGTCGGAAACAAGACTACATCCCTGATCGATTCCTGATTAGTAATGAGCATCACCAATCTGTCAATGCCTATACCCATGCCTCCCGTAGGTGGCATACCATGTTCAAGAGCAAGCAAGAAATCCTCATCCATCATGTGGGCTTCTTCATCGCCCTTGTCGCGAAGCGCGACTTGTGCTGCAAAACGTTTCCGCTGGTCAATCGGGTCATTCAACTCGCTGAATGCATTGGCCATTTCACGGCCGCCGATGATCAATTCAAACCTATACGTGTAACGAGGATCGTCCTTTCTCCTTCTGGCAAGCGGTGATACCTCTATCGGATAGTCTGTGATAAAGGTAGGCATTATCAATTCCGGCTCCACCAGCTTATCATAGATCTCTGCCAACACGGCCCCACGTGAGCTGTCCTGTCCTATTTCAACCCCTAAGGAGTCCGCAGCCAAGAGGGCATCGTCGTCAGTCTCAATCTTGGTAAAGTCCACACCTGTATGTTTCAATACTGCATCAACCATAGTCAGCCTTGGCCAGGGCGGCGTAAGGTCTATTTCTTGTTCTCCGCACTTTACCACCGGAGTCCCCAGCACCTTAGTGGCTACGTAGTGGATGAGATTTTCGGCAATATTCATCATATCGGTATAATCGGCATATGCCTCATAAAGCTCAAGCATGGTAAACTCGGGATTATGCTTAGTGGATATGCCTTCATTTCTGTACACACGGCCAAGCTCATAGACTTTCTCCAGCCCGCCTACGATCAAACGCTTCAGATGAAGTTCCAGAGCAATCCGCATATAAAGATCCATATCAAGGGCATTATGGTGCGTAATGAAAGGCCTTGCACTTGCTCCTCCGGGAATGGAATGCAAAGAAGAAGTCTCGACCTCAATGTAACCTCGAGAGTCAAGGAATTCCCTCACTGCCTTGAGCACAGCTGTGCGCTGCAGAAACACCCGGCGCACGTCAGGATTAACTATAAGGTCGAGATAGCGGTGCCTATAGCGAAGGTCAACATCAACCAGGCCATGCCACTTCTCAGGCAAGGGACGAAGGGCTTTGCAAAGAAGAGTGAATTCGTCTATCTCAACGCTTATTTCTCCTCTTCGGGTGCGGAACACCTTACCTACTACACCTATGATGTCCCCGATATCCAGGGATGTAAGAAGCTCGTAGGCAGCCTCACCCAGGGAATCAACTTTGGCATAAACTTGGATACGCCCGGAAAGATCCAGGATATCCGCGAAAGTTGCCTTGCCGTGACTGCGCATTGCCATTAATCTGCCTGCTATCCTCACGACACTTCCGTCAAGATTGGAAAAATCATCTATGATTTCCTTACTGAGATGCGTTCGCTCAAATCTGGCTCCGAAAGGATCCACACCGTTAGCCCGGAGGGTTTCTAATTTCTGCATCCGAACTCGTACATGTTCGCTGTCAAACTCAGATTGATGTAATTCTCCCTCGTTCCCTCCGTTGCTTTCCAAGTTCATCTTATCACCTCGAAATTTCTAGGACTTGGAACTTAAGAGTCCCTACAGGCGCAAAAACATCTACAACACTACCTACCGGCTTGCCCAAAATTGCCTTGCCCACAGGGGACTCATTGGATATTCGAGAATTAGCTGGATTAGCCTCCGCTGAACCGACAATTATATATTCAAAGACCTCTCCCCCGGTCATGTCCTTTAGCTTTACTCTTGACCCTAGGCGGACAGTATCTGTATCCAGTTCGTCTTCATCAATGACTTCGGCGTTTCTCAGCATGGTCTCCAGTTGAGCGATGCGACCTTCAACAAACGCCTGCTCGTTCTTGGCATCCTCGTATTCGGAGTTGTCTGTGATGTCGCCAAAAGCCTTAGCATCCTTGATCCTTGCCGCAACTTCGCGCCGCCTGGTAGTCTTAAGGTGCTCCAGTTCCTTTTCAAGCTTCTTGAGCCCTTCCAGGGTCAAAACTACCTTCTGCGCCATCGCCATACTTCTGATTCCTCCTTAATCAATGGATCTTCCTTGTACATCTTGGCATCGCGCGATATAGCCAAGCTTGATCATGCTTGATACTATGCCCATCGCGCGACGCCTCGTCGCATGCCAATATTATGTCTTCTGACCTTCCCGTTGTCAAGACTCAACGGGAATTCAGTAGAGAGCCCAGGTTATCATATGCGGCTACTGTAACACTTCAATCCTGGGACGAAATTCGAGCTTTGTCAGAATATCCAGATAGTCAGAGGGCGTGAAATCCTCGGGGCTGCGCCCTGTAATGGCTACCAGCATTGCATCAATCACGTTGGTCGCAAAGGATCTGCCACTGAATTCAGGGGTGGACACGACAAGGGTCCTGACGCCTCGCGCCCTGAAAGCCTTAACATCGTCCTCAGTCACAGTATTCGTTATGATAACTTTCCCCGAAAGGTCTTCCGGCATGTGCTTCTTTATGAAATGACAATCACCTCCGATAATATCCGCCCATTGATATATGGAGGTAAACTTTGGGATAACCTGCTCCTGACTCTTGCCGGTTGGATAGAGCACACTGATAGGCATGTGACCAAGGATCGGCATCAAAACATCAGCAACGATTCGTAGGGTAGGGAGAGTAGTCGGAAAAATCGGCACCCCTAAAGCAAACGCCAGATCGCCGATTTTCAAGTTGCACCCGGACTCAACAAGAGCAGAAGCCATGCCGTATCTATCCAGCGCACAAACGACAAACGCGTTCTTGCCATGGAACGGCATTTTCTCCTCATCACGCATATACTCTACGGCTCTGCGTTCGATGACTCCCTTAAGCATACTCCCGTCAGCAACCGGAGTCGTCTTTGCCACCTTGGCCATTCTCTCAGCTTCCCACAGAGTATACCGCTTGTTCCCCATGAAAAACCATCGGTCCGTTCCACCTAAACCTATAGCATCGACCTTTCCGTCGAGGCTGCGAATAAGCTCTATCGCTTTTTGAACATCGCCATTCGTCCCGCGACGCTCAAGTGTGATTTCCTCTCCGAGCAATGTTATTTGCGCCTTGTGATCGCGCTTTGTAGAACCAAGGCTCACACCGACTACGTGCTTCAAATGACCCCGCCCCCATTCCAAAATACGATTCTATACTAGTTCGCAACGATTTCCCGAATGATTTTGCGGATGGTCTCCGGATCTATCTCCGCGTCCTGCCTAATGGGTGATGCACCAATAACAACGCTTATCACTCGGTTCCCAAGGATTGATTCAACAAGGTTGCACCTCATGTCTGAGCCAATGAAGATCACAACATCGTAGATTTTCAGTTTACTTATAATTGCCATTATTTCATTGAGGACTTCAAGGCCGGATCTCTCCCGGACAAATCTCCATCTCTCTTCATCATCCATGAGAAACACAAAATCTACGCCTTCTTCCCTGGCCACTTTGTAGATGTCATTCTTGTTGCCTACAGGGAAGCCGACCAGCGCAACTCTTCCGCCTTTGCGGATCTCACCGAGACTCTCCAGGCGTGAAACAAAAGCCCTGTCTATACCGATTCTGTCTGCGGTCTCTTGTTGTGACAACCCGCGAGATCTAAGGTCCAAAATTCTCTCGACAGTATTCAGAAGGCGCCCCTTGTCTATTAGCTTCTCTCCTATACGCACGAACTCCAGAGCAATCCACCTCCTGCCGGCTGCCGCTTACCGGCCGCAGACCGACTTTGCCGACTCCTGCCCGCCAACTACCGGCGTCCCGGCTTAATCCGATTGGTGTTTACACATTTGTGCACACACCCATTCTAGCAAAGGGGATCAAGAAATGCAACCTTCAAAGCACGGGCCATTTCATCCCTTGTTTTAGATGCGTTAATGCGAATACGGGCCGATGCAGCTCCCGGAATACCTCGGACATACCATGCTGCATGTTTCCTCATCTTGAGAACTGCCGCTTGTTCACCTACAAGCTGAATAAGCATATCAAGGTGCCTGAGGGCCAACGCGGCCCGCTCCTCATACGTAGGAGGCGCAGGCACTGTCCCCGTACTGAGGAATATGACAATATCCCTGATCAGCCATGGATTGCCCAGGGCTGCCCTACCAATCATTACTCCGTCACAACCTGTTTCAACAAGCATTCTCTTGGCATCCTGTGGCGAGCGGATATCTCCATTACCGATAACAGGAATTGATACGGCTTCCTTTACATCCTTGATTATGTCCCAGTCGGCACTACCGGAATAGAATTGCTCACGGGTTCGGCCATGGACTGTCACCAGAGAAGCACCGGCTGCTTCAACTGCCCTGGCAAGTTCAACTGCATTTTTCAGCTCTCGGCTCCAACCCATCCTCATCTTGACCGTGACCGGGACATTCACTGTAGACACAACAGATTCCACAATGTCCCTGGCAAGCGGCACATCCCGCATCAAGGCCGCGCCCTCCCCGTTTCTCACAATCTTCAGAGTAGGACAACCCATGTTGATATCAATGATGTCAGGCGAGGCCAGCTCTTGTGTGATCTTAGCTGCGTGAGCCATAATCTTGGGATCGCTCCCGAACAACTGAACCGCAATGGGACGCTCCGTATCGGAAATCCTGAGCATGCTCTCGGTCCTTTCATTTCCGTATACGAGCGCTTTATCAGAAATCATCTCTGTGTAGACAAGTGCACAACCCATCTCCTTCGCAATGAGTCGATACGCTTGATCCGTAACTCCTGCCATAGGCGCCAGCGCCACCGGCGGTTTGCCGGCAAGGTCGACTCCGCCGAAGGATATGTCCCTGCGCCCTGTCCTGCTATTATCTGCGCCTGAATCACTTGCCTTGTTCTGCTCATAGGAATCCCCGGTTGTCGTAACACGAATGCTCCCGAATGCTTTCCTACTGCGAGACAGGTTGCCGTCCCCAAGCATCCTGGAAATAGTGAGTAAAAGCTCATCAAGTCCCTCGCGTGTTTCAGCGGACACCGGGATCGCTCCGGGGTGATCAAGCCGAATACGCTCTCTTTCCAGGCTCCCCGGTATGAGGTCTATCTTATTAAGGCAAGTAAGAATAGGCTTGTCAGCAATACCCAAAGTTTTGAGAACTTCTTCCACTGCTTCACAGTGATCATCCTTGCCGGGATGACTCGCATCCACCACGTGAAGTAGGAGGTCAGAGTAAGTAGCTTCCTCGAGAGTAGCTCGAAAGGCTGCTATAAGATCGTGCGGGAGTTTCCTTATAAACCCGACTGTATCAGCAAGTAATACAAACCCGCCTGAAGGTAGGTAGCATCTTCTTATTGTCGGGTCAAGCGTGGCAAAGAGCTTGTCCTCAACGAACACCTGTGAATCTGTCAAGGCGTTAAACAGCGTGGATTTACCTGCATTTGTATAACCCACAATCGATACAAGAGGCAGGCCTGATTTGCTCCGGTTCGACCTTTGGAGGCCTCGCCTTTTCGCTATCTCTTCGAGTTCCTTTCGAAGAATAGAGATCCGCCGCCTGATACGCCTCCTGTCAACCTCCAGCTTCGTCTCTCCGGGCCCTCTCGTGCCTATACCGCCTCCGAGTCTGGACAAGGAAGTGCCCTTCCCTACAAGCCTCGGAAGCAGGTAACAGAGTTGCGCCAGCTCTACCTGAATCTTTCCTTCCTTACTTGCAGCCCGTGATGCGAATATGTCCAGTATGAGCCAAGTCCTGTCAACAACCTTCGTTTTGAGGAGGCTTTCAAGGTTGCGCTGTTGAGCCGGAGACAGCTCATCATCAAATATTATGAGGTCAGC
>CZCA01001671.1_pt1 | contig 16939 bp, 5 predicted proteins | sample 591981 | NCBI WGS metagenome assembly CZCA01 (sample SAMEA3556810, study PRJEB10932) | anaerobic digester metagenome
AGATCTCCACTATCCTCTCCGTCGGCAGCGTCAGATGTGTATAAGAGACAGGGGTAGCTGCGTCTCGGTGATCGCCACTTCCAACACGCCTTCGGTGCGTTGTCCGGGCGCCAGCGTTGTGGCGCCCAACGTGATCGCACCCAACGAGCCTGACGCCACAGTCAGCCCCCGGATTGTGAGGTCTCCGATGTTTTCGACCACCAGCGTGAACCGGACGCGCTCTCCAACCGCCGCCACCGGTGCGTTGGTATGGACGCTGGCCTGTATACGCGGCGTCGCCACCACGAAGACCATGTCAGCGTCGGCGGCAGTGAGCTGCGCACCGTTGCTACGCACCGTCGCCTTCACTTCCATCTGATTCACGATCGGCGTCAGCACGTCCGACTCCTTGACCACATAGGTGATCGCACCGCTGATGCTCTTGCCCGGCGCCAGCGACAGCGGCGCGCGCGGCTGCGGCGTGGGGAGGTCGTGATTGAGCGTGACATTGTCAAGCATCATGGCGCCCACGTTCTGCACTTTGTAGCTAAAGACAACAGTCTCGCCTGGCTTTGCCACCAGCTTATTTACACTCTGCACCAGAACGATGTCGGCATTGTCAACCAGCGCCAGCGAATTGGCAGCCTTGATGACGATCTCCGGCAATTCCGGTGCGGGTCTGCCTTTCACCGTCAGTGTGTTGAGCAGCGGGCCGGGCAGGTCGCCCGCCACGATAGGCGTCGTCCCCTGCGCCGTAGCGGATTCACCGGGCGCCAACTGGCTCTTGCTCAGGGTGAGGAAGCCGAGGCGTGTATCGCTGGCCGTCAACCCATAGAGGGCAACCTCGCCGGTGTTCGTGACCGTGTAGACATAGTTGACCAACTCACCCACACTTGCCGGCTGCGGTCTCACGCTGCTGGCAATATCCAGTTCTGCACGATAGTTGAGCGTGACAGCGCTGGCAGCGGTGGCGCTGATCGACAGATTGACGCCGACCGCCGTTGCCCTCACTGTGGCGCGGTTGGTCAGCGGGCCGGGTAGATTGGCAGCCGTAACCGTGTAGACAGCGGAAGCCACGGCCACACCACCAGGCTGCAGAGCGGTGCTGCTCAACGTCAACACGCCCAGGCGGCTGTCATGCAACGTGACGTTGGCAAGCGTTACATCGCCAGTGTTCTGGGCGATGTAGGTATAGGTCACAGCATCGCCAGGGCGTGCGGCATCGGTCGAAGGCTGCACCGTTATGGCGACAGCCGGCTGCCCGCTGACGGCAACGGATGCACCTGCCGTGGCGCTGATCGGCGTATTCGGCGCCACGGCTGAGTTGGCCGAAGCCAACACCGACTGCGCCAGCGGGCCGGGCAGATCATTCTCACCAACGGTGTAGGCCGCTGCGCCTTGCGCCACTTCGCCGGGCGCCAGGTTGACTTTGCTGAGCGCCACCGCACCCAGGCGACTGTCGTACACCTGCACACCGGTTAACGGGGTTTCACCGCTGTTGGTGACGCGGTAGGCGTAGGCAATGTTGGCGCCGATGGCAGCGGTGTTCAGGCTCGGCGTCACCGCCACCTGGAGGCCAGGAACCAGGGCATGGACAAAGACGCTCGTCGCCCCCGTCACTGTTTCGCCGTAGGAGTCGATGCCCTGCGCCGTCGCCGCACTGGTGATATCGCCCGCGACCACTGTTGAGCAGGTGAAGCGCCAGGTTTCATTCAGATCGAGCACGCCATCCGCGTTGGCGTCGCCATTGACATATTGCACGTCGGTGCACTGGTCGTCGGCGACGGTGACGGCGGCCAACGGATCGTTGCCCTGATGCGAGCGCACTTCGTAGGTGAAGGTGACGGAGGCGCCGACGCCCACGGTGTTGCTGCTGGCGCGCTGGACGACGGTTAAATGCGGGTCGATGATATTGACCCAACTGCGCTTGCTGAGCGTCACCCAGGCGCCCCGAGCATCTTGCGCTGTCACGCGCGCTGTGTTAGTTGTGTCTTTGTCCAGCACAGCCTGGCAGGCGTAATCCCACACTTCACCTGCATCCAACATCTGGTTGGCGTCGAGGTCGCCATCGATCAACTGAACCGCTGTGCAGATGTCGTCCTGGATGCGGACGTTGGCAAACGCATCGCCGCCGGTGTTGGCAATCTGGTAATAATAAGTCAGCGGGCGATTCGCGTAGCCGCCTTCCGCCTCCGGCCACATCATCATTGTGAGCATGGCGCCGTTCGTAGGCAGCGCCAGCAGGTTGGGCTGCGGCGTTGCGTGGACGCGCATGATGCCCCAAATGCCAGCCTCGCGGAAGGCATAGCGCATATCGCCAAAGAGGTAGTCGCCGCTGGCGCCGGTCTCGCCGCCTGCGCCGCCAGCCAGCTTCAACTCGAAGGTCTCGCCGGCGCGGATCGACTTGACGCCGATCAGGTTGGCGTCGCGCATGTTTGGCTCTAGCGGCCAGCGGTGCCCTTCGACGGCGAAGGTCTGTCCCTGCGTACCCCACGGTTTGCCCAACCGGATCACCACCGGATCGCCGCTGTAGGCCTGGAAGAGATTGGCAGGATCGCCGTGAAAGGCATTGGTCGCAAAGACGGTCGCCGGGTTCGGGTCAGTCAACAGACGGCTATCCCATGGGTCGGCGCGATAGTTCATGCCAGTGAAACCCTTGACCTGGATCGGATAGGGCATCTCATTTTGGCCGATAACGTCATCTTCATCCTGTAACAGCGCGACATACTCGCGGAAGCTACCGCTGGCGCTCAGGATGTCGGCAACGACGCCCGACCTGACCTCCGTGCCATCGACCGGATTGCGGTAAATCGCATCAGGCGGTTCAACGATGACGGCGCCGAAAGCCCCGCGTGCAACCTGATGCGGATTCGCCAGGTTGTACATGAGCGCAGTGCCCAGTTCACGATCCGCATAGAAGCGGTAGAGGCGACGTTGACCGGGTGCGACCGTCGAATCGCGATTCCAGCCAACGGCGGCGCCGTACGAACCTTGCGGGTCGTAGGTCAGTTTGCTCAGGTGCAGCGAGGCGACTTCGGGTGGCGCGCCAGCTGCCGGCGCCGCCAGATTGTTGCGGAGCGTGATTTCCAGACATTCGCCAGCATTGACGCGCAGCACAAGCGGCGTCACCGGTTTGGCGCCTGCTTTGATGGCGGCTTCGTCTTCGGCAAGCGCGTAGATCATGCCGCCGCCGTCGATTGCTGCAGGCGGCTCTTCCGGCGACGGGTAAGGTGCGAAGTAGGGAATCGCTTGCCGAAAGATTGCTACGTCGTAGCTGCGCACCGGCGCGCCAAGCGGGCAAACATCACCAGGGTGGGTGGCGGGTTGCACCTGGTTGCCGTTGGCCTGCATATTTTGTGGAAAACCGACGCCGGCTGGCGCCGGTGCGCGGCCAGGCAATGGCCGCAGATCGGGCTGCGCCGTGTCGTGCACGCGCAGCAGCCCCCACGCACCATCCACGAACTGCTCTTTGATCGTTGTGTAGTAGAGATAGTCACCCGGACGCTGTTGGATGCCGCCGGCGCCGTTCTCCAGGATCAGGTCGTAGCGCTCAGAGACATCCTGACCGGAGACGTCGCTTTGATCACCCTCCAGGCTGAAGCGCTCCTGGCGGAAGCGGTGGCCGCTGATGCGCAGCGCGCCCTCTTTTTCCACCACACTCATGCCGCGCACGATCACCGGGTCACCCAGGTAAGCGCGGAAGATCGGCGTGTTGGGGTCGCCATTGGTTGCAGAACAGAAGTAGCGACCAGGGTCAAGCCCACGTTCAATAAAAGGCGCAGCAGTCAGGTTGATGGCGCCGCCACTGGGAGGATTAGCAGGATTGTCGGCCATGAAAAAGACAACGAACTCGCGGAAGCCGCGCACAGTGCCATCTTGAGGGCCAGGGAACAAGCCAGCCTCCGTCACGCCCGCCACACCGGTTGTGTAGATGTCGGCGACTGCGCCGCTGCGAATCTCGGCGCCCGTACGCGGGTCGTGATAGGTCGAACCGCTTGGCTCGACAATATGCGCGCCGATCAGACCGTGATACCAGTCGATGAAAGTGATGTGACTGTGGAAGAAAACTGTTCCCGAATCCACATCGGAATACCAGCGGTAACGCACAAACTCGGTGCCCACCGCTTCGCCAACCTGGTGTGTGTTCTGCAGCGGGCGATCCAGCGTGATTGTGCGCGTGCCAGGATCGATGCTAACGATGTTGCGCACCTCCACGTTGCCCTCGCCCAGGCCGATGCCGATGGCGATGCCAGGGCGCAGGCGGTTGATCTGATCGACCACGATGTTGATGCTGCCAGCAGTGGCCGGGGCGCGCAGCGTGCGGGCGCGCGGTGCAGCAGCCGTACCGCCTTCGGTCAGGTATGGGCGCACCGACTGCTCAAAAGCCATGCCACTGATGACGCCGTCGGACGCCGTCGGGTCGAACTGGACGAAGTGTACGTGCAGGTTGACTTTGGAGTAGTTGTGCAGCGCCTGGGCGTCGGTCAGTTCGCTGGTCAGAATGATATCGACGCAGTCGCCAACATTGGAACGGATCACCAGTGGCTCTGCCTTCTTGGCGCCGCTCTGCACCGCGCGCTTCTCTTCCGCGAGCACGTAGAGCATGCCGCCCGGATCCTGATTTTGTTGCGTCACCTGCAACGGCTGCTGGATAGCGACGATCGGATAGCTGCGCACGGGCGCATCCGCCGGACACATCCCATCCGGGCGCTCCTCGGTGGCGACTTCACCAGCCCACGGGGCGCCGCTATGCATGTTGGGCGCATAAGGTGGACGTTGCCCCAGATGCGGGCGCAAGAGAGGCCACGCGTAGCGCCCGTTGAGCGGGTTGAATAAAATTTCCGGGCGTTGACCAGGCGTGGGGGAACGATAATTCACCCACACGGCAGTGGTCTCTGGTTCACCCAGGTAGAGCGGGCCACTGGCGGTCGCCTGCTTTGCCCAATCCCAGACGGTGGCGTCGTCGCTGAGGAGGCCAGCAGGAATGTCAGGGTTGGCGGCGCGGTCCGCCGCCGTGATCCGACGTGGCGCCCCCTGCGGCGGCAACTGGCTTTCGACCCACTGCTCGATGCTCATCTGCGTAGCCGGGTCGGTGATCTGAGCAGCCGGCAGCAACGTCTTTCCCTCAATCGTGCGACCGATCAGCCCTAGCGAGTTCACAGCCTGCGGCGCCGCGGGGCGATCGGGCAGTGTTGCTAAATTGGGTTGCAGCGTGTCGTAGACGCGCCAGAAGGACCACATGCCGGCGACATAGTGCGAGCCGATGTGACAGTGCCACAGATAATCGCCTGCCGTCTGTTGACAGCCGCCGGCGCCACACTCGTGCTCCAATGTAAAGGTCTCGCCCGGGCCGAGGCTCTGTGAATCCAGGCGCACCGAACGTGCATCCTGGGTTGGGGTTTTCTTCAGCCCCTGGGCAAACTCCATGCGGTCGTCGGCGAAGGGGTTGCGCCGCCAGCGCGTGCCGCCGCCGTGCAGGTGGAAGACATGAAAGACCTCGCTGCCAGCATGCACCAGCCGCGTCTTGGTCGGTTCACCGAGATAGGAACGCTGGATCGGCGTAGCCGGATCGCCAAACATATAGGAGCTGTAAACCATCGACTTGTCACCGACCAGCATCAGGCGATCCATGAATGGCTCGCTGCGGTAGTTGATGGCGCGCGAGCCGGGACGATAGGCGCCGCTGATCTTGGCGTCGAGTACGGGCAGCTTGGCGCCGCTGGCGTCGAAGAGTTCGGTCTTTTCGTCGCCGATCTCGTGAAAAAGGATGGCAAATTCGCGAAAATCGGGGCCGTTGGGGGTGTCGATGATCGCCTGCCAGCCACTGCGCAATTCAGCGCATTCAGCGCCGGTCTCGGCGTTCAAGTAACGCGAACCGGCGGGTTCAGCGATCAGGGCGCCAAACAACCCGTGGCTGACTTCAACGCGACTGGCGCCATGGCTATAAAAATAGTAGGCGCCTTCGGCTGTGACATCACTGGGAATCGAGTAGCGATAAACTGTCGATGCGCCAGGCGCCACCATACTGCTCGGGTTCAGACCGACGGCGCTCCCTGCGCTGCTCATCTCGTAGGCCAGCCCCTGCACATGGAGAGAAGCGGGCGTAAGCAGCCGGTTGGTGAAGTTGATCTGCACACAGTCGCCCAGGTTGGCGCGGATGACCAGCGGCTGGATCACATCGTTGCGCAGCCCAGTGGAGACACGCTGCGTCGGGTCGACGATGGCTTCGGCGGCGCGCACGGCCGCAATGTTTTCGTCGAGCACGTACATGAAACCGATCGGATCGTTGTCTCCAAACTTATTGAGCGTAATACGCACGTTGATCGCTGACACTGCGTACGTGCGCAGTGGCGCGCCGTCGGTGCAGTTGTTGGTGAACGCCTGTGTCGTCGTCGGGGTGAGCGCGCCTTGCTGGTAAGTGACCGGCGCAATCGCAAGCAGCATACTGACGATCACGGCAAGCGAGATCAATTTCCAACTGCGCACTGCAGCGGGCCACCCCAAACGTTCGCCGCGCGCCGCGGCCTCCGCCCAAAAGCCGGCGACGAGCATGACAAAAGCCAGCACCGTCGCGATCAACGCGCGGGTGACCGGCTCCGGTGCGTGCAGATGCAGGCCGATGCCGTCGAGCCAACCCGCCATTGCGCTCTCGGCGGCGCCGATCGTCAGCATCCCGACGCCAAAGAGCAGCGCCACGATAGCGGCAGTCTGCACAGTTGCGCCAACCGTTGCCCTGACGATGCCCAGCGTGCGCGCCAGCCAACACCCGGCGAGGATCGCCACAGCCGCCACCGGCAGCAAGAACATGCCAAACAGCCCAAAGTAGGTCAGGTGGCGCCACACACTCAGGTGAGTCTGCACGACAGCGTGTTCGGTGATCAGATGATGCCCACTCAGGGCGACTACGGTCAGCAGTGTGGCGAGCAGCCACGGTGAGTTTGTCGTCAGCAAGTGGCGGAGCGGAGTGATTCGCAGCATGTGCATCCTCTCAATAGTGGTCATAGCGAAACGAACGTGCATACGGGTTGTTGCGGTGCGTCAGGGATGGCTGGGCTCATGGCCGGGCGCGGCGCCTAGCGCCAGGCGAACTTTGCCGGCGCTGCGCATCCAGACGATGTCCAGCTCGGGCGTGTCGGCAGGGACATCGGCAAAGAGGACGCCTTCGACTGTCTGCCCCGGGGCCAGGTGCTGATTTCGGAAGCTGCTATTGGCAAGCGGCTGCCAGCTTTGCCCGTTGGCGGCGACAACGGCAAAATCGGCGGCGCTCACCGTCTGGCTACGATCGTCTGTGTTGGTCAACGTCACCACCATGCGCAGCCGACGCAAGCCCTCTTCGGGCATGCCAGGCATCATGGCGGCGGGCATGGCGTAGCCACTCGACGCATCCACCGCCGCCCCGTCCGTTTGCACAGGCGCCAGGGTAATATCGTTGGAATCGGCGGTGTGTTTGTGCTCAGCGATCCAGCTCGCTGCGGCGACAGTCAGGTGCACATTGTCGATGGTGATCGTGTCGCCGATCTGCGCTGTCACTTCGGGCATTACAACGGCGCGCAACGTAACGCCGACGCCGGCCATCATGACGAACAATGCTACGGTGACGATAAGCAGGCGCAACAGGCGCTGCACACTCCGGGAGATTGACGACGCAGCGATGGGCATCCACCCGAGTTGCTGGTTCGCAGGTCGACTCGAGATGACATTGACAATGCGCCTGGACATACTGTTCTGGTTCCTTTCGACTATGCACCGGAAGCAAGCGGTCATGTCTCCAGTTTCCACAACGCGTATTACAGGCGTATGGATGACTTGTTTCTAAGTTATTGCAATCGCGGGTGATGTATGCGCCGGACGATCAACGTCGCGCGCGGTTTCATGGTATCGACGCGGATGAGGGCATTCTTCCTGCCATGTGCGGTTCAAAGCGGTAGCCAACGCCATACTCGGTGAGGAGGTATTGTGGATTCCTGGGGTCAAGTTCCAATTTCTGACGCAGCCGCCAGATGTAAAGACGCACCTGTTCATGCTCCTCCTGCTGATCCCAGCCCCAAACGGACTCTAGAATCTGCCGAAAGGTCAACACACGCCCAGAATTGCTGACGAGATACTCGATCAACCGCAGCTCGGTGCCAGTCAGTTTGAGCGGGACGCCGTCTACAAAGACACGATGTTCGTCCAGGTCGATGTGCAAACGCGCATCTTGGTAACCTGCATGTCCGGCTGGCGTCTCCGCTGTACGCTGCCGGCGCAACACAGAGCGCACGCGCGCCACCAACACTTCAGGGCTGAATGGCTTGGTCACATAATCATCGGCTCCCAACGCCAGCCCCTGCACGATCTCATGATCCTGTGCATGCACTGAGAGAATAATCACCGGCGTCTGCGCCAGCATGCGAATCCGACGCAGCGTTTCCCACCCATCCATCTCGGGCATGGTAATGTCGAGCAGCACGACATCGGGTCGCAGTTCAGTGAATCGGCGAAGACCTTCCACCCCGTGGTGAGCAACACTCACTGTAGCGCCTTCGAGGGTGAAGGTCTTTTCGATCAGACGTTGGATCACAGGATCGTCCTCAATCGTCAACACCTTGATGTCTTTCATGTTGTTCACTCCGGTGGGTGCAGTACAACAGGCTGGCCGGTGACAGGTCGAGGGCGGATTCGGTGCAGCTATGCTACTGGATATTACTTACGTCGTCAATCGTCAGGTGACCACTCTTGCCCAACCAATACATTCAGCACGGGGAGAGTGTTCTCCTCGTGCTGAATGTAACGATAAGGTGATCTCCAGGCCAGCTGTCAATCATCCTGGAACGCCCAGGCTGCTGCCAAACTGGCGAGTCGCCGAGCAGCGCCGCAACGCAATTACTGGACGCGGAACGCTGTCGCTGAGACGGCAGCGCCGCCTGGATTGACGACTGAGATGCCGCCGGTGGTTGCACCTATGGGTACGACTGCGCGTAATTGGGTTGCACTGACAATCGTGAAGGTTGCCGGCGTGCCATTGAAGCGCACCTCCGTAGCCCGATTCAGGTTCGTGCCATTCACCGTAACGGTAGTTCCCACCGGCCCGCTTGTCGGCGTGAAGCCGGTGATGGTCGGCGGTGGCACGACCGTGAACACCGCCGTGCTAGTGCCGGTGCCGCCATTGGTGCGCACCGCAATCATGCCAGTCGTCGTGCGTGGCGCCACAACCGCCCGAATCTCGGTGCCGCTGATGACCTGGAAGGAGGCCACATTCGTGCGATTGATCGTCACCGAAGAGACATTGAAGAAGCCCGCACCGCGAATCGTGACTGTTGCACCCACACCACCAATGGTAGGCGTGAACGATGATATCGTCGGCGGTGCAATGAGCGTGAAGGCACTGCTCGACGCTGTGCCGCCCGGCCCCGTCACCGTCACCGGCCCAAAGGTGGCCGCATTGGGCACTGTGGCATTGATCTGGCCGGCGTTGACAACGGTGAAAGTCGCTGCACCCGTGCCAAAGCGTACACTGGTGACGCCCGTGAAGTTGACGCCCAGAATCGTGACCTGACGCCCGCGCTGTTGCGCGGTTGGGTTGAAGCCCGTGATCGTCGGCGGCAGAATCACGGTGAACGCCGTGCTGCTGGCGCACGCGCCATTCTCGGTCACGACCGTGATCGGGCCGCTCGTGGCGCCGGCTGGCACTGCCGTGCGAATCTGCGTGGCGCTGAGCACAGTGAAGGCGGCGGCAGTTCCGTTGAAGCGCACCTCGCTGACGCCGTTGAAGTTCTGCCCGTTGATCGTCACCGTCGCACCGGCAACGCCTTGCAGTGGCGTGAAGGAAGTGATCACCGGCGGGTCGAAGGCGATGACAAAGTTGCTGGCAGACTGCGCCGAACCGGCAATGTTGGTCACTTCAATCGGCCCATCGGTGGCGCCAGCTGGCACGGTCACGCGCACTTGTGAATCGGAGAGCACCTGGAAGGCCGCTGGCGCACCATTGATGCGCACCGCATTGGCGCTGGTGAAGGAGCTGCCCTGCACTGTGACCAGTGTGCCGATGCCGCCGCGCGCCGGTGTGAAGCCAGACACCGTCGGGGCGCCGACGCCGATGCCGCCCACCTGAGCGATATGGGGGCTGTTGACGCCATCGCTCTGCACGACAATTGCCGCACGCCGCACACCGATCGCTTGTGGTTGGAAGCTAATGCTGATCGTGCAGCTTTGATTCACCGCCAGCGGCGTTGCGCAGGTGGAGCCGGTCACGGTGAAATCGCCGCGATGAACGCCCGTTACACCGCTGATCGCCAGATTCTGCACCGGCCCCGGCCCCAGGTTGGTGAAGGTCAGGTCACGGCTGACGGCGCCACTGGGCACGCCACCCAGCCCGAAGTCGAGCATGGCCGGCGCCAGCGTGACGATGTTGCCCTGTATGACGCCTGTGCAGGGAGCAGCGGCGCTGGGTAATTCATTAAATTCGTAGTGCGTCAACTCATTGACGAACAGCGGATCGCGGCCCAGCCACAGCCCTACAGACGAACCACCAACAGCATTGGCCACGTCGGCGCCGGTCAGACCGGTGAAGCGCGCAGTCCAGGTGCTCCCGGTCGGGGTGTCATAGGCGAGCGCGCCATCCAACCCGGCGCCAGCGCGCAGGTTGGCTCTGCCATTCAACGCAAAGTCATTGTCACCGATGATGCGCGCCTCCAGTGCACCCAGGGGTAGACGTCCGCCAAAGCGAATATCGTTGGCGTAGCCGTGAATCTCGATGACGCCTGGGCTGACCTCAGTCGCGGGTTGCGTCACCACGATCTCTTGCACGAGCGTCTGATCGCGACGGGTGACGGCCAGCGTGGCGCTGTCCACTGCAATCGTGCGGACCAGGTCGCCAGCGCGAATGTCGGGCACACTTTCCGCCCAGCACGCGCCGCCCACCACCCCGTGATTGATCTCAATGAAGCCATCGAAGCCGTTCGTATCGGGCAGATCAACCGGGATCACATCGACGACCTCGGCCAACACAACGCCGTCGCGTACGATCTGCACAGTGACCAGCTCGTTAGGCAAGAAGCCCATCGCCAGCATGTAATCACGCACCGGGAAGACTTCGATGGCAACACCGTTCTTGGGTGGGTCGTTGAAGCCATCCATAATGTCAGAACTGCCGATCAGCACGACTTGTTGTGGGCTGTTCGGTGCGTTGGCGGCAATCGTCAGCGCCGCCGAGCGCGTACCCAGGAAGCCGGGGCGGAAGATAACGTTAAGCGTACAGGTCGTATCCGGTTCGATTCCGCTGCCGACAACACAGGTGCTTTGCGGCGCGATGGCAAAGTCCCCGGCATGCGTCCCGGCAATGGACAATGCGCTGAAGACCAGTGGTGCGCCGCCTTCATTGCCGATGGTAAGGGAGAGCGCCGCACTGTTGGTTGCCACTTCGGTCGCTGGGAAGACCAGGCTGGTGGCGCTAACCAGAAGGCTGGGCACGGCGGTCAGCGAGCCGATGCCAGATACAGGCACGATCTGTGGTGCACCGATGACGTTGTCATGGATGCGTAGATTGGCGACGCGCGTCCCTTCGGCGGTCGGCGTGAAGCGGACGACGAGCACGCAACTTGCGCCAGGGGCAATCGACTGCGCCAGACAGGCGTCGCCTTCCGGAGCGACGTTGAAGTCGCCGGCGTTGCCGCCGGTGAAGTCGTAGCTCGTCACGATCAGCGGTGCTGTGCCGGTGTTGGTCACGCGCAGAGTGCGCGTGGCGCTAGCGCCGACCAGACGCACAGGGAAGCTCAGGCTACGCGGGCTGAGTGCGGCGTCGGGTGAAGGCGCTTCAGCGGGGGCAGAGCACGGCGCCTGTGGACCGTTAACCTCGTTTGGTTCATCAAAGGTGATTTCGTTGAGGGCAAGCGGGTCGCGTCCCAGCCACATGATGCGCGGTCCGACCAACGGGTTGATCGCACGTTGTACGTCCGTTTCGGTAAGGCCGGCGAAAGTGGCCGTCCAGCGCGTGCCATCGGGATTTTCAGGGCCAATCGGGTCATACGCCAGGACACCGTGACCAGGCGCCAGCAAGACGCGCTTGCCGCTCAGGTCGAACCGATCCGACGAATGGTTGATAATGCGTGCTTCGAGCTGGCCAATGGGGTAGGGCGCCCCGTCCAGGTCACGGGCATAGCCATGCATCCGCACAACGCCGGGCGCCGCCAGATAAGGCAGCGTCGTCACGCGCACATTGGCAACATAGGTTTCGTGCGCAATACCGCGCGAGGTCGTCGCCCGCACGATATCGCCAGCGCGGATGTCTGGCGTCACGCCTTCCCAACAAGGCGCCCCTGGATGATTGACCTCGACGATGCCATCGAAGGTGGCGGTGCCTGGATCATCGATGGGGGCAATATCGGAGGCCACGCCGATCACAACGCCGTGGCGGATCACCTCGACGGTGACGGTTTCATCCGCAGCAAACCCCTCATGCGAGACGAAATCGCGCGAGGGGAAGACGCCCAGGCTCACCGGCGGCAGCGGCGGATTGTAGACGTTATCCACCTGCAAACCGCGCCCTACAAGCGCGCTGGAAACTGGCCCATTGGCGGCGTTCGTCGTAACGGTCGCAGCGGCGTCGCGCGCGCCGGGCGCCGACGGTGTAAAACTGACGTCGATGGTGCAGGATGCGCCGGGCGGCAGCGGGCCGGCCAGACAGCCAGCTGCGCCTACGTTGGTGTAATCCGCAGCGTTGGCGCCGGTGATATCGATGGCAGCGACCGACAGATCGGCGTCGCCCAGGTTGTAAAGCGTGAGACTGCGCGCCGGGCTGGCGTTGCCCGCCGAACGCGTGGCAAAAACCAGGCGCTCCGGGAGCAGGTGGGCGAAGGGCGCTGGCGGCGCACCGACATCCATGCTGACGCCGGTCAGCGGGATCACCTCAACGCCGCCGCCAGCATTGCTCTGGATTTCCAGTTGGGCGCGATGCAGGCCGGCTGTGAGCGGCGCAAACTGCACATCGATGGTGCAGCTTCCACCGACAGGAACCGGCGCGGTCAGACAGCTATTGGCGGCGACAGTGAAGTCTTCGGCGTGCGTCCCAGCAATGATCAACTCGCTGATGGTGAGTTGGCCGAAGGCGCCTTGACCGCGATTGGTGACGGTGAGCTGTTGGATCGCACCAGCGCCACCCACGCGCTGCGCGGTGTAGAGGAGGAGCGCCGGCGCAGGATCGGCAATCGGGCCATCGATGGGCGCAGTGCAGGGAGCCTGTGGGCCGGGCGCTACTTCCGGGCCGACCTCGAAGATCGTGATCTCAGTGGCGGCCAGCGGGTCGCGACCCAACCAGACGCCGCGCGACTCCTCCGCCAACGCAAGCTGGACGTCGTTCGCAGAGAGATTGCTAAAGGTGGCCGTCCAGTGCGTCGAGCCGGGTGCATCATAAGCCAGGACGCCGTCGCCTGGCGCGCGCAACGTGCGCCGTCCACTCAACTCGAAGATGCTGCCCGGCGCCACCAGACGCGCTTCGATCTGGTCGAGAGGCAGAGGGTTGCCTGCCGCATCAGCGGCAATCCCGCGCACCGTGATGACGCCCGGTGCGGCGTTGAAGGCCGGCTCCGTCACCACCACGTTGGCGGTCGTCGTCTGATCGATCTCGGTGATCAGTTGGCCCGTGTTTGGATCCGGGCGCACGGCGGTGAGTCGCACAATATCGCCACCGCGAATATCGGGCGTCACCTGCTCCCAACAGGCCGCGCCAGGATGATTCACCTCGACAATGCCGTCGAACTCCGGCGTATTGCGCAGATCGAGCGGCACGATATTCGACGCCCGGCTGGTGACAATGTATTGATTTTGCGTCGGGTCGAAGCGCAGCACTTCCACCGTCACGGCGTCGGTGTCGCGATAGCCGCTGGCGGCAATGAAATCACGCGCCGGGAAAACACCGATCTCGCGCGGCGGTGGGGGAGGATCGTTGACAATCTGCGCCTGCGCCTGTGACCAGTGCGCCAGCATGAGCAAGGCTACCAGCATAAGGCTTGCTCCTCCCTGGCGCCAATAGCGCACAAGCTGGTATGGGTTCAATGGAATCGCGTCGTTGGCCATAGTTAGCCCCTTTCGAATGAATACAAAGCTCCGTGCGCGAGATGCAGGTCGGCGCAGAACCGGGTTCAGCCTGGCGCGGCATCATTTCACTCAGGCGCCAATGGCTAGATGCGGTCATGCTGCTTGCAGTCTAGACAGAGTGCATCACGCACCTGTCGCCAACTTATCGCGAAGTTGTTACAATCACAGTTGGTTCTTGCCAGCTTTTCTGTCAGTGATTTGCAAGGTTGTATTTGTATTTTTTGTTTTAGAATGCCTGTCACCGGAAGCAACAAAAAAAGTTGGGTGCAGCGCCAGAGGAGACAGATAAACCATAACAAGATCGGCAGTAGGGAGCGCAACAGACTGTGCAATTGTGGAAGGGGATGGCCAATGCCAAGTGTCAAAGTGTTGCTCATCGAGGATGATCCAGCCATCTTGCGCATGGTGCAGTATCTGCTCACCGACGAAGGCATGACGGTCGTCACCGCTTGCAACGGTTTGGAAGGGCTGCGCAGCTTCTACGCCACACGCCCCGACCTGGTCATCCTCGACCTGATGATGCCGGAACTGGATGGGTGGGAGACCTGTCGGCGCATCCGCGAGATGGTGGATGTCCCGATCATGATGCTGACGGCACGCGGTCAGGACGAAGATATGGTGCGCGGGTTGAGCACCGGCGCCGATGACTACATGGTCAAGCCGTTCAGCCCAGAAGTGCTGGTGGCGCGCATCCAGGCGTTGTTGCGCCGCACAGCCTGGGCCAAGGAGACGGAAACGCCTGCAGTCTTTTGCGATGAGCGCCTGCACATCGACCTGGAAGCGCGGCGCGTCACGGTGGCGGGGAAGCCAATCCGTCTCACGGCCACCGAATTTCAACTATTGGCCTATCTGGTGGCGAATGCAGGTCGCGTCCTGACCTTCCGCCAAATTCTGGAAAATGTCTGGGGTTGGGAATATCAGGATGATACACAGTTTGCACGGCTCTACACATGGCGGCTGCGTCAAAAGCTGGAACAGGATCCCAAAAATCCCAACTACATCCTGACTGAGTATGGCGTTGGTTATCGCTTCGAAAAACCGGTGCGTGCGAACTGACTACGCCCACCATGTTCCGGCTCTTTCGCTTCTTTGCCATCGCCAGCCTCTTTGTACTGGCGATGGGCGCGCTCGCCTTGAGCATCCTCTATCGACAAAGCGCTGTGCAAGACTTGCTGCGCGCCGAGCAAGATAAGAACGTCGCCCTTACACGTTCCTTTGCCAATACTCTGTGGCCTGAATTCTCTGAACTACTGGGCGACTCTGCTACGCTCAGCAGCGACGATCTGCGCAATAGCCCGGCCGTGGCGGCGCTGGACGCTGCCCTGCGTCAGCAGATGACCAATCTCGGCATTGTCAGAGTGAAGATCTATGACCTGGCGGGGCGTACGCTCTATTCATCACAACTGGGGCAGATCGGTGAAAACCAGGCGCAGAACGCCGGGGTGATGGCGGCTGCTCACGGTGAAATCGTCAACGAATTAACGCATCGCGACGAGTTCAACGCGCTCGACGGCGCCATCGAGAACCGTGATGTGCTGGCAAGCTATCTGCCTCTGCGCCGCAGTGCGGATGCTGAGGTGGAAGCCGTCTTCGAACTCTACAGCGACGTAACCGCCTTGCTCGATGACATCGACCGCGTACAATGGCGCATTTCGGCCAGCGTGGTTGTGATTCTGGGGATATTGTACGCAGCGCTGCTTTCGGTTGTACTCTACGGGCAGCGCATCATCCGCCAACAATATACAGAGCGGACGCGCGCCGAACTCGCCCTGCGTCGCCAGAACGATTACCTGTCGATCCTCTATGCTACGGCGCTACGTGTGCTTGACCGTCGCGAACTGGATGTCACCCTGCATGAAATCCTGACGCAAACATCCCAGATCGTACAGGCGGATCATGGCGTGATCGTCCTCGCCCGCGACGATGTGCGGCTGGATGTGGTGGCTGGCATCGGCGCCTTTGCCGCACATTGCGGTCAACGCATTGCCCTGGCGTCGTCGATCACCGAAACATCTTTTGCCTCCGACAAACTGCGAGTGTACGACTGGGACGTGATCGACGCATGTGATTGGGGTGCAGCGCTCCCTCCCGATTTGGCGGCGTTGATCGCCATCCCGCTGCGCTCCCGACGGCGCGTCTCCGGGTTGTTTCTACTCTTTGCAACTGCACCTGACGCGCTGCCTTCGCCAGAAGAGACCGACCTCTTGGCGGGTTATGTCCAGATGGCGTCGCTCGCAGTCGACAATGCCAGTCTCTATCAGAATCTGCAGGCCGAACTGGAGGAGCGTAAACGCACCGAAGCAACGCTGGCGGCCAGCGAGGAACGGATGCGCGCCCTGGTGCAATCAATGCGCGACGTCGTCTTCACAGTGGATCTGTCTGGCCGGTACACGGGCTTTTATGGACGGGCTATCGAGGAATATGGGCTGCTCTCCGGCTCTGCAGTGGGCAAAACCCCCGCCGAGGTGTTTGCCCCTGCAACCGCTCAACTCCATACCGACGCCATTGCACGGGCGCTTGCCAACGAGAATGTCGTCTTTGACTGGGAGATTGCCACCTCTGACGCGGGCAAAGTCTTTCTACAAACCTCGCTGTCACCCGTCATCAACCGCACCGGTGCGTTGAGTGGCGTGGTTGGCGTGGGGCGCGATTATTCTGAACTGAAGCGCCTGGAACAAATGAAGACGGAGTTCGTGGCCAATGTAAGCCATGAACTCCGTACGCCGCTCGCCTCCATTCTGGGCTACACCGAGATCGTGCTGCAAGGACGTCCTGGCCCATTGAACGAACTGCAGCAGGAGTTTCTACAGACGATTCTGGAGAGTGGCAAGCGGCTCAAGCGCCTCGTCGATGATTTGCTGGATGTCTCCAAGATCGAGGTGGGCAAATT
>CZCA01001421.1_pt1 | contig 16898 bp, 18 predicted proteins | sample 591981 | NCBI WGS metagenome assembly CZCA01 (sample SAMEA3556810, study PRJEB10932) | anaerobic digester metagenome
TGAGTATTCCGATCGAATAAGGCCACCTTCACGGAGAAAGAGGGCCACCCTCACGGTCAGATAAGGCCACTGTCACGGACTAGAAGGCCACCCTCTTTGTCACCGTTTTGCTCAAATTATCCTTGGGTTTCTGTTAGGTTCGCGTTCTTTTCTTCGGTAGCTCTCAATCCGTGTCTTTCTCTCATGGACACCTTGCCGTCAATCACGATCTCAAAAGCGTTATGGATGATTCGATCAATAATCGCTTCTGAGATGGGTGCATCACCAGAGGGGCTGATCCGCTCATACCAGCCTTTAGGAGCATACTGGGTGCACAGGATCAGGGAACCACGGTGAATTCTAGCTTCGATGATTTCCAAGAGATCATAGGATTCTTGCTGAGTAAGGCAACGGATTAACCATTCATCGATGATGAGTAGATCGGGCTTTTGGAATGTCTTGATAGTCTTCTTGAAAGTGCCCATGCCCTTCGCAACGTTGAGTTCAACCAGTAGTTCCGGCATCCGAATGTAGCGGACAGTCTTGAATTTGCGGCAGGCTGCCATGCCTAATGCGCACGCTATCCAGGTTTTGCCATTGCCTGAAGCTCCCTCAAGGATCAGATGATGTCCCTGATCGATGAACTTGCATGTGGATAAGCGCAACATCTGTGCTCTGTCCAATTTGCGGTCTGGATGATACTCTATGCCCTCTACACAAGCCTCAGGGTTAGCAAACTGTGCATTCTTGATGTACCGGTTGAGCTTGTTTGACTGCCGTTTGCTCCATTCTGCATCCACGAGCAGGCCTAGACGCTCTTCAAATTCCAGCTTGCCATAGGTCTCCTGATCCAGAAGTTGTTCTTCTAGCGCATGAGCCATGGCGCCAAGGCGCATCTGGCGGAGGGTATCAATCGTCGATTGATTAATCATCCTTCTCACCCCCAAAATATGCTGCGCCTCTGGTGAATCCATAACGGCTGCCTGGATCGGACTCTGTTGCTGCTGCTTGCTGTTCTATCTTGTCATGGCCTGTCCTAAGAACTGTGTTGATAGTTTTGATGTTCGGTGTTGTGGTGTAAACCAGCGAACGAGCGCAGGCATTTTCTAGGCGAAGGTGCCCGTAACGGTCTGCCAGCTTCATTAAGCTGGCGCAGGATTTGAATCCTTGCTCTGCGACGGCGCCTGCTCTTAGAAATTGCTGGACTACTGCAAGCGTGTTTGGACCAATGCTGGAAGCCCACTCCGAAAACGCTTCCTCGTTGTACATGAGGTACTTCTTGTGGTTATCCGGCATGTGCTCAACTTTGACTATGGGGTCCCTTTTCTGAACGGTTTCTCGTGGATAAGAAGCGACTCTAGAGCCATTGAAAAAGGCTTCTATGGTGCGACTGGTTAATCGGATGTGGACCTCTTCCCCAATCAAATCGAAAGGGACGGAGTATTTGTTTTTCCCGTCCGTTATGAGATAATCAGAACGAACTGTGGCAGTTGACCATACTGCCAGTTCATATGGGGAAGCAGGTAAGGGCTTGAGAAATGACTTTTCTTCTTCCAAGAAAGCCGACAGTCTGCTTCCTCTTCTTTTTTGAAAAGGCTTGGAGTTGAGCTCTTCGAGCTTGGTGAAGATGGCCTCATTTAGTTCTTGCAGACTAAAGAACTTTTCATTTCTCAAAGCGGCACAGATCCAGGTTGCAGTGTGATTTACCGTGCCTTCAACATTCGGCTTGTCCTGGGGATGATTAACCCTGGCAGGGACAATAGCCGTATCGTAGTGTGCAGCCATCTCGCTGTAGCTGCGGTTTAATACTGTGTCATAGCGGGAGTTCTTGATCACTCCGGTCTTTAGGTTGTCAGGGATGACAATCCTGGTAACGCCGCCAAAGTAGTTGTACGCGTTAACGTGGGCGGTAATCCAGTTTTCTGTAACCATACTAGGGAATGCTTCTACGTATGCATATCCGCTGCATGGAAGTACGCCAACGAAGATGTAAGCATCACATTGTTCACCGGTCACCCTATCGTAGATGGGCATTGTGTTGCCTGCCCAGTCAACCTCAAAGGTGTCACCGGGCTTTCGCTTGATTCTCATCGTGGCTTTGGTGACTCGGGCCCACTTCCGGTAGTTATCGCAAAACTGTGTGTACTGGTAAGGAGTTGCGTTTTCTGCGTAGCATGTTTCGCAGTACTCGGCCCACAAAAGGGTCAGCGTCACCCCCGGCTTTGCCAGCTCCTTATGCATTTTTGCGTAGTCCGGAATGCGCCGGGAATTGCAGTCCAGTTGGGCAGGGAAAAACGTCTCCTGAATCACGTGATTTGTCATTTCATCCGGCAGTGGCCACTCTAGGCCGTGGATTGTTGCTAACCGACAGACTTGGCTGACGGTGTCCCGAGAACTCCGAACGCTAGATGCTATCTGCCTCTGGCTGTAGCCTAGCGACTGAAGCCTCAGGATTTCTCGATAATTAACCATAATTACCGAACCTCCTATAAGATTGTCACACCCATGGTGTGCAGTTTCATTATAGGCTTGGTTCAAGGTAATTAGATAGACTGGACTTCTCTTCCGTGAAGGTGGCCTTCTCACACCGTTTTAGTGGCCTTATTTCTCCGTGACAGTGGTCTTTTCAGATCGTAATATACACTTTTGGTACAAGTGAGCCCTCTCCCGTTATAGCCACCGTGAGGGTAACCTTATCCCCAGACGTTTTACCGCCACCTAAACAGCCGGTGAGGGATAGGACTACTACCAGGAGCAAACTTAAGCCCAATACTGGTTTCCTTTTGCCCACTTCCTCATCTCCCATCTTACGGATTTCCTCTCGAGGCTTCACCTGGAGAAGTATAGTGTGGGAGTTCCTGCTTGCTCTGCAGAATCCTGCCTGTTTAGAGTGTGGTAAGAAAAAAATGTTTTTTACTCGCTTACTAAATATTTTCTGCCCTGCATCCCATCCGGCACGACAATTCCGATTAGAGCGCTGAAAAGGATCAGGAATAACCGTGTGAAAATGACAGAGCAATACACCCCTTGGCCACAACGCCTGGGAGTGGCGAACCAGACCTGGATTTCCTCGTGGAAGAGTTGGACGCTGCGGTAGAACACGCCATAGCGTGCGGGCCGTCACAGCTGAAACAGCCTTGCTCCACTTTTCGGCCTAATTACATCGACTTGGTTTGGGCTGGGCGGATTACCATCGTCCTTTGCCGCCCTTCCGTTGGCGGCAAATTTTTCATTTTCTGCAAAACGTTGAACAGGGAATCGGAAGTAAGCGCTGAAGTTAAACAGAATCAAGCTGGAGGAAGGATGGGATAATCCCAGGGACACCGTTAGACCAGATCCTGTTTAGGCCTATCAAGAGTAAGTTGGAGCAGCACTGTCCGCCGGAATTCTAGAAAGCGAGGAAAAGCAAGAGATGCAATCAAACCTTAGGAACAGCACCGCAACATGGGCCTTAATGCTTGCAAACATCATCATCTTCGCCGCTATTAATCTTTCGCCGGTTCTGGCTGATATGTTCCTGCTTAACCCCAGCCTGATCGCGGAAAGGCCGTGGTCTCTGTTTACGGTCTTTTTCTCCCACGAGCTCTTCATACACATCCTGCTGAACATGCTTCTGCTCTTTGTCTTTGGCACGAGCCTGGAAAGAGAGACGAACTACAGCGTGATTTTGGGCGTCTATGTTCTCTGTGGATTTGCCGGCAGTCTGAGCACTATCGGGTATGCCTCAGCCATTGGCTACCAAGGGGGGCCCATCGCCGGGGCATCAGCCTCTGCTTTTGGAGTTACGGCAGCCTACGCTGCACTGAGACCCGATGCAGTGGTTCTGAAATCCAAAGCAATACATTGGGTGGCTGCATTGTTCGTTGTGAACGCGCTGCTCACCATCCAAAACCCTCAGGTTTCAGTGGGCGGGCCTGCCCACGCAGTAGGCATTGCACTCGGCCTGCTCATTGGCTATGTGCTGCGCAGTAAATATGGAACGACGCGGACCAAGAAGTAAAGAGCCTGATTAGTTTACTACGCCAAAACCGAGGAGGCAGAGCATGAACATTGAGCTTGTTGCCATTGATGTAAATGAGAAAGAGATCCTCCGCAATCTGCTGGAGAAGTATGATTATGAGTTTTCCCAATACGACCAGAGAGATGTCAACGATCTGGGTTTGTACGGTTATGATTACTTGGACAATTACTGGACAGAGGAAGGGCGCCATGCCTTTTTCATCAAGGTCGATGGGAAGCTGGCGGGATTTGTGATGATCAACACCTTCCGAGAAATTGAAGAGATAACCAACTATTCGATCGCGGAGTTTTTCGTGATGTACAAGTATCGCGGCTGCGGCGTGGGGCGATATGCTGCGTTCCAGATCTTTGACATGTTCCACGGGAAGTGGCAGCTCAAGAGGCACCCTAAGAACACGGGCTCTGTACATTTTTGGGACAAGATCATCCGTGAGTACACGGGAGGCGACTTCGTCTATATGCCGAGTCACCCCCAAGCCGTATATGACGACGGCACGCTTGGTGATGTCTTTATCTTTGAGTCTCCAGCCAAAGCGCCTCAGACAAGAGGGTAGGTGGAAATACGATATGGCCGGAGTTCTCAAATCCCTTTCCTGGACGCTTCTTCTCACCGTCGTACTCTTGGGAATCCCTAAGAGCGCCGGCAACATCGCCAGTGTCTTTGATTACGGAGCAATTGACCCAGATGGTTCCTTTGCATGGCTCTGTGTCCATCATCTTGTTCAAGGCGCCATCTTCTGGGCCATCATGTTGGGCATCAGGAAGATCAGCCCCTTGGATTTCAAGTTAAGCTGGGGTAACAAGAAGGTGGGCTGGAAGTATGTCCTGCGGTTTACCTTGATCTTCAGCATAGGTATGATCGCCTCCTTTCTAATCACGCTTGTCACCAAGTCCTTTCAGCCATTTCCCCATCCCCTGACCGCTAAGAATATCCTTGGTTACCTGGGGTTTCAGCTCTTCCTTTCCGGGCCGTCGGAGGAGCTGATCTTCAGGGCTTTCGCCATAACCATGCTGGGACTAGTAGTGCGGGGAAGGGCCTTCTCGGGGAAAGTCAGTCTGGCCAACATCGTGGCGGCAGTGATTTTCGGACTGGCCCATGTGAGTTTCTCCTTTGCTCCTTTCCAGGTTTCATACTCTCCCATGCAGGTAGTGTTCTCTGTTGCTCTGGGGATCTTCTACGGGGATTGCTACGAAAAGAGCGGCAGCGTCTTCTATCCCATGATCATGCACAGCATCGGTAACGTTCTCTCGGTGAGCGCCACAATCCTCACCACCATATTGGGGCAGTAAGACGACAGAAATTGACATTTTTGCATGCTCAAGCATCCACAGAGCTGGTTTAATACAAGGAAGGCAAGCCCTGTCCTATCTGTGGAGAGACCATAGTCTCCATCAAAACGGGCAGCTCTGTTCAAAACTTGAGGAAAAACCCTCGCGATCCGGAACGTGGAAAGCGAGGGTTGTCTCCTTGTTGGCTGGGCCCCTTAGTACCCGTCTTGGTCCCGCTGATCCCCAGTGGTGATGCTCAGACTGCCTGGGTTCGTCGGGCGAAATCCCGATCAACTGCGATAGGGGTCAAGAAATACAATGGGAACTTCTTGTTCAATGCGTGTTCTGATTCCATTGAGCAGTTTCGAGTATCGCTGCAGGCGGCTCTGGTCAAACTTCTTGTGGAAAACGGTGTACAAAGTGATGTCTCGAAGCTTCATAAAATAGGGAAGCTCATTCAACCAAAAGTCATCCAGCCTGTTCTCGGCGCTGTAGCCAACCATGAAGTTTTCCAAAAACTCCTTGGCATAGGTGTCTTTTTCCCTTTGCTCATGGCCGTCAAACTTCCGCCAAATCGTGTAGTACAAGGTATGGCTATATCACTCGCGAACCACTGGTAGGAGCTGTCATCGAAGTCAAAGACCGTTATCTTGCCGTCGTCGACGAAGAAGTTGCCTGCGTGAACATCCGTATGGATCAAGCCATAGCTGTCTTTAGATTGCGGCAGCTTTTCCGCATATTCCAGCAGTGAATAGCCCATGTCCACAATGTGCTTATCCTCCTTAGGGAGGTACTTTTCAAAGCACATCAAATCGTCCTCAAACCACTGCGGTCTTTTGAACCTTTCGTCAGAGGGTTCAAAGTGTTTGGTTGCCCTATGCATCTTTCCTATCGTTCTTCCCCACTCGGTGATGACTTCGGGGGTCGGTTCTGCGGGATTGTTGCGATCCAATAATCTGCCTTTTGCTTTTTGGAACAAGCTGGCAACAAAGTAGTCCTCTCCCACACGTATTTCCTCGGCCAATTTCCCGGAGGTGGAACTAAAGGCCTTGGCCACACTTACTCCGTTTTCTGCAAGGTAATTGATCCACTCCAGCTCCCCCAGGACCATATTGGTACTGCGATGGGAGCTGTGGGTCAATCTCAGAATATGGCTGACGCCGCCGACTTTCCCTTCGTATACATAGTTTTCGAAGTCACCCAAGAGCTTGAGTGAATCGCTGGACAGGCCAAAACGCCGGGCTGCTTCAAATAGTACTTCCTGGGAAAACTGCAGCTCTATCTCTCTTTCCACAAGGTCCGCCCCTCACATATCATGTTTCTGCCGTTTGTTCCTTTATTTGATTCTACCTTGTACAGCAAACCGCTTGAGCCATTGCGCTGGTTGGGCTTGCCCTCATGCTCACAGCACTGCCCTCACCAAACCGCGAACACTTGGTCCATCAACTCCGTCCTGCGGAGCAAGTACTCAGTTTCCCAGTAGGTGCTGCCCTTGACCTCCCTTGTCTCTACCAGTCCCAACTCCTCCAAACAGCGCCTAATAATCCTGGTGAAAACGAACCCGCTGAATGCCCGTTTGGCTTGGTCTTCCGATTCATAGCGCTGCAAATAATCGTTCACAAGGTCGGGGAAGTATTCCAGGAGACGGTCGCAGTAAAAGGAGATCTCCCGTTCGCTTCCTCCGTAGCGCTGGATCAGTGAGAGAAGATGTCCGATGTAAAACGGATGGATGGCCCCGTAGCGCTCATAGTACAGTTCTCGGTACTGGTGCATCAAAATCCACCACAGCCCCAGATAGGCTTCTTCCAGTGGAGCCTCAAGAACGGCCAATCCCTTTTTGCTAAGCAAAATCTGTCCTTTGCGCTTGACTACAAAGCCCGCCGATCGGGCTAGTTCATGGAGGTGGCTCAAGAACCAGGCATCCTCTTCCTTTCTCACATGGGGATAAGGGACCGCGTTGAGAAAGTCATATCCCCGCCCATACAGCTCCATCACCAGCTTAGCCGGGAGATTCCCTTTGGCAGTAGCCTTTAGAGGCCCCCTATCCCTGATCACATTCAGGAAATCTAAGAAATAGCGGAGCTTGTGGGTCTCAGCCAATGCGGCTCCGGGCATCTGGGTCTTGAAGGCCATGGGAATGGTGGAACCGAAGACAAGTCCCGTTACTTCCCGGGCGTACATATCCACGCGGCTCTTCCCCAAAGGGAGCTTCCAGCGCAGGGTTTGATTAACCCGCTCCAGGTCAAAGCGTCCCGTGTAGCCCTGCATGGTCCCCCACATGACACAGTTCTGATGGTCTTCATGCCCAGGATCGTGCCATGCCTCTAGGAAGTCCATATAACCCCAAGGCCCACCAGCATCCTCCGGCGGACATGCCTCACCGGCACCTATGCACACGGGAAAAGCGTGCTCAAGATCTACCACTTCCTCCAGGACCACCTCATGTTCCCAATGATCGCCTAGATCATACACATAGGTAAGCTTGCTCGAACGCTGGAGAATACTGTCTATCTTCACGCTGTCGCTTGATTTCATCGGTGTTTCGAGAACCCACCTCGTGAACTGGTCCGGCGTCTCCTCGGGGTTTTTCAGGTAGTAGTCGTATTCTTCCACTGCCTCCGAGTTGTCTGTGTAGATGGTGGGATCATCATCACTGCTGAATTCATGGAGATGGTAATCCTGCCACCCCATGGCATACTGAATCACTTGATGCAGGGTGAGAAACGTGATACCTCCTGGAACTAATACCCTCCTCCACACAGTGGGGAGTTCCTTCAGGGCAATCCTCAGCTGGTAACCTTTCATCGATTGGACCTCTCCTTCGCTTCGGGACCACACTGGCCCGCAGCATGATAATCACAAATTATGCAGCAAACCCCCTTATCCTCCAGGGAACGATCAGAACACTCCCGCCCATACAACCATTCGACAGCCTGGGATGGGGCACGGAATGGTCAGAGGACTTGCCTCAAAGACCGCTGCATGCTACTGTTAACATAGGACTGACCCCAAGAGGGCAAGGAACCTGGTGATGCCTTCCGTCCGCCTTCTGAAAGTCTTCGCATGGATGCACAGGAGCAGACAGGCATCCCACAGGTCTAGACATGCAGGGCCCTGCCATCGCCCAGGGCCAGCCTAGAGGAGGAGACGTGTTTGAAAACAAATCAAAAAACAGCAGGGAAGAAGAAGATCAGCAGAAATGCTCCCTGTCCATGCGGCAGCGGGAAGAAATATAAGAAGTGCTGCCTGAATAAGGAGCAGGCGCCCAAGGCTGTACCCAGCTCCGAAGGGACGTTTATGACCTATGGGGAAGTCGATGCCCTGAGCACAAGCCAGATCGCTGATCGTCTGCAGGAGATGGGCATTCCTTTCAGCCAAGAACAGTTCTTGCTCCAAGTTGAGGAAATGTTCACCGCTGAACGGATTGCCGACCACTGGTGGAACCAATACCCTGTTCAGGCGGAAGGAAGAAACAAAGACTTTCCGTGGCTGGCTGCCTGGGTTTTGTGGGAACGCCTGGCCCCTGGCAAGAACCTACCTGGGGAGAGGCTTATGGGACTGATCAGAGAAGGGGCGGCGAAGCTCCAAGCCCGGGATTGGCGCTCTGCCTGCGATATCTTCCTGTCAGCTTGGGAAGTCCTAAAGAAGAAATGCAGGAACCGCAGCTGTACTCTGGACTACCTAGAAAAGCAGTTTGCCGGGCTCTTCTTTGTCAACAACTTCATTCAGGATCTTGGCCTGGCGTTAGACAACGCCGCTGTGCGCGATCCTATCTATGCCCAGAAACGCCTCCAGTTCTACCAGGAGGTTCTGGAGACTTTTGTCCACGAAGATGCGGATATGATACACCAGCTGCGGCGTGCGGTGGCAGATAGCTTCGGCCTTTTGGGTGACTATGCGCGAGCTGATGAAGAGTTCTCTAGACTAGCGCATGACTTCCCCGCCAACCCCTGGACCTACATCGGATGGGGTGACTTGTACGGCTTCGGACCGAATGCCACCGATCCCATACGGGCACAAGAACTCTACCGCAAGGCTTTGGAGCTGGCGGAAGATCCCTTTGACCGCGAAGCCGCACTGGAACGCCTGGAGGACTTCTCCTAACGCAGTACGCGGGGAACAAGGGAGTGTTGATGATCGCGGCGGTCTAGTTCTAGTAGCGTAATCGTCAGCGAAGCAAGCGCATGGGCGCTAGGAGGGTCAGTTGTGAAGGACTATCAATTCAGAGCCATCACTGGACAGGACATACCCAGCATGACCCGGCTACTCATGGCTAGGCAGGAACGTGAGTCGCAGCTCTTCCCGTTCTTAAAGAACAGCTTCCTGCAGACGGGGCGGATTGCAGAACAGCTTCAAAGTCTGCTCGCCAGCGGTAATGCTCTGGGGATGGGAGTTTTCTTCCATGGCCAGCTCGTTGGCTATCTTGTGGGGACGATCAGGATTGACACTAGAACTGGTCGGTGCGTAGTTGTTCCCTATGAGGGTGCTGCCATCGCGGAGGACCAACCAGCAGAGCTGATTAGACATCTCTATGCTGAGGCTTCTGTTCCATGGCTGGATCACGGCTGCTTTACCCACTCCGCTTTTGTACCTCTTGCCGCCTCCCGGTACCTAGAGGCGTTTTCTAAATTGAGCTTCGGCATGGAGCAAGTATATGCCGTATTGGATCTTGAGGAATACCGACCGTTCAAAAAGGCAGCTGAGGTGGGGATCCGCCTAGCCACTGAAGAGGACAGCGAAATAATGGGCCGCATGGCCAGTATCATCTCGAAACATCAAAACGCCGCGCCGACCTTCATACCAGTCTTCCCAGAGATACTAGCGGAGATAAGGGAAGGATTCCAGCGCTCGCTGCAGGATCAAGATACGGTGGTTCTCCTCGCGGAAAAAGATGGGGAAGCGGTGGGATTCCACATGTATACCGCAGCTTCCCCCAGCATAATGGCACCGGATCGTTCGGTGGAGTTGGTCGTGGCAGGCACCGTGCAAGGCCACAGAAGATCAGGCATTGGCCAGAGCCTGATGGATGCAGGGTGCCGAATGATGCAGGATAAGGGCTATCGGTATGTAACGACCGATTGGAGAATCACCAACCTTGCCTCCTCCACATTTTGGCCTAAATGCGGGTTTAGGCCGATTGCCTATAGGATGGCAAGGGCTATTGACCCCAACTATGCTTGGGCCAACCTCAACAACCCCTGCGTTCAGCAGTTTTGACGCAGACAGGCCCAGATCCGCCGCAGTACCACGGGAAACACGCCTAATGACCAAGTGACAGCCGAGCCTCCTGGGCTCGGCTGTCTGTGTCTTTGTATTACTGACGAAATCTTACGCACGGGTCCTTTGGCCAAACGGCGCCAGCAAGAGCAAGGCTCACTGGCACATCAGGATGTCTACATATATCACCTGGTTTTCCGGGTCAAGCGACCAAGAAGCCTCACTGGGTGTTAGGAGCCCATCACTTGTGATAGGCCCATATTGCCTCTGGGAACCAGAAAAACTAACCCTGAACTCTGTTGCGTCGAGCGGCAACTGCTCAAAGATGGATGACGGAATAGACAAGATTCGTGCTCGTATGTCGTTCGTCGTGATCGCCTTTTTGACGTCTCTAAGCTGGAGGTGCTCCTCTAACTGCTCGTCGGCGCGATCCCATTCTCTGAACTCGCCAAAGATCCGACGCAGGCTTTTCCACTGAACACTGGTTTAAACCGGAACCCCAATCCTTTCTCGATGCATGATGGATGTGCCAGACGAGACACCGCGCAAACCCAGGTCGACTATCTCGTTTCATTGATCTAGCGGTATACACAACGCCTTGGATCTAAAGAACGAAGAGGTGTTCATACTTGACCTGCGGGGGAACAGGGATTTTCCTCACGGGAAACCCCACCTACAGCTAACCGCCTAATTCCCAACTATTGTTGGCCCTGCCTACAACACTCCTTCTCGCAGTAGATGAACAGGGGCTGGTGGACAGGGAAGACTCAACTCGCCGTTCCAAGCACTGAGCGACTATAGATGAAATAGGTCGCCGCGAAGTACAAGCCGTACACAACAGCGAAAACAGACAATGTCACAACAGTATACAGCGGGATGGCATGAGGTTGTGCAATGTAGGCAGCGAACACCTTCTGACTCCCTGCTGCTAAGAGCAGGAGTAAAGCGCAAGGAAGAACTGCTGGAATGAGAAAAAAGATGGTCAAATCCTTTAGGATCAGTTTTTTCCGTTCTGAATCTGTCACTCCTAAATGCCAAATGATCGAGTATCCTCTTCGGGATCTAGCAAGGGAAGCAAGCTGCTCGAATCCTAAAACCGTACAGGACAGTACTATAAACACCACGCTCAAATACAACCCACAGAATGATAGGGCGGCAAAACCAGATAGTGAGTTGGCTCTCCCCCATGCCTTGACGGTAACACTCATAGTAACTCGTTCGCGAGGGGCGGACAATACTTGCGGTTTCCATTCATTTCTAACGAATCGGTTCAGCTCACTCCTGAGTTCTGCCTCACCGCCGTCTACCAGGGTAACTACCAGGCGTGACAGACTCGCGTCCAATGAAAAAGCTACCTCATCCGGTACAACTATGGCACGACCTTTCGTACCTACCATGCGTGCCTGCTCCATGGGTTCTGAAAATACCAGGTCTGCATTGGAGACTAACCGTTTCCCATTCAAGGTGATGCTATTGTCTACCGCCAAGGCCTGTTTGACTTCTTTGCGAAGCGCCCATTCGCAGTGGGTAAGATATTGGTCACCAGCTAAGATCTGTTCATCTAGGCCAAGCTGTTCCCTTAACCGGTTGTAATCAGATAGAGCCATGATTTCTACTGGTACAGACGGGTCAGTATATAGGTAGTACGATACATAATCTTTAACCGGGGTTTTGCTGTCTATGAAGTCCAACACATCGTTAAAGTCTGCAATCTTGGTATCGAGAGCAACGGTCACGTCATAGGGATATTCAGCCTGGATGTTCGCCTTGTATCCAGCTCCCGTCACTAGGCCTAAGAACATAGTGGCCAAGGAGAAGGCTAGGAGAAGCGCAGTAACGGCAAGTATTTTTCCTGAACTGTTGACCCTGCTGCGTAGCTCACCAAGAATGAACAGGTTCGCACCTCTGTAAGCCCGGTTTTTTCCTCTACGCATAAGTGCAACCAATAACTCGGGGAATCTACGGTAAAACGCATACACCCCAAGCAAAATGAGGGCAAAGCCCAGAACAAGTATGAGCATGGCTAGGTTACTCCGCTCTGTTACTACTCTTTTTAGCAGGATCCCGCCGAGGGCCAAGATAACGGCAGAGCAAAACAGATAAACAGCGTACCACCTAAGGCTGCGTTCAGTGTAGGTTTCACTTCTCACCCGATCGTACAGTAACCGAATGATCGTGGTGCGCTTAATTACCGCGATGGATCTGGCTAATCCTATCCCATACATGAACAGAAAAAGCAAGAACGACACAACCATGCTTTGCCATGAAAGGCTCAGTTGATAAGCATAGGGAACATCGAAAACGTTCAAAGCCATTTTGGCAAAAACGCTGCTAAGCAGCGTTCCAATGGCTGTGCCGCAGAAGAAGGCGGCAATTCCTATCAAAACACTCTCTCCTAGGAAAAGACGGACAACTGTCCGGTTTTCCATCCCCATGAGCAAATACGTGGCAAACTCCTTTTTGCGCTGCGCTAAGATGAAATCCATCGCGTGGCTAGTGATAAAGGCACTGATCAGTGCCACAACCAGGGAAAACAGTATCAGTCCATTAGTGAGCAAGGAGATGTTCTCGGCGAGGGCTTTTACATCATCTGAAAAGCTTAACGACAGAAACGAGTACATCAAGGCGACAATCAGGGCAAGGGTTGTAAAGTAAAGCACATAGTCCCTTAGACTACGGCGCATGTTTCTCAGGCTGAGTCGGGTATACATCCTGGGGACCCCCTAAGTCTTCTAGGATAGCTAAGATCTGCCCAAAGAACTGGGTTCTGGTTTGAGTCCCCCGCTCTAGCTCACCGTAAATGGTTCCATCCTTTAGGAACAAGATGCGCGAAGCATAGCTAGCAGAAAAGGCATCGTGCGTTACCATCAGGATTGTAGCTTGCAGGTTTTGGTTCATGTCCTGTATGGTCTCCATCAGAGTTCGAGAGGAACTGCTGTCCAATGCCCCAGTCGGTTCGTCGGCCAAAATCAAGCGGGGTTGATTAACAATGGCGCGGGCGCAAGCACAGCGCTGTTTTTGCCCACCTGAGACTTGATGCGGATATTTGCTGAGTACATCCTGGATACCTAGTCTTTCGGCGATCCCATGAACCTTTTGATCAATTGTCTTTGAGCCCTTCCCATTTATTGCCATGGCCAGAGCAATGTTTTGCTGGATCGTCAGAGTCTCAAGCAGGTTAAACTCTTGGAAAATGAATCCAAGAGTCTCCCGCCTAAAACGGGCAAGGTCCCTGTCCTTGATCTGAAGTAAGTCTTTTCCATCCAGGTAAATCTGCCCGCTAGTTGGACTATCAATAGTGGAGATACAGTTCAACAATGTGGTCTTCCCTGAGCCTGAGGCGCCCATGATTCCCACAAACTCTCCCTTAGCAACCGTAAAGCTGAGGCCGTTGAGAGCGCGAGTAATGTTTGGCTCAGCTCCATAGTCTTTTTTCAAATCGATGACTTCCAATATGCGCATCTCCAATGCTCCTCGCCAGTTACCTGATGTTTCTGTCCTTCTTTTTTCTATACTCTCTGATCATCTTGTTGCGCAGGGGAACCCCAACGCCAATCAGCAAGCCCACTAGCACAATGGTCAAGTCCATAGGTTCACCTCCCCTACTCGAAACTACTCGTCGGATTTCATCTCCAGCAGGACATCCAGGAGATGATGTAACTCTTCTGGGGATAGATCCGCCATGCGAGCCACCTTGATGGCCTCCAACAGGGCTTCTTCCACTTGGCACACTAATTGTTCTCTAAGTAGTTCTGGCCCACGCTTAAGCACAAAGCAGCCGCGTCCCTGGACATTCTTAACGAAACCTTCTTCCTCCAATTCGGCGTAAGCTCTTGATACTGTGAGCACGCTGATGCGCAGTTCCTTTGCAACAGTTCTAAGGGATGGGCAGGCCTGTCCCTCCTGCAGATCACCGGACAGAATTGCTGCCTTAATCTGATGTTTGATCTGTGCATAGATTGGCACATCTAATCCATTCGAAATAATGAGTTTCATACTTATCATCAACCGTTCCAACTGTTATACCTGTTTATATAACAGCATAGCAGATGAAGGAAAATTTGGCAATAACTTCATCTCCGGTGTTGCCAAAATGGGCAAAGTTGCCCCTGCTGCGTCTTCCAAAAAAAGCGACCTTCCTGGATCACCCTAGGAAGGTCAGCAAAATGAAACTTATCTCTAAGACGCATCTCACGGCTGCGCGCAAGACAGGGACCGTGCAAACTGCTGGCGCTCGAGGTCCACTGGCTCTACTCACCTTTGACAACAAAACACGTCCGATGGTCGTTCTCTGCCAACACTATTGCCAACGCCATTTCGCCCAGAACTCCTACGTGCAGACGGCTATCATCAGCGGACGAGACCCAGAGCCAGCATTACTCCAACCAGAACCAACACTGCGCTGACGATGTATAACGCCACAGATACTGCAGCATCTCCCAGGTGCTTTCTCAGCAACCTTGCACTCATCGAATCCCAGAAGAACCGAGATCGCCTATATGTCACCACGCTCAGGAAAAGGCCGATCAAAGCCAGCAGAACACCGCCCATGACATTGTTCATGATCACCATCCCCCTCCCCGCTCTTGTACCTTCACTAGAAGCCCACCACATTGCTGAGGGCATGGATCAGCATCCAAGGCCAGAGCATTCCCGTGCGGTAAACCCCATAGGCCATCAAGCCCCCAAACAGAGCCGTGCTGGCCACGCTGCTTAAGGCCAAGGGCACAGTGGGGTATACCCGGAAAACGAAGTCCGGGATGTGCAGGAGGGCAAACAAGGCCACCGACAGTCCCATCCCCCAAACGGGTTTCTTGGTGACAGCTGTGAACAGAGGCTGCATCACGCCGCGGAAAAAGAACTCTTCCTGGAATCCAGAGTACAAGACGGCATACAGAAGAAACACCCAGCGTTCCACAGTCAAGCCACTGACAAGGAACGCCGCCGTATAGATCAGCAGAAACGGTATGGCAGGTTTCAGATCGCCTCCAGAAAAACCAAACCCTCGCCGCTTAACCCCTAACCTGCGCAAAACAAAGGCGGGAATGAGCACGAAGAAGGGCAGGCCCCGCACGATGTTCGCCGCCATGTACCCCCCTGGAAAGTCATCGAAGAGATTGTGCCACAGCGTCCAGCCCGGGATCCACGAGAAAACAGGATACCCTGGCATATACCCCTGCCTCTGCAGCCTGTCCACAATGGAACCCAGGATGAACAGGTAGACAATGACTGTGATGGCCGCTCCCCACTTTGCCTGTCCTGTCTCAAGCTTCTGAGCAGCCAACCGATCTCCCAGCGGCTTCTCGGACAGGACGTGGATCAATCCCAAGGCAAGTGCATAGACCAAAATGCCCACTAGACCAGAGCGCAGCCCGTTAGCGAGACTACCGCCGTAAGAAACATTCGACCACACTTTTGCCGCTAAGAACAGAACCCCGAACACAAGGGGTACAGGATGACACACTAAGCGCTGGTAAAAACCCCATAGCTTCTTCACCATGACAACCACCCATTTTCAGCTTTGATTTCCTGCTCTAGAGCTCAACCAAGTGAAGCATTCGTAACGGATTAAGCTGCTGCGGCTGAAAGGAGAACCCTTTGGCGAACATGGGCTTCACCTCGCCAAATACAAGGCCTCCACCAAGGCCGCACCCACCAAAAGAAGCAGCGTCAAGACTGCCAGTGCCTTTTCTGCACCGGAAAACCTCAAAGAGCGCAGAGTATGCTTTTCTGCCCACTCCTTGGCGGGGAAACTGTCGGCTACAAGCAGCGATTTGGTTAAAGTCAGCCCGCAGAAAACAGCATAAGCACTGGTCTCCCATAGGCCTATACGCAGATACTGCATGTTGGCAGCCGCCACGCTGGGAAACGGAACCTCAAAGCCGTTGGTCCCAGCCAGCCAGCCGATGGCCGCACCCTGAACGATCAGGACCAGCAGTCCGGGGGTCACCACACCGAAGCGGACCAGCAAGTTGCCTGCACCGATGAGCAGCAGTACAATGCAGTTTCTCAGCACGATATAGCCCATCGTGCTGGCCACCCCGCCAACCGCGGCGCTGGAAGGCGCTACTGCCGGTACATCCTGCCACGCGCCAGGCTTGGCCAGATACCCCGCGGCAAAGAAAACCCAGAGCACAGCCTGGAGAAGGAGCCAAACGATGATGGTCCTCTTCATCGCGCCAACCCTGTACAAACCACTGAACAATCTGCCTATGGATTTCGACATGCCTACAACTCCTTATATTGTTGTTAGTCCTGCACCAGCTCACGGCAATAACTGCCAACGCTGCAACGTTCTTTGGAGGAAGTGCCGATCCTGCTGTGAGTATCGGCACATCACGGCCTCATGTTCCCTCAGCTAACGTGATCAAAAGCTGCGGATCAATCACGTCCAAGCCATGCTTGTTCGTGAT
>CZCA01001846.1_pt1 | contig 16849 bp, 13 predicted proteins | sample 591981 | NCBI WGS metagenome assembly CZCA01 (sample SAMEA3556810, study PRJEB10932) | anaerobic digester metagenome
GTTGCTTCTTAAGCTTAGAGACATTGATAGAATCCCGGGTTATCCTAGGTGAGGTGCCTGTTTTGAACCTCGCAAGTTGGAATCCCAGTCTCTTCAGAACCTCAGACAGCCCGATAGATGCAGGCTTCCCATAAGGCCCTGAAGAATAACTCTCATTTCCGATATAGACTCGGCCGCCGAGATATGTCCCTGTGGCAAGAATTACGGCAGGCGCCCGATACAGTTCTCCTTCCCTGGTTTCTACACCTTTGACTTGGCCTTCACGTTTGATAAGGACATTCTCTACATGTGAAACCTCCACCTTGAGATTGTCCTGCGCCTTGAGGACTTCCCTCATTCGCGCCTGATAGGCCTCTTTATCTGCTTGAGCTCGCAATGAGTGCACTGCAGGACCTTTCCCGGTATTGAGGAGCCTGATTTGTAGATACGAATGATCTATATTCCTGCCCATTTCTCCGCCTAAAGCATCTATCTCTCTAATAATCTGAGCTTTCCCAGGACCACCAAGGGATGGATTGCATGGCATGTCAGCAATTGACTCCCACCCCAAAGTCAGCAGGAGAACACTTGCTCCCATTCTTGCAGCAGCCAGAGCTGCCTCACAACCTGCATGCCCCCCACCAACGACAATTACATCGTAATCGCACACTCCTACTGACACCTCCTTAGGAAAAGCTTGCCCAAGTATGAGTTCATTAGTTTTCGCTCGTTTTCCAAGGTCTTGGGTGGCCCCGCACGGTACGTACGTTTTCTGAAGCCCGTGACCTATATGCAGTCCCCGAGTGCAACACCGACAACCCCGCATGGTACGTACACTTTCTGGAACTGGGGATCACTTATGGCGATCTACTTAGACGTTTATTTACCAATGCAAAATTCACTGAAAATCTTCTCCATTAAGTCGTCTGATGCAGATTGTCCCGTAATCTGATCAAGCCAGAAGAGAGCCTCGTGTATATCAATAGCAGTTAAATCCGGCGGTACGCTGGTACTGAGAGCATGAGTCGCTTCTTCCATAGAATGCTTGGCATTCTCTAAAGCCTCAAGTTGACGTAGATTCGCCATGATTGGATTTTCAGAGACGCCTGTAATTTCAGTTACAGCAAGGTCGGCCAAGATTTGTTCCAGCTCATCCACACCTTCTCCTGTCTTTGCGCTCACCCTCAGTATTCTCTTACCCCCACCATACGGTATGAGTCCGGCTTCATCGAGTTCAGTCTTGAGATCACACTTGTTCACAGCCACTACACCAGGCTTGTCTGTCATCTGCAACAGGATATCTCTGTCCTCATCACAAATCTGACAACTCCCGTCAATAACCACTACAACAAGATCTGCCTCCCCAGCCTGCTCATTAGCTGCTTCCACCCCTAGTCTCTCTATAGGATCTCGCGTTTTTCTCATTCCGGCTGTGTCTACCACCCGTACAGGCACTCCCTTGATTGTAGTCCAATCATCTATAACATCACGAGTGGTTCCTGGCACTTCAGTCACAATGGCGCGCTTCTTACCTACAAGGGTATTGAAAAGACTCGATTTTCCTACGTTAGGCCTGCCGGCCAACACTACGCTTACACCATCCCGATAGACCCGGCTACTCCTTCCAAGGCGGACAAGCTCATTAAGATCAGATACTGCCTTTTGAGCCCGCTGTGTCAAGTCCCTTGTCCCTAAGGCTTCGATATCCTCATCAGGAAAATCAATTGATGCTTCTATATGGGCAAGAAGCATCAGCACATTTTCCCTTATGCAACTCACCCTTGATGAAAGTTCACCCCTTAGATTCGCCAGCGCAAGCTTGCGTGCAGAATCCGTCTTAGCGCGAATAACGTCTATTATGGCTTCTGCCTGGGAGAGATCAATTCTGCCCGCCAAAAAAGCTCTCTTAGTAAATTCACCGGGCTCTGCAAGCCGTGCCCCACACTTAATTACCGCTTCTAACACTCTTGTGAGAACTGCAACTCCCCCATGGCAACTGAACTCCACTACATCATCCCTTGTAAAGCTATAGGGGGCGGGCATAACAACAGCAAGCGCCTCATCAATGTACTCGCCTGTCTCGCAATCTACTATAGAACCATATCTGACACCCCAAGGCTTCAGCTCCCTCCCGTGTCGGCCTGAAGGATCCCTGAATAGCCTCCTGGCAATAGCAATTGCCGAACTCCCGCTAACCCTAACAATCCCTATGGCGCCCTCGCCCAAAGGCGTGGATATAGCAACAATTGTATCCCGGTCTTTTGACACAAGAAGAGCTCCTCTCGAAACTATCTCCTAATATGACAATCCGTCTTCTAACAAAGAGTGTAGCATAAATGAGCACAAGTTCCATCCCGGGGATTCCGTCCCACAAGACCCACAAGACAATCTGCCGGTCAGACATGGAACCTTAAGACAGGCAATGCGTGTCATAAAGACACGCATTGCTCCAGAGATAGTTCTCACCCTATGTTATTGTGCCCCAAAAGACGCTTTTAAGAGGCCGAGTTGTCTTTACTCTTCTTTACATGCAACAACCACATATCTAAACGGATCTTCGCCCTCGCTAAAGGACTCCACGCCCTTGCATTCTTGAACAGCAAGATGGACTATCCTTCGTTCCATTGGATTCATGGGCTCAAGACGGACTTCCCCTCCGTCTCTCGCAACTCGCTCTGCTACTGACCGGGCCAGCCTCTTTAAGGATGATGCCCTTCTATGGCGATATCCTTGGGCATCAACAATGATCCTAATCCTCTCTCGAGGGCTTCCGCTAGCCTCCAACGCTCGCCAATGGTTTCCCGCAACAAGGTTAACTATATATTGCAGCGCATCGAGAGTGGAGCCGCGTCTGCCAATAAGCGCTCCCACATCGTCACCGTCTATTTCAAGCCTTAGCGTGCCATCGTCAAATGAAGCACCGGCGGAAATGTGTTTCAGACCTGTGTAGTCAATTAAAGTCTCGAAAAACTCACAGACTTCATCTGCCACGTTCGCTTTTTCCGTCACTCTTACACGTGCTAATCTCTGACCGACAAGTCCAAGAATTCCCCTTGAAGGCTCTTCAAGGACCTCAATCTCCACCTTATCTGACGGCAGGCCTAAGTCTGCCAGACCATCTTGAACTGCTTCTTCTATAGTTCTACCGCTCTTCTCAACGCTTCGAGTCATCTTTGTCTTCCCCCTTGCTGCCCTGCTGCGGGTTATCAAGCAAGGCCTTAGGCGTGCTCCCTTTCTCCGTGTGTGAAGATAGTTCCTCAACACGCCTCTTCATTCCCGCGCTTCGGCTAATTAACCATCGCTGCAGCATCTCTATGCCCATAGTAACCACCCAGTATAAGGTAACAGCTGCTGGGAATTGAGTCCCACCAAGCCAGGTAATGAACCCGGTCATGACTATACTCATCATTTTCTGGCTGGACTCAGTAGACATCATAGCGGATTGAAGGTATGTGCCGGCCCCTGCAAGAATAGCAAGGATCCAGTCAGTCTTACCGAGATCAGGTATCCACAAGAAAGACTCTGCAAAAGGGTACGTTCTAAGTGCAGCAAAGAGCGCCCAGATAATAGGCAGCTGAATCAAAGTGGGCAAGCATCCACCAAGAGGATTAATGTTGTAGGTTTTATAAAGCTCCATAACCCGCCTTTGATATTCTTCACTCTGAGAGCCATACTTCTCCTGAAGCTCCTGCATCTTTGGCTGAAGCAACTTCATTTCTTCCATGGATTTAGTCTGCCTAAGAGTTAAAGGGTAGAGCGCCAGCCGCAAAAGAACTGTAAATGCAATTATCGCTAATCCATCGCTACCGGTAATATCTCGAAGAAAACGCACAAACGAAGTAATCAATTCTGTAAGAGCCAAGAGCTGTGACCTCCTGTCGCTTCTATGTCTTCTCATTCATGTTCACATGTTCAGGGTACAGGGTCCCATCCTCCGGGGTGGAATGGATGGCATTTAATTAGGCGCTTTATTGCAAGATAAGTTCCTTTCAATGCACCATATCTACTAATAGCTTCGTATGCATATGCCGAACATGTGGGGTGGAATCTGCACGTAGGCCTCAACTTTCCACATGAAATGTATTTCCTGTAGAAAGCGATAGCTCCTAACTCTATCCGCTGCCCAATTTGCAATAGATTTTTCCATGCCATTTTCCACGTCAGCCTTCAACTTTCTGAATCGCATCAGACTTTTCGTGATCTTTTCCAACTATCTCAAGGACATTGCTTTTCATAAGTAATTGCTGTAACTCTTCAGAAATATCCCAAAACGAAGCGGTCTTCGCCTTCATCCTGGGCACCAGGACCAGGTCAAAGCCCTTTCTTAATTCACCTTCACGAGCTCGCCACGCTTCTCGCACAATTCTTTTCAGTTTGTTCCTTTCGACGGCGCCACCTAATTTCCTGCTTACAGTTATCCCAACTCGGCTGTATGACAAGGCATTTTCCAGGAAATATACGACAATTTTGTCTCCCACAATTACTTCCCCTGATTTGAATACCCTACGAAACTCCTCGTTCTTGCGGAGTCGCTCTATTCTTTCCACAGGTAGCACCCTGCTTTACTCATGATGGCATTGCCATTATGCAGTGATACGTTTTCTCCCTCTCAGACGTCTATTCTTCAGAATCCGACGGCCTGCCCGACTTGACATTCTCTGCCGAAAACCGTGACGTCTCTTTCGACGCCGCACCTTCGGCTGATACGTCCTTTTCATAAGTCACCAACCCCCTAAACTTACCTTTGGACCACCCCTGTGTAACTACGAGTATAAGCTAACGCCTTTCCGCATGTCAAGACTCAGTGATTTTACCTTTCCTTTCATTCAACTCCCACCCTTTCAAGCATTGCTGTCACTCTATAGACATGGTAGAAATACCCATGGCAGACTTTTCGCTCTTTTCTGCCCTTTCTAGCTTTACCATATCTCACACCAGCGTTACGTTTTCCACACTTGTCTACTGCAAAAACCTTTGCTAATATAGGTTTGTGGGCTTTTCCAATCTTTCCATATATATTGCCCAGAGGTATAGTTTTCCCTCAGAAGCAAACACTTATACACAGGCTGTGGATAATTCTGTGGGTAACCCGTTGATTTCTTAAATAAGTGCTCTACAAGGCTTTCGACCCTTTCTGAAATCACCTGTGGATAACACGTACGACGAGCTAAAGAATGTTTTATAAAAAGAAAACCGCCTCTCAACTGTCGTAACTTTATCCACAGAATCTGTGGATTCCCTGTGGATAGAACGTGGGTTTTCTGTGAATCTTCAATTTGACACCACCTTTCCACATGCTGTGGAAAGAATTGTGGAAAACTTAGAGTGAAAGGCATGACAACGAATGACTAGCCTTTTTTCACGTCTCTTCGGAAAGCGAACTGAAATACGTGACGAACACCGTTCCCCTCTTTCCAGTGGTAAGCAGCGGCCTCTGGCTGCACTGGAACGTGGTGTCAGAATTGCAGTATACGATTCACTCGGCACAATCCCCAGAATCGTAGATATCCGATCCAGCAATTATAGCGATTTACTAAATGAGGTGTCCTCAAAGACGTATGCTTTCGCGCAGGACAAAGGTGGCTCCGTTCCATATATCGCCATAAAAGAAATTGTGGAAAACTTGCTCCACGCCGACATTGAAGAAGCAGTCATAACCATTCTCCCTGACGGCAATACTATTAGAGTATCTGATCAAGGTCCTGGCATTACTGACAAAGAAAGGGCTTTTCTTCCGGGTTTCACTACAGCATCGTCTGAAATGAAAAAGACTGTCAGGGGAGTAGGTTCGGGCCTTCCAATAGTGAAAGATTCCATGCGGTCCGTTGGTGGTTCTATCTTGATAGAAGACAATCTGAAAAAAGGTTGTGTCATTACACTTTCGTGTTCAACGGAAAGCATAAAACCCCATCTAGCATCAAAAGAGCAGCTCGCCCCGGGAAGCGCTGCATCTTCTCAGCATTCTGTGATAGAACGGACACCTGGAATCGTTGGTAAATCAGAAACAGATGAAAAGCGTAAGAATGGAATGGAAAGCGAACGCGAGGCGACTATTCCCGTTGAAAAACTTTGTAGCATTCTTTCACAACGCCAGAAAAGAGTTTTTATGATTCTTGCGGAAGAAGGTGAAGGAGGTCCTTCCTTAGTAGCGAAGGAATTAGAAATCAGCCTTAGTACTGCATATCGAGATTTAGTCGCCCTGGAAGAAAACGGTCTTATTCAAACTATAGATACTTCAGGAAAACGCAAATTGACTTCAAAAGGCATCGCATTTCTCCCCTATATTACCGGATAACCTAAAAGGTGTTTATTAGGGGGTTCTCAGGGGGTAAGGTTTTATGACTGAACGCGCTGATGCGCTATGGGATCAGGTACTTCAGGTAATGCAAGGAGAGGTATCGAAACCAAGCTATGAAACGTGGTTCCGAAACACTGAAGGGGTAAAGATCAACGATAATACGATAATTGTCAAGACCCCACATGATATAGGTAGAAAATTTCTCAGTGACAACTACCGTGAGGCGATTCTTCGTACACTTCGAGCAATTACAGGTGCGGATATGGACGTGTCCTATATTTCCGGCGACCCTTCTCAAAATGAACCGCTCATTACTACTGAGCAAATTCACTGTAGTACTCTACTAGGAGATGAGGTCTACGTTACAAGGCTCAATCCAAAGTACACTTTTGAGACTTTTGTTGTAGGCAACAGTAACATGTTTGCACACGCAGCGTGCCTTGCAGTTGCGGAGGCACCGGGCAAGGCTTACAACCCGCTTTTTATCTATGGAGGAGTAGGCCTAGGCAAAACCCATCTCATGCAAGCAATAGGCCATTTTGTCCTACAGCGCTCTCCGGCCACTAAGGTGGTGTACGCCCCTTGCGAAAAGTTTACAAATGACCTTATTGATTCCATCAGAGATGATAAGACTATGGAATTTCGAGAGCGTTATCGAAACGTCGACGTCTTACTAATTGATGATGTTCAGTTCTTAGCCCAAAAGGAGCGTACCCAAGAGGAATTCTTCCATACTTTTAACACATTGCACGAAGCAGGAAAGCAGATTGTCATATCCAGCGACCGTCCCCCAAAGGAGATTCCCACTCTCGAAGATCGCTTGCGTTCAAGATTTGAATGGGGTCTGATATCAGATATTCAACCACCGGATCTTGAGACAAGAATTGCTATTCTTAATAAAAAAGCTCAACAGGAAGGTCTGGATATACCCCAAGATGTCATGGCTTATATAGCTAACCAAATACGTTCCAATATTCGTGAACTGGAAGGAGCTCTGACACGGGTAGCTGCTCACTGCTCCATCCACAATCGTCTGATGACTGTTTCAGCAGCAGCGGATTGTTTGAAAGACCTGATTCCGTCACAAAGGCCCAGACAGGTATCTATTTACCAGGTACAACAGGCAGTTGCCCAATACTTCAGAGTGTCCATAGACGATTTTAAGTCTAAAAAGAGAACGAGAAACATTACATATCCACGACAGATTGCAATGTACCTTTCGCGAGAACTCACTGAGGCATCCCTGCCTAGGATAGGGGATGAGTTCGGCGGCCGTGACCACACTACTGTGATGCATGCCTGTTCGAAAATTCAAGATGATATTCAACAGGATCCTGTTCTTGGCAATTCGATTAAAGACATCATATCCAAACTCAAAGAAATGACTTGATTTTTGATTATCAGGAGAACGCAACCTGTGGACTATCTGTGAGCAACATGTTTAATATTTGTGGACATTGTGTTCATAATTTCACGAAATCGATCGGTCTGGGGATTATGTGGACAACTACTGTCGAACATCCACACCCTTGTCCACACCAAATTCGCAGCGGTATCTTGTCGTACAGTGACTTATCCACAAATCCACAGGCCCTACTACGACTACTACGAAATTGTACAAGTACATATATAAGATCGTATAGTAGTACTCTCTGGGGAGTAATTATGCAATATACTTACAACAATAGGAATATATGGAGTTTATACGCCTAGATATTATTATTCTGTCTACTACTGAAAAAGGAGGCGTGTTTGCATGAATAGTGTAGATAACGAAAAATGGGAAAACCTTGATTCGAGTAATGTGGCCACCACACAACATAATGCGATTTCCTGTGATAGAGAGCAGCTTTCGAAAGGGGTGGCCATAGTACAAAAAGCTGTATCACCCAGAAGCACTTTGCCCATTTTGCAAGGAATGCTAATTGAGACTTCTAATCAAGGACTTCACCTCATCGGAACAGATCTTGAATTATCCATAGAAACATATGTTCCTGTTACATCTGCCGGTGACTTCCAGATGGTTCTTCCTGCAAAGTATTTTAGTGAGATAGTACGTCGACTACCTGATAAGGAAGTAGTAATTGAATATAACTCTACAAAAAGAGTTGCAACGATTTCAAGCGGGAAAGCAGTATACGAAATTAACTCCATGGATCCGGCAGAGTATCCTCTTTTCCCTGAAGTGCCAGATACCCCGTGGTGGAAAGTGATCGGGACAAAACTCGCTAATTTCGTGAAGGGTACGGTGTTTTGCGCTGCATTGGAAGAAACCAGGCCTTTTCTCACTGGAGTTTTCATGGAATTTAAAGAAAATGAAGTAAGACTAGTAGCTACTGATTCCTTCAGATTGGCGTTAACACGAATCCCGCTCGAGAACAGTACTTCCACAAAGAAAGATGAGGGTTTACTTATTCCGGCGAGGACTCTAAGTGAAGTTGCCAGAATAGTACAGGGTTTTGACACGGAAGTGGAAGTATATGCATCAGAGAATCAAGTAGCTTTCAAGTGCGAAGAGACAACGATAGTAAGCAGGCTAATTGAGGGGCAATTTCCCAGTTATGACAGGGTAATTCCAGAAGAGTACAGCACTTTGATAGTTGTGGAAAGGGCTTCTTTTCAGGAAAGTGTGGATCGTGTATCTATAATGGGGAAAGATGAATTTGGAACCATCCGCTTAAGTGCAGGAAATGATGTTCTTACGGTAAGCGCCAATGCGCCGGAAGTCGGAAAAGCTTTGGATCAGCTTCCAACAGTGAAAATTCAAGGTGAAAATGGAGAAATAGCTCTGAAAGCCCGGTATCTTATGGATGTCTTAAAGGCCGTGGATAATGATGAAATTGCTCTTAAGCTAACAGGAACCGTCAGTCCGGTGATTATTACCCAGGCAGATGTTGAATCCAATGGTCATGGAGGATTTCTTTATCTGATAATGCCTGTAACATTGAATGCATAGGCTTGCTGGAAGTTAGGTTGTGTTGACATAAACGACATTAGATTTCATAAGGCTAAAATACATGGAGATACAATTCGGCTGGACCAATTCCTGAAATGGGTGGGAATTGTCGTTACCGGCGGGCATGCCAAAGCCCTCATACAAGATGGGTGTGTTTTGGTTAATGGAATTGTGGAGACTCATAGAGGCAGGAAACTCAAAATTGGAGATAGAGTGAGTATTGACAGTGAAAAAGCGATTGTCTACGAAGTAATGGGGGACAAAAACGATGCTCCTTGAAAGGTTGAGGCTGAGAAATTTTAGGAATTATGCCTCCCTTGATATTGAATTATTTCCCGGGAAAAATGTCTTGCTGGGTGATAACGGCCAGGGGAAAACCAACATAGTAGAAGCTATCTATTTGTGCGGTACCGGAAAATCTTACAGAACATCCCGCGATACAGAACTGATTAGGTGGGGAGAGTCTACATTTTATACTGCATCAAAGTTTCTACGTAAAAACGGTGACTTCCTTGTCGAAGTCGCATGCAGTCAGGAAAGAGGCAAAAGAATCCGTCTAAACGGGGTTCATCAGGATGCGTCCATAGAATATATAGGTGCTGCAAATGTGGTGTTATTCGGCCCTGATGATCTGAGAATAATTAAGGGAGGGCCGGTTGAACGACGAAGATTCTTAGATCTGGAGATTTCCGCGGTCCATGACCGATATCGTAGAGATCTGGCCCAATACCGAAGAATTCTAACACAACGTAATTCATTTTTGAAGAACGGTCATCAAGTAATGAGCTCCACACATGGTAGGACAGCATTGGACGTTTGGGATGAACAGTTGGTTTCTGCAGGCGCCAAGGTAATGGTTAAGAGAGCCCAGGTTATAGAGGAGCTTTCACAACTGGCTCAAACTGCGTACAAAGAGATCTCGCCCAGCGGTCTCCTTGAACTCAAGTACCGTCCCTCCTTTCGTACTATGGATGATTGCAGTGGAAATGAAGAGTTGATGATACAAACATGGTCTCTGTTATTCCATAAAGAACTTCGGCGACTGAGACAATCGGAACTCATGAGAGGTATCACTTTAGCAGGGCCTCATAGAGATGACATGACTTTTACTCTTGACGGTGTCGATATGAGAGTTTTCAGTTCGCAAGGGCAGCAAAGAACTGCAGTGCTTGCCCTTCGTTTGGCAGAACTTGATTTTGTCAGGAATGAAATGGGGGAAGACGCCATTCTTCTACTTGACGACGTATCAAGCGAATTGGATCCGTCGAAGAGAGCTCATCTTTGGAAATATATTGACAGAGGTATTCAAACTGTTATTACTACAACAGATAAAAAGGCGCTCAACGAGTTTCCTAAACCTGCGAAGGTGTTTAAAGTGAAGTCCGGCTCTGTCCAGGAGGTCAGTAAATGGCAGTCCGAATTAACGTAGCCATTGAAAGCAGCTTACGACGATTTGGGATAGTAAGAAAAGTAAAACGCTCCCAGGCTGTATTCATGTGGGAAGATATAGTAGGTCCTGGCGCTGCCAAGGTTTCTACAGCTGTCACTTGCAGAGACGGGATACTTTTTGTAGAGGTCAAGAATTCCGTATGGGCAGCAGAGCTGTCATTGCTGAAAAGGGATATAATAAAAAGACTGAATCGACGTTTAGGTAGAGGAACCATAAAAGACATAAGGTTTCGAGCCACTGGAAAAAGCTTTCAAAAGGCTAAGGCAAAACACGGCAAGGGAGAGGCCGGAGATACTCCCAGTGTCAAGAAGCAAACCCTTCCAAGCAGTGAAATCACAAGAATAAAGGAATTTTCCTCAAACATAAAGGATCCTGCAATACAGGCAGCGTTTCTTAGCTTCGCGATTACCGCAGAAGAGACTCGTGAGGCACGCGACAGGATTTCAAGGGGTTGATGTTGTGTGTTTGTCCATTTAGGGGCGCAGGTCAGCATATCTGATAAGGATATTATCGCTATTATGTCAACTGACGCCTTAGATAAATCAAAACTGACTGCAGAGTTTCTTAGCTTACAGAGAAAGTTGGGCAAGGTAATACCGGTGGATGAAAATGAAGCTAAATCTATTGTCATAACCCCGAAAAGCATCTACTTGTCTCCGGTGTCTGTCTTAACTTTACACCGGCGTTGCGAGGCAGGCTACACGGATCTACCTTCACTTATCGCCATAGATGCTGATAAGTGACAATAAAACGAAGGATCATACACTAATATCTGCAGGATTTGAGGGTCGGATTAATCCTACTACTTAGACAACCAATGCGTTGACACACCATCTCTTGTATATTAACATTGATTTGTGAACACCGACATGGATGGAAATACTATGAGAAACAGAGAATTCATAAGCCTTTAGGATGTCTTCTTGCATGGTAAATATAACCAATATGTAGGGTTGACTACGAACCTATGTTTGCTATAATTTTCAATAGAGAAACACTTGGTCTAGGAACCGTGGTGGACTCCATCACGGTTTTTACCAGTCTTGACAAAGACTCATTGAAAACTTACTTGCCTTTATAAATACGGAGGTGACGGCGTTCTTATGGGCAATACTCCAGGTAACCGAGGAACAAAAGGTAACATAGACTCGGTATCCGGTAATCTATCGCAACATCTGCCCTCTGAGGCCCCATATGACGCAGCTAAGATCCAAGTTCTGGAGGGGCTCGAAGCTGTCAGAAAGCGTCCGAGCATGTATATTGGAAGCACAGGGCTACGCGGGCTTCACCAGCTTGCTTTTGAAGTCATAGATAACAGCATTGACGAGGCTATGGCTGAGTACTGCGACTTAATTGAAGTGACTATCAGAGAGGACGGATCCGTAAAAGTAGCGGATAACGGTCGGGGGATACCTGTTGATATCCATCCGAGCACCGGTAGGCCGGCAGTTGAAGTTGTATTGACAGTGCTTCATGCCGGCGGCAAGTTTGATAGCGGCGCCTACAAAGTGTCCGGCGGACTACACGGTGTAGGAGTATCTGTTGTGAATGCGCTTTCGGAATGGCTGGAAGTTGAAGTCCGTTCTCAGGGGCAAATACACAGGCAGCGTTATGAACGAGGCCATCCTGTAACTGACCTTGAAGTTATTGGATTTGCTGATACCACAGGGACTACCATTACATTCGTCCCTGATAAGACGATTTTTGAGATAACTGAATTCAATTTTGACACTTTAGCCCACCGATTAAGAGAGCTTGCCTTTCTTAATCGGGGCGTAAAGATCCGCCTTACCGATGAGAGAGACGATAAGGTTGTTGAGTTCGTATATGAAGGTGGGATCGTATCTTTTGTTGAGCACCTCAATAGAAATAAAGACCCCATCCACAGGGAGATCTTCTATGTCTCAAAGGAGAGCGGAGATTCTTTTGTAGAAGTGGCTCTTCAGTACAATGATGGGTACATTGATAATACTTTTTCTTTCGCCAACTATATCAACACCACGGAAGGCGGAACCCACCTTGCAGGTTTCCGTTCAGCCCTGACACGTACAATTAATGATTACGCTCGCAAGGCAGGGCATCTCAAAGAGAACGAGGATAACCTTACCGGTGACGATGTAAGAGAAGGCCTCACTGCAGTTATCAGCGTAAAGCTTGTTGCTCCTCAATTTGAAGGCCAAACCAAGACTAAACTGGGCAACACAGACATGCGAGGCACAGTTGAATCTGTAGTCTCAGAAGCGCTCACCGACTTCTTTGAAGAAAATCCCCAGGATGCCAGGGCAATTGTGGATAAGGGGATTCAAGCGTCCCGTGCCAGGTTAGCTGCAAGAAAAGCTAAGGAGCTTACCCGTAGAAAAGGCGCCCTGGACGGAGCTGCACTTCCCGGTAAGCTAGCTGATTGCTCTTTCCGAGAGCCGGAACTATGTGAGCTTTTTATCGTTGAGGGGGATTCAGCAGGAGGCAGCGCAAAGCAGGGGAGAGACAGGCGATTTCAAGCTATCCTGCCTCTGCGGGGAAAAATCATTAATGTGGAAAAGGCGCGACTTGACAGGATCCTGGGAAATGCTGAGATTCGTGCAATGGTTACCGCCCTCGGAACCGGCATAGGTGAAGATTTCGATATCGATAAGCTTCGGTATAGAAAAATTGTGACCATGACTGACGCTGATGTAGACGGTGCTCATATAAGGACTTTGCTTCTGACGTTCTTCTATCGATATATGAAGCCTCTTGTGGAGGGTGGACATGTCTACATTGCTCAACCCCCCCTTTATCGGGTTAAACAAGGGAGAAAAGAATGGTACGCTTTTAGTGATAATGAACTTGATGAGCTTCTTGAAAAATCGGGACGTCAGAATATCAACGTTCAGCGATATAAGGGTCTTGGAGAGATGAACGCTGATCAACTCTGGGAAACTACAATGAACCCTGAAACTCGAACAATTCTGCAAGTATCCCTTGAAGATGCCATGGCAGCTGACGAAATATTCACTACCTTAATGGGTGACAAAGTAGAACCTCGGAGAGAATTCATCCAGACCCATGCACGAGAAATCACCGAACTTGATATTTAGGACCTTGAGGAGGTCATAGTCTTTGCTTGAATTCACTGACGGCAAAGTAGTTCCAGTAAATCTGGAAGAAGAGATGAAGCGTTCGTACATGTTGTACTCTATGAGTGTAATAGTAGGGCGGGCCCTTCCTGATGTTCGTGATGGCTTAAAGCCTATCCACAGACGTATTCTTTATGCCATGAATGAGATAGGGCTTACTTCAGAGAAGCCGCATCGCAAGTCTGCAACCATCGTTGGGGAGGTTATGGGTAAATATCACCCCCACGGCGATGCTGCCATATATGATGCTCTGGTTAGGATGGCCCAAGACTTTTCTCAGAGATATATCTTGATAGACGGGCACGGAAACTTTGGCTCGGTTGATGGAGATCCGCCTGCTGCAATGCGGTACACCGAAGCTCGAATGGCGAAGATATCCCAGAAGCTTCTGGCTGATATAGATAAGGATACGGTGGATTTTACGCCCAACTTTGATGAATCATTGAAAGAGCCAACAGTACTTCCTTCTCGTTTTCCAAATCTTCTTGTGAATGGCTCTTCAGGGATTGCAGTAGGTATGGCTACCAACATCCCCCCTCACAACTTGGGGGAAGTCATTGACGGTACTGTTATGCTGATAGATAACCCCGATGCCACAGTAGAGGATTTGATGACTGTCATAAAGGGGCCTGATTTTCCTACTGGCGCGCTCATTGTAGGAAGGGAAGGAATACGAGACGCATACACCACAGGCAGAGGCTCTGTCAGAATGCGAGCTCGCGCCCAAATCGAAACCCTTTCAGGGGGAAGGAATCGGATAGTAGTCACGGAGATCCCGTATCAAGTGAATAAATCCAGGCTAATCGAGAATATCGCTGAATTGGTCCGGAATAAGAAGATAGATGGCATTACTGACCTCAGAGACGAAAGCGACAGGGAAGGCATGCGAATTGTCATTGATGTCAGGCGAGATGCCAACGCCAATATCATCCTTAATCAACTATATAGACACACTCAAATGCAGTGGACTTTCGGCGTAATTATGCTGGTTCTCGTTGACGGGGAGCCTAAGATTCTTGACCTTAAGAACATGATTCATTATTACATTGAACACCAGAAAGAAGTCATAGTAAGGCGAACTAGATTCGATCTCAATAAGGCTGAAGAAAGGGCTCATATCCTTGAAGGTCTTAAGATTGCTTTAGATAATCTGGATGCTGTTATTAGCTTGATTCGAGGATCCCGTACCCCGGAAATTGCCAGAGAAGGTTTGATGAAGAATTTTAACCTTTCGCAAAAGCAAGCTCAAGCTATTCTTGACATGAGGCTCCAGAGATTAACCGGTCTCGAGAGACAAAAAGTTGAAGATGAGCTCAGAGATGTTGCGAAGCTGATAGAAAAACTCAAAGGAATTCTAGCTGATGAGCGAAAGGTGCTTCGTATAATCAAAGACGAATTACTGGAAATCAGGAATGAGTTCGCTGATGACAGACGGACCAAGATTACTTTTGGAAGCTCGGACTTCGATGTTGAAGACTTGATAGCTGAAGAAGATATTGCGGTAACCCTGACTCACCAAGGATATATAAAGAGGCTTCCTTTAAATACCTATAGAAGTCAAAGGCGTGGGGGCAGAGGCATAACCGGCATGAACACAAAGGAAGAAGACTTTGTTGAGCACTTGTTTATTACAACTACCCACAACTATATCCTATTCTTTACAGATAAAGGAAGGGTATATTCACTGAAGGCCTACGAGGTTCCGGAAGCAAGCCGACAAGCCAGAGGCACTGCTATCGTAAACCTGATACCCTTGATGCCTGACGAGACTATCCGTGCAGTCATACCTATTCGGACATTTGCGCCTGACAGGTACCTTCTCTTCGCTACGAGATACGGAGTGGTAAAGAAAACTGCACTTTCGGATTTTGATACCAGAAGGAAAGGCGGGCTTATAGCAATTCGCCTCGACCCGGAAGACGATCTTGTCAGCGTGAAGCCAACTACAGGAAACCAAGAGGTAATAATTGCGACAGCCCGAGGTCGGGCTCTTAAGTTCAATGAAAAAGACGTCCGGTCAATGGGTCGTGATACCAGAGGGGTAATAGGAATTCGCCTTGCAAAGGGAGACACAGTCATAGGAATGGATGTAGTCAAGGAAGATAGGGACTTCTTGGTTGTGACTGCAAACGGTTTTGGGAAAAGAACTCCTTTAGATCAATACCGCACTTATTCCCGGGCCAGGAAAGGTGTTAGGACTATTAGGCTAACTGACAAGAGTGGTCCTGCGGTAGCTGTTAAAGTTCTCGATGGCGATGATGAGCTAATGTGTATATCTGCCGAAGGGATTGTCATTAGGATGGATGTTGCTGACATTCCTCAGCAAGGCAGGCCTGCGCAAGGTGTTCGTGTAATGAGACTCGAGCCTGGAGACCAGGTGGTTTCCATAGCACAGGTTGTAACCAGAAATGAAGGGTAGGATAAACGTGTCGCCTGGATACGAAGTCCTGGAGCATACTGCGGATGTGGGCCTTCGTGGACTTGGAAAGACTCCGGAAGAGCTTTTCACTAATATGGCCTTTGGGATGACAAGACTCATTTTGTCACCTGACTCTCATGTTTCTCATGATGAGGAGAGGCATATAGAAGTTGACGGCTATGATTTGGAGAGTCTTATGGTGGCATGGTTATCAGAGCTGTTATTTCAGATTTACTCGGAAGGTTTCTTACCGGGAGCTGTTCAAAGCATAAGGATTAAAGAACATAGAAGCACCTCTGCTGATTCTGACGGGTACTCAATTTCCGCGGTAATCAGCGGAGAGAAATCCCGGCCTGAAGTACATCAACTGGTCCTGGAAATCAAGGGCGTTACCTACCACTTGCTCAAGGTTGAATGCCTGGATAATCTGGAAAAGGAACCTGATCATGAGGCTAAGTGGCGCGCTCAAGTAATACTGGACATATAGAGAAACCAAAACCCCAAATCTTTCCATCATCTACATCTATAGCCAACCTATCATCCAGTGAAGGCCATAATACGGCTTCCTGCGGACTTCCAACGTCTGATTGACATTAGGGGGTGTCATAACTATGAGTAATAGATGGAACGG
>CZCA01000344.1_pt1 | contig 16828 bp, 13 predicted proteins | sample 591981 | NCBI WGS metagenome assembly CZCA01 (sample SAMEA3556810, study PRJEB10932) | anaerobic digester metagenome
CACCGTCACCTTACCAGGAGGACCGCCCTTCCTTCAATTTCAACCACATGAGATACATTACCTGCAATTCACGGCGCTGGATTCATGGGCACTTTACCTCTTCACCCTCATTGAAGAGGGCTGGCTTGTCAAACACCTGCTGCGCTGCAGCGGCAATTTCCGGCCAGTCGGCGTACCAGACCCACATTTGCCCGGCGTACCCGGCGGTGATCATGCGCGGGTCGTTGACGACAAAACCGTGCACATCGTCTTTTTCCAGCTCCATCGCCATACGCACCAGTTTGACGGCATCGATCAGGTTCAGGTCGGTTTGCACCGAGCCTTGCATCGCCTGATAGATAGCCGGGATGCGGGGTAGCAGATTCTCGTTTTGGATTTGCGTGCGCACTGCCCAGATGAAGCGCTGTTGCCGGCGCTCGCGTTCCAGGTCGCCGCCGATGCGCCGGCTCCGCACGTAGCTCAACGCTTCGCCGCCGGTTAGCCGGTGCACGCCGACATCGAGCGCCAATGGGTCGCCGCCTTCATCATAGCCGTAGGGATCATAGAGCGGGCAGTCGACGTCGATCTCGACGCCACCCATGGCATCCACCAATCGTTTGACCGCTTCAAAATCGACGCGCACGTAGTGATGGATCGGTACGCCGAGCTTTGCCTCCAACACCTGTCCCAGCAACTTGGGTCCGCCGCCGTTTGGCTCATCCTGTTCGCCGAGATAGTCAATCACATTGATTTTGTTGCCGCGATGGTTGGGAATCTGGTCGATGTAGAGATCGCGCGGTAGGGAGATTACGCCGACGCGGTGATTGGGGCGATCGACTGCCACGATCATGATCACGTCGGTGCGCCAGTTGGGTGTGTTGGGGCGACGGTCGCTGCCGAGCAGGAGAATGTTGGTCGTCTTCAGCAGCGGCTGGGGATCATCGGTTGCGATCGCTGGTGCGGTGGGAGTGGGAACGACGGGTGTGTGCGTTGCGGTTGCTGCCACGCGTTCCGGCACGCGTTCCGGCGCCACGACCTGGACGTTGTGCTGGCCGGGCTGCGCCGCCGGTGCGGCGGCAGGCGCAGCGGCAGCGGTTGCACTACCACATCCAGACAGTAGGACGCATCCAATCAGGAGAGATGCTGCCAAGCCGAGAGGCATGAAGGCGGATAGGAGTCGTTGCCACGATCCGTGAGGCTGAGCAAATCCTGCCATTGCTGAGTCCTTGCATACTGCGCTATGAACTGGGAAACGTGGCCCTCCCCATTGATTCAGTACTCTACATCATGGCCGCGACTTCTGCAATACCTGATATAGATGTTCGCATAGACGATAATGCCAGTGGTGGCCGCACCAGAATTCACCCAGGGTGTGATGCCCAGCGCGCTCGTATTGCAGCGCCTGATGCACCATCTCCAGTCTGTCGGCATCATGCACCAGACGCGCTTCGGGGCTGGCGGTCGTTGCGTACTCTGTCCATAGAGTCGCATAGTCATCGCCGCCAGCCAGCCCGGCCAGGATGTCTGTCAAGGCTGTGGCCTCTGCGCGTCGCTTGATCTCCGCCCCGATCAACTGTGCGCTGCGCCTGGGTAGGTCGGTGACGACGCTTTCGGCCAGGTCGTGCAATATAGCCAGTTGCACCGCGCGCCCGGCGTCGATGGGGCGCTCCAGCCCCGCCGCCTGCCAGTCGGCGTTGAGAGCACTCGCCAACGCCAATGTTAGCAGGGCAACACCGGTGGTGTGGTCGGCAACTGATTCGCAGGGCTGTATACCGTTGAGCAGCCAGCCCGTGCGCGGCAACCGCTTGAGGACAGCAGCGTGGGCCAGTACGTTCAGAATGGCTGAAGTGTTGGGGGAATGCTCTGCTGTGGTCATCTGGGGCATATCCGTTGTGGGACACTGCTCAGGCAATCCGCCTGTCGTTCAGCCAGCTGTGTAGCGCCGCCAGCGTCTGGTTGCTGATGCGGACGTGCGTGTACTCGTCTTGCCCACCAAAGGCGATGCGGGTGGTGGTTGGCTGTACACCGTCGTCAAGCGCCAGCCACGTTGCGCCGGCTTCTCGGCCAAAAACGCCTTCGTCGGCGCCGCTGGTGCCCACCAGCGCGACGCCTAGCGTGGCGCCGCTGCTTGTGCGTAGCGCCTTTGCCGCATGGCTGGCAAGCGCCTGGTGTTGCGTGGCGTCCAACGCAACGCCCAGCATGGCGGGTAGGGCGTCAACCTCGATCTGCACCTGTTCGAGCAGCAGGTCGCCGTCAGGCGCCGCCGCCATGAGGCGCGCAGCCAATGCCCCGCGCGTGTTGGTCTCAAGCAGCGCCAGCGTCACGCCGACTGCCTGCAAGCGGCGCGCCAACACGCTTTCATAGCTCTCGCCGGGGGTCGTCGAGTAGATGAAATCACCGACGGCGCGGCGTACTTCAGCCTCGATGGCGTCAAGCATCGCTTCGGCGCTCTCGGCATCTTCGGCGCGCGCTGCAATGCGGATATCGCACTGGCCGGTCTGCGCCGCCAGACCGACTGTTGGATTACTACGCCGCAGCAACTCACCCAGCCGATCATCGATCGTGCTCTCGCCGATGCCAAAGGTGCGCAGAATGCGCCGCCGAATCACGGCTTGGCTGCCCAACCGCGCACGTAGATAGGGCAGCACGCTGTCGGTCATCAACTGTTTCATCTCGCGCGGCACACCCGGCAGTGCGATCACGGCGCAGCGTTCGGTTTCGACAATGAAGCCGGGGGCTGTCCCCACTGGATTCTCGATCAGGATGGCGCCGCGTGGAATCAACGCTTGTTTGCGGTTGTTGTCCGTCATCGTGGCGCCAAAACGCGCAAAGCGCGCCTGCAAGGTGGCAAGTGCGCCTGCGTGTAGCTCCAACGGGCAGCCAGTGGCGTTGGCGATGGCGTCGCGCGTGATGTCGTCCACCGTTGGCCCTAATCCGCCGGTGACGATGATCACATCGCTGCGCGTCATCCCTAGCTCAAGGACACCGCGCAGGCGTGGTTCGTTGTCGCCGACGGTGGTTTTGTAGTAGAGGTTGACGCCCGCTTCGCGCAGTTGCTGAGCGATCCAGGCGGCATTGGTGTCCACGATGTCGCCGAGCAGAATTTCGGTGCCCGATGTGACGATTTCGGCGTTCAGTGTTGGCATGAGTTGTCGTCTCAGAGCATCAGCGCCGCCTGCGCCCGGATCGATTTCAACCGATCGGCGACATCGTCGCCCTGGCGCTGGCGAAAGTCCTCCTCAAGTTGCTTGAGCGCTTCCAGAAATTCTCGGCTCAAGAGTTTGCGATTCTCCTCCAGCAACTTGCGGCGTGCACCCTGATCAGGTGCGTTGAGCAGGTCGTTGACCAGCCTCAGTTCAGGCGACATCTGGGATTGCGCCACTTCCAGCGCCATCTCGTAAATTTTGCGCAGACGTTTAGCGGCGCCGGTGGCGTTGTTCTGCTCGGCGCGCTGGATGTTGGCGGCCAGCAAGCCCAGGAAGTTTTCGTCGATCAGGTCGGCGTTTTCGCGCATCGTCGCTGCCGGGTCGGTCGATTCGAGGACGGCCTGCAGCACTTCCTGCGCCTGCACTGCGGCATTTTGCTTTGCAGCCTGTTGTTGCTCTTGCACGGCCATCACGAGGTCGCGCAGCTTTTCCAGATGGGCGCGTTCGGTGGCGTCGGTTGTCCGCTCCAAACGTTCGGCAATTGCTAACAGGAACTGGTAGTCGAGCATGGGCGCCAGCGATATGGCCACTGAGGCGGCAATGTCGTCGCCGCCCGGTTCGCGCCAGGCAGCGAGCAAGACATCAATCACATCTTCGCGCGTGGCGTCAGGCTGAATCTTGCGCACGGTCTGTTCAACGCGGTCTTGCAGCGCCTTGAGTTCGCGCCCGGCTTCAGTCTTCTCCAGCAGCGCCTGGCGCAGCGCCTGCAGCGCCACCAGGCTCTCGCGGTCGCCCTGGCTGCCGGAGAGCATCATCAAGCGCTCGAGCAGTGTAAAGAATTGGCGATCGATCAGGTGTTTGTAGCGTTCCAGCGCAAGGTCGAGAGCGCCGGGGTCGTCGGCCAGACGTGCCAGACTCTGGATCGCCGTTGCCTGGTCGCGTTGACGGCGCAGCATCTCTGGCGTCACGCCCTGGAATTCCCACAGCTTTTCGATAAAGCGGTTCCAGTCGAGGTATTCCTTCGGCTGGAGCATATAGCCGCGACGCGCCTCGGTGGGCAACTTGCGCATCAGCGTCTGCGTCAGGTCGCCGATGATGCGTTGGCGCTGTACATCGTCGATGCCAGTAGGCGGCACATAGACGGCGAGAAAGTCATGACTGGGATCATGCACCATGAGGGGGGCGCTCAAGGGGCCGCCGGCGCCGCACTGGGGGCACATCGCCACGTTGACCTGGCCGCCCAGAAGCGCCGGCCCCAATTCGGGGTTGACGCCGAGATCGATGATGGTGAAGATCGGCACGGCGTACCGGGCGCCGCAGTTCGGACATTGCACCTGCGCTCCTGTTGGCGGGAAGAGCAGCTCTTCGCCAGGGCGGCCGCGACGTGGTGGCTGAGGCGATTCTGGCGCTGCTGGCGTTTCGGGCGCCGCAGCAGCAGCTGCGGGCGCCGCCGGTGTTTCGGCTTCGTCGCGCCGGCGCGAAAAGCCCTTGGGCAGCTCGATGCCGCCGCTGGCAGCAGGTTTCTTATCTTGACCGGGCAAAAGAATGCCGCTCATAATGGTTTGTTCCTTCTCTGTTGATCGGGTTCGTGCGCCAAGCAAACTATGTCATTGTACCGCAGGCAGTCACAGCGCCCAAAGGGTGGAGTATCGCTTGGGAAGGAAAATGCACCTTAAGCGGCGAATCTTCCCGGCAGCTCTGAACTTCCAATCTCTGAGCTTTCGAGAAGATTCGCTGTCAGCCTGAAGTGGTAACTACGTCCCAGTCGGTCGTTCCGAGTAATCAGCCGTACAATGGCCCAAAATTCGCACACGCACGGAAATCCGCCCCCATTGGCTCGTTGGCGCCGAAAAGCGTCCATGCGCTGGGGCGGAAGATCGCCTCTTCACTTAGATTGTGCATGTAGACCGGGATGCGCAACATGCTGCACAGGCTGACCACGTCGGCGCCGAAGTGGCCGTAGCCGATGGCGCCGTGGTTGGCGCCCCAGTTGTTCATCACCGTGTAGACATCGCGGAAGGGGCCGCTGCCCGTCGTGCGCGGCACGAACCAGGTCGTGGGCCACGTCGGGTTGGTGCGTTCGTCGAGCGTCTCATGCACATTGTCCGGCAGATCGACCGTCCAGCCCTCAGCAATCTGCAGCGCCGGCCCCAGTCCCTGCACCAGGTTGACGCGGATCATCGTCACCGGCATGCCCCCGCGCGTGCGGAAGCGCGTCGACCAGCCGCCGCCGCGGAAGTACTCGACCATGCTGGCGTGCCAGGTGGTGGCTTTGAGACATGCCTCGGCTTCTTCCGGGGTGATCTCCCAGTAGGGCTTCATTGCCGGTTCGCCGTTGCGGCTCTGCTGCCCTGTGCCGTCAAGCGCGGCGGGGCCGGAGTTGATCAGGTGTAGGATGCCGCCCGCCGCGCGTCCTTCCAACGTGTAGCCGGTGACGCGCTTCACGGCGTCAGGACTCCAGTAGGTGCGCACGTCGGCGAAGATGGCGGCGGCATTGGTGAGCAGGTGAATGAAGAGCATCGAAATGCCATTGAGCGCGTCATTTTCGGTGGCGACGATGTAGGGCGGACGGATGCCATTCCAGTCAAAGGACGAGGTGAGGATTGCCTCCAGGAAGTCGCCGTTGGGCAGGTGGTCGGTCCACTGGCGCTGCCCCTGGAAGCCGGAAGCAATCGCGTTGCGTCCGAGCGCCTCCTCGCCAAAGCCCATCTCCTTGAGCTTGGGGTTGCCGATCATCAGGTCACGCGCAATCAGCGCCATCTTGACCGACTTTGCCCAGTCTTCGTCCTTTTGGGCGCGGCTGCGTTGCTTTGCCGGCGGGTTGTAGTCCTTGCCTTCGGGACAGTTGGCGCGCACCCAGGCGTATGCCAGCTCGAACTCCTCCTGATCGTAAATACCTTCCTCCATGCGCCGCACGAACTCGACCATGTCGATCGTTTCGACGCGTAGACCCAGCCAGCGCTCCAGGAAGTCGTGGTTGACGATCGAGCCGCCGATGCCCATGCTGACGCCACCCATGCTTAGATAGGATTTGCCGCGCATCGACGCCACCGCTAAGCCTGCCTTGGCAAAACGCAGCAGCTTTTCCTGCACATCCGCCGGAATCGTCGTATCACCGGAATCCTGCACGTCGCGACCGTAGATGTTGAAGACGGGCAGCCCCTTCTGGTTGTGCGCGGCGGAGACCGCCGCCAGATAGACTGCGCCCGGTCGCTCGGTGCCGTTGAAGCCCCACACCGCCTTGGGCAGATGCGGGTCCATGTCCATGGTCTCCGAGCCGTAGCACCAGCAGGGGGTGACGGTCAGCGAAACGCCGACGCCCGCACGGCGGAACTGCTCGGCGCACGCTGCGGCTTCCGCCACGCCGCCGATGGTGCTGTCGGCGATGACGCACTCGACGGGCAAGCCATTGTAGTGGCGCAGGTTGTCGCTAAGGAATTTGGCGACATTGCGCGCCATCGTCATTGTCTGTTCTTCGAGTGACTCGCGCACGCCGCCGAGTCGTCCGTCGATGGTGGGGCGGATGCCAATCTTGGGCATCTCTCCAATGAGATGGTTGGTTGGTGGATTGATCTTCATGACTTTGGCTCCAACTCTGTTGAGAAATTGAAAAGCGGCCTTTGGGAAATGATACCGCAACGCTTGCATTTCGATTGTACCGCAAAACTGCGCTAAGCGAAGATGCGAGTTCCGGGTGAAGCACCTGAATCGAGGGAGCGTACAGGCGCTTCGTGATATCGTGGTGATCTTGCGTAGTTCATCGCCTTCGGCCTGACATCGTGGCTGAGCGGCAGCATCCGATTGGACGCCGAACCTACGAGCATTGAGCTGCCTCGCGATCGATTTGTGAAACTGCATCTGCCGACGTGTAACAGTATGCCAGCTCAGATCAGATGCAATACCATTTCGATCTGCCGATCGACTTCGATGAAGCCTGCCGCCTGCAACGCCGGCGTGAAGAGGCTCGCTTCGGGTTCATTGATGACGCTCAACACGGCGTCGGGATGGTGTGCGCGCAGGCTGGCGAGGAGGCGATGCGCACGTGCTGCTTCATCATCACCAGGGCGAACGGCCAGCGTCATGAGGCGCAGGCGCGACCGGCCTGGCTCATGCGGCGCCGTGGGCAGGCAGATGAGCCAGCCAGCCGTCCCCTGACGATCTTGCATTTTGTATGCCCAAAGCTCGTCGCGATAGAGCGCCACAGCGCGCTGCGTGCGTTGCCATGCCGGCGACTCGCGCTGCCAGCCATAGGCTGCGTAGAGCGCCTCATCTACGTTGGCAGACTGCAGGTCGACGTCGCTTGCCCGCGCAGCACTGGACGATGCAGCAGTAGACGGTTCAGTGCGCCAGAAGAGCAGGTCACGCACTGGCTGATAGCCCAGTGACGTGTAGAGATGGCGCGCCGGCGCATTGTGCACCAGCACCTCCAGCCGCATGGTGCGAGCGCCGGCTGCGGCGGCGCTTGCCTGGATCGTTGCCATCAACTGGCGACCTAGACCGGCGCCGCGCAAGGTGGGCGCCACGGCCAGCCCGCTACACCACGCCTCACCATCGGCGATGGCGACCAGTGCAACACCGGCGCCATGCCAGCCAGCGCCGTTTCGGTGCAACAACACGGCGGAATGCTCCAGATCGATCCCGGAGCGCGCCAGGAATTTGACCATCTGTGGCTCATCCATCTGGACGCCATATTTGTAGTCGGCGAAGCCAGCATTGAAGCCGGCGCATAGGGCAGCCAGCAACTGTTCACTGCCAAATTCAATGCGGGTGTCCTTGTCAGCCATCATCGCAACTCCTGTTGTTGCGTTACCCAGGCGTCGAACTCCGCCAGTAATTGCGCCTTGAGTGGCGCAGGCGCACCGCTTACCTCAAAAGCATTACGGGCGATGCGCGTCAACCCGTCAACGTCGTAGCCAAATTCTGTCGCCAGCACCTGGTATTCTTCGATTAGCGTAGTGTTGAACAGGGGCGGATCATCGCTGTTGACTGTCACCTTGATACCCATGCGATCGAGATGGGGGAAGGGGTGAACTGCGTGGCGCGGATAGACATGCAGACGAACGTTGCTGGTCGGGTTGATTTCCAATGGAATCTGGCGGTCGCGCAGCACAGTGAGCAAGGCGGGGTCTTCGATGGCGCGGACGCCATGACCGATGCGATCGGCGTGTAATGCCTCGATCGCGCCCCATACGCTCGCCGGGCCTAGCGTTTCACCAGCGTGGGGGACGCACAACAACCCCTCGGCGTGGGCGCGGTCGAAGGCGTGGGCAAAGGGTTCGGGCGGCGCGCCAGGTTCAAAGCCACCCAACCCAAACCCCACGACGCCATGATCACGCCCGCGCAATGCGTACTCCAGCGTGCGCTCTGCCGGGAATGGATCGTAGCCACCCGTGCGAGGAAAGCTCAAGTTGCGTGGGATATCGAAGACCCAACGCATCTCAACGCCGAAGTCCGTGCGCGCCGCCGCCCGCCCTGCCTCCAGCCCTTCGAAGAGCGCATCGATGGTCAAGCCCTTGCGCTGGTAATCGGTGTGGGTGAAGGGCGTGAAGGTCAGCTCGCGGTAGCGGATATTCTGCGTTGCCATGTCCTGCCCACAGCGATAGACGATGTAGGCAAAGTCATCTGGCGTGCGCAGGAGATCGGAGATGGTCATGTAGATGCGGACGAAATGCGGAAAATCGGTGTAGGTGAACCATGCCTGCAATGTCGCCAGGTCGGCGCCGGGCAGTGCGTCGCGCCGATTATGGCGCACGGCAAGCTCAAGCACGGCAATAGGATCAAGCGTGCCTTCCAGATGGACATGCAACTCGGCCTTGGGCATGGCGCTAATGAAGTCTGCTATAGGTGGATGTGGTGTGCTCATCTTTGATACCGCATTGCTATTGCTATATCGGTTTTCATATGCGTCTAAGCTGACGCCAAACATTTCTCTGTTATACTACAGCCACCATGTCTTCGTCACCAACCTCGGCGCTTGTCGCCAACGGCATCAAGAGCACGCCCACTATGAACTGGCGCACCCGCGCACGTCGCTGGCTTGATCGGATCGCGGCGGTGCTGACGGCGTTCGTGTTGCTGGGCAGCGCCGCCCTGGACAGCGAAACGGCGACGCGTTACCGCATCGATAGCATGGTGGCCGGGCAAACCTGGGACTTGATCGCCTGGGAAGTCGACGCCATTGGGCATAAGTTGGGCGAAGCCGTTCAGCAGCCCGCAGCAGGGTTGTCCGTTGCCGAGCAGGCGGCACTCGTGCAACGCTATCTGGAGCGGGCGCATGAGATCGGTGCATTGGAAGCCGAGGTCGAAGCAAAGTACAGCCAGCTGGGTGAGGCGGCGTCGGCAGAGACGGCGAGTTTGCAGGCGCGGCTGGCAACCCTGCGCGCGGCCCAGGATGCGGAGCGCCCCGCCGCCGAGGCGATTCTGGAAGCACAGATCAGTGCGGTTTTGTTGGGGGAAGGGTTGGGCTGGGGGGCAACGGCCTTGCCGCCGGTGTGGTTCACCTTTACGGAGCCACCCATGAAGATGGTTGTCAGCCCACGCGCGCGCATCATGACCGCGTACTATGCCATGCTCAAGCCGGGCGTGCCCGTCGCCGAGCGCGAGCGCATTGAAGACGCCATCCTGGCGCAGGAGAACCTGAGCGCGTATGTCACCAATGTCGGCGGGTTGGGCGCTTATCCGACGCTGGTGATCGATCGCGCACCGTTGGCATGGGTGCTTTCCACCGTTGCGCACGAGTGGACGCACAACTACCTGACGCTCTTCCCGTTGGGCATCCACTATAGCGCCTCATCCGATCTGACCATCATGAACGAGACTGTGGCTGATATTGTGGGCGACGAGATCGGGCGACAGGCGCTTGAACGCTACTATCCGAATTTGGCGCAGGAAGTTGCGGCGCGTGAGGCCGCCGTTGAAAGCGGCGAGGCGCCGCTGGCCTTCGACTTTCGCAAAGAAATGCGCCACACGCGCGAAATTGTCGATCAGTTCCTCGCTCTAGGGCGGGTGGAGGACGCTGAGGAGTACATGGAAATCCGGCGCCTGCTCTTTGTGGAGAATGGTTACGCCATCCGCAAGCTGAATCAGGCGTACTTTGCTTTTCACGGCAGCTACGGCACCGGCGCCGCCGCCACCAGCCCCCTTGGCCCCAAGCTGGAGGAATTGCGTAGCCTGACGCCCAACGTGCACACCTTTCTGTCCGCCGTGCGCGGTCTCACTTCGCCAGAGGAGTTAGATCGCGTGCTGGAGGAATGGCGTCCGCGGTGAGGCATAGCCCACGAATTCTCCTTCTCAGACGTGAAGCGGTCCCCAACTCCGCTTTGAGGTTTCGCACATCAATGTGATCTGTAGATAATGATGTTGCATGCAGTTTCGCTTTGTGGTGCAAAGCCGATCGCATGTTGCGACGTCAGCATCACTAACATCATTGCGCAAAGTGTCTACAGATTATGACTGAAATTGAAAACCAGCATCCACAGTTTGATTTTGTCGCCGCCAGCCATGAACCACCGAAAGGGAAATATCTCTACTATCTAGCGTTGGGTGCATTGGGCGTCGTCTACGGCGATATTGGGACCAGCCCGCTCTATGCCTTCCGCGAATCGTTTCACAGTAGCCACGGGATTCAGCCGGTGGCTGACAACATCCTGGGCGTGCTTTCGCTGATCTTCTGGTCGCTGATTCTGGTGATCTCGATTAAGTATACGATCTTCGTCATGCGCGCCGACAACCACGGCGAGGGCGGCATCCTGGCGTTGACAGCGTTGATAGGCGCTAAGCGACGCGTCATGGTGCCTGGCACTGTGCGCTGGACGCTGGTGATGTTGGGGCTGTTTGGCACGGCGTTACTGTACGGCGACGGCATGATCACGCCGGCGATCTCGGTGCTCTCGGCTGTAGAGGGTCTGGGCGTCGCCACCCCGTTGTTCGATCCCTTTATCATTCCCATCACCATCGTGATCCTCGTGGCGCTCTTCATGATTCAGAGTCGCGGCACAGAGCGCGTGGGGCGCATTTTTGGCCCGGTGACGCTGGTGTGGTTTCTTGTGCTCGCCGTGCTAGGGATTACATGGATCGTGCGCCAGCCCGGCGTGCTTGCTGCGATCAGCCCCCATTATGCGTTGGCTTTCTTTGCCAACAATGGGTGGAACGGTTTTCTGGTGCTTGGCTCTGTCTTCCTGGTCGTGACCGGCGGCGAGGCGCTCTATGCCGATATGGGGCACTTTGGCCGCGCACCGATCCGGTTGGCCTGGTATAGCGTGGTGTTGCCTGCACTACTGCTCAATTACTTTGGACAAGGTGCGCTTTTGCTGCAACACCCCGATGCGGTGGAAAACCCCTTCTATCGGATGGCGCCCGATTGGGCGTTGATCCCGCTTGTGGTGATTGCGACGGCGGCGACGGTCATTGCCTCGCAAGCGCTGATTACCGGCGCTTTTTCGTTGACCATGCAGGCTGTCCAGCTTGGTTATCTGCCGCGCCTGTCGATCATTCATACTTCGGCTGAAGAGATTGGCCAGATTTATATTGCCTCGGTCAACTGGTTGTTGATGATTGCCTGTGTGGCGCTGGTGATCGCCTTTGGCTCGTCGAGCAACCTGGCAGCGGCTTACGGCATGGCCGTCACGACGACGATGGTGGTGACGACAATTCTGCTCTTCCGCGTGCAGCGGACGCGCTGGCGCTGGCCGTTGGGACGCGCTATCGCACTCACAGCCTTCTTCCTCGTGTTTGACCTGGCCTTCTGGGGCGCCAATCTGGTCAAGATTCCTGCCGGCGGTTGGTTCCCGCTGCTTATCGGCGTGATCGTGCTGGTGTTGATGACCACCTGGCGTCAGGGGCGTTCTCTGTTGGCGCTGCGCCTGCGGTCAGGCTCGCGCCACTTTACCGATTTCGTCGAACATCTGGATTTTGAGAAGGTGGTGCGTGTGCCGGGGACGGCTGTATTTATGTACAGCGATCCGGATGGCACACCGCCGGCGCTTATCAAAAATCTACGCCACAACAAAGTCCTCCACGAGAAGGTGATCCTGCTCTCGATCAGCACGGTCGATGTGCCGCGTGTGCCCACAACACATCGCATGACGATTTATGATCTGGGACGCGGTTTCTATCGTGTCATCCTCTATTACGGCTTTATGGAGACGAGCAACGTCATGCGCGACCTGGCGCTGGCGCCGGAGAATGGTTTGGAGCTAGACCTGAACGAGGTGAGTTTCTTCCTGGGCAGCGAACGTCTCTTTGCGACCGCGAAGCCCGGCATGGCAACCTGGCGCGAGCGCCTCTTCGTGATCATGAGTCGTAACGCCATCAGCGCCGCCAACTTTTTTGCGTTGCCACCCGACCGCGTGGTGGAGCTGGGGACGCTCGTGGAGTTGTAAGCATCGTAGGATGTTCAGCGCCGGCTGTTGCGGACATCCTGCGTCCAGTGATCGGGGCGGCGCGTGATGCCGCCTTCGCCGATGCTCTCACCGAGATAATCGCCGTAGCAGGGGTGAATCTCGTAGAGGATGCTATGCAGGTTGCCCAGGTAGTTCTGGAGATGGCCGAGCAGGTCGTCCAGGGTGGCGGCGCGCTTGCCGTTGCGCAGGTCGATGATCCACTTCCCTTTCAGGTCGGGCTGGTTGCGTTCGATGCGCCGGTTGACGCGCACACGCGGCATCAGCGCCAGGTCGATCACCGAGAAAAAGACAAAGCGTTTCTCCACAATATCTTTGACCGCCACACCTGCGCGCGGGGCAAAACCCAGACACTTGCGCACGGTTAACTCATCGAGGATGAACATATGTGGCTCTGGCGTGCCGGTTGGCCACGCGTGCACGGTGTAAGGCTGGCGTTTCTCCTTCGCCTCCAGCGCAAAGCGTGCACCGTCGGAGAGCATCAGGGCAAAATCGGCGTCGTAGAAACCGCGCGTCTGGTCGATGAAGCGTGCGTTCTTCTGCGTCAGGAAATCGCGCAGTTCTGTCTCGAAGGGCAGTTCATTGAACATTGTTCAGCGGTGACCTTCACTGTGCCACAGCGCCAACAGTTCCGCCTCGCGTGCAGGCGTCAGACCGGCGCGTAATGGCGCGTCGGCCGGGCGCGTGGCGTGCCACTCGAGCGTATCCGAGATGGTGTCCAACAGCGGACGGAAGCGCAGGCCATGCGCAACCGCTTTGCAGCAGTCAACGCGATTGAACCCAACGTAGGCGGACGGCACCCACAGCGGCAATTCAATGTAAGGCGTGACGTTGTGCGCCAACAAGAAGTCCTCGTGCACCCAGGTCACGCGTGCGTCGCTGGGTGCACAGACGCGGCAGGCATCGAGCACTTCTCCCAGCGTGAGTGGCTTTTCTGGGCCGGTGGCGTTGAAAATGCCCCCAAGTCCGCGTTCCACGCCATCGAGCATCCACGCAGCCAGGTCGCCAGCGTGAATGAACTGCACCGGCACATCCGGTTCGCACGGCGCCAGCACCTCGCCCCCCTGGCTGATGCGCACCGGCCAATACGTGAAGCGGTCACTGCGATCGTATGGCCCAACAATGAGACCGGGACGCACGATCAGTGCACGACTCCCCAGCGCCCGCAGCACCTCCTGTTCACATAATGCCTTGAGTGGGCCGTAATTGGCGCCCGAAACAGCCGCCGTTTCGACGTCACCCTCCAATGTAGCGACGGGTGAATCTTCCGTCACGCCCGCCGGCGCATCATCGGCGTAGACTGAAAGCGTGGAGACAAAGAGGTAACGTCCGACGCGCTCCGCCAGCGCCTGCACGGCGGCGCGCACATCGCGCGGATGATAGCCGCAGGTGTCGATCACGGCGTCCCAGGTGCGCCCGACCAGTGCGCTCAGGTCGCGGCTGCGGTCGCCGACCAGGTGCTCCGCTTCGGGGAAGAGTCCTGGGTTGCTGCGCCCGCGATTGAACAATGTCACCGTATGGCCGCGCGCCACCGCCTGCTCCACCAGGTGTCGCCCCAGAAAAATCGTCCCGCCAATGATCAAGAGTCGCATCACAGCCCCATTCCTCGCCCGATTACCTCTTTCATGATCTCGTTAGTGCCGCCGTAGATGGCCTGGACGCGTGCGTCGAGATAGTATTTGGCGATAGGGTATTCAAGCATGTAGCCGTAGCCGCCATGGAGTTGCAGGCATTCGTCCATCACACGTTTCTGGAGATCGGTCGTCCACCACTTTGCCATGGCCGCCTCCTCAGCCGTCAACTCGCCGGCATTGAGCGCCTCGATGCAGCGATCGACAAAGACGCGCGCCACCTGAACTTCGGTCTTCATCTCTGCCAGCTTGAAGCGTGTGTTCTGGAAAGCGCCGATCGGTTGACCAAAAGCAGTGCGCTCTTTGCAGTAGCGTAGCGTCATGTCTAGCGCGGCCTCGCACGCGGCAACCGCCGTCACTGCGATATCGAGGCGTTCTTGCGGCAACCGTTGCATCAGGTAGTAGAAGCCTTTGCCCTCTTCCCCCAGCAGATTGTCAACCGGCACGCGCACGTTGTCGAAGAAAAGCTCGGCAGTGTCCTGTGCTTTCAGCCCAATCTTGTCCAGATTGCGTCCGCGCGTGAAGCCTGCCATACCACGTTCGATCACCAATAGACTCACGCCCTTGTGTCGCTGCGTTGGGTCAGTTTTCACAACCGTGATCACCAGATCGCTGTTGATGCCGTTGGTGATAAAAGTTTTCTGTCCGTTGACGACATAATAATCGCCACGACGGATCGCTGTAGTGCGGATGCCGGCGAGATCGCTGCCTGCTGCCGGCTCGGTCATGGCGATGGCGCCGATCCATTCCCCCGTCACCATGCGCGGAATCCAGCGCTGTTGCTGTGCAGATGTGCCATAATGCAGGATATAGGGCAATACGATGCTGCTATGCAAACCAAAGCCGATGCCTGTGGCGCCGTAATAGCTTAGCGCTTCGGCGATGACCGCATGATAGCGGTAGTCACGTTCGGCTAACCCGCCCAACACCTCCGGCGCCTCAAAGCAGAGGAAGCCGAGCGCACCTGCCTTGCGCCACACTTCACGCGGCACGATGCCGTCATGCTCCCATTGTTGATGGAAGGGCAAGATTTCTTTTTCTAGAAAGCGTTGAAATGCATCGCGAAAGCGCAAGTGCTCATCCGTATAGAGTGTGCGGTTCATACGCATCCCCCCTGCTGTTGTATACCTTCACCCATCAGCACAAATCAACGTTGAGTGCTGAAAAGCGCACCATCTATACTCGCTCGATGATGGTGGCAATTCCCATTCCGCCGCCGACACAAAGCGTGATGAGCGCCGTGCCTTGACCCGTACGCTCCAGTTCGTCGAGCGCCGTGCCCAACAGCATCGCGCCCGTCGCTCCCAGGGGGTGACCGAGTGCAATTGCGCCGCCATTGACATTGACTTTGCTTGTATCTTCCAGACCGACATCGCGTAGGAAACGCAGCACCACCGCCGCAAAGGCTTCGTTCACCTCGATCAGGTCGATGTCGTCGATGGTCATCCCGGCCAGTTGGAGCGCCTTCTGCGACGCCGGTCCCGGCCCAGTCAGCATGATGGTTGGTTCTGTACCGACCAACGCCGCTGCGCGGACGCGCGCGCGCGGTTTTAGTCCCAATCGTTGCGCCACCGCTGCCGACCCAATCAGCACCAATGCTGCACCATCGACAATGCCCGACGCGTTGCCCGCCGTGTGCACATGTTCGATGCGGCTGATTTGGGGATATTTGGCCAGCGCGATGGCGTCGAATTGCGCTTCGCCAATGCGGGCAAAGGCAGGCTTAAGCGTTGCCAGCCCTTCCAGTGTCGTGTTGGGGCGTATGTGTTCATCCTGCGCCAGCATCACCTCACCTGCTGCGTTGCGCACAGGAATGAGCGAGCGGAAGCGCCCTTCCATCGTTGCGCGCACTGCGCGCTGTTGTGACGCCAGCGCGTAGCGATCCACATCGTCGCGCGTGAAACCTTCAAGCGTCGCGATCAGGTCGGCGCCGATGCCCTGAGGCACGAAGCCAATCGCGCTGCTCACGCGCGGGTCGTCGTAGAGCGCGCCCCCGTCCGTTCCCATCGGCACACGCGACATCGACTCGACGCCGCCTGCCACGACCAGATGCTCCCAGCCAGCGCGCACTTTCATCGCCGCCGTGTTGACTGCCTCCAGCCCCGACGCACAGAAGCGATTGATCTGCATACCTGGCGTGTCGACATGCCAGCCAGCGAAGAGGGCGGCGGTGCGCGCAATGTTGCCGCCCTGCTCGCCGATAGGTGTGACGCAGCCGAGCACGATATCGTCAACCTGGGCCGTGTCCAGGTGGGTGCGCTGTTCCAAAGCGTGGAACAGCGTGACGAGCAGATCGACTGGCGGCGTATCGTGCAGCGCACCGTCGGCTTTGCCGCGTCCGCGTGGCGTGCGGATTGCATCGAAAATATAGGCTTCTGACGTCATGGCGAACCTTCCTTGGTGATGACGGGATGGCTGGGCGTATTATACACAATGCCCCTGCCATGCGCAGAGAATGGTCTCCAGTGAACTATCTCACCACCTGATGCTACTTGCGTTTGCGTCTGGCTTTCGCCTTCGCCAAATTCTCTGCCACGCGGAAGCGCACGATCTCGGCGATCAAATCGTAGGGGATCGGTTGATCCAGCGGAAAACGCACCGAGCCTTTGCCGCCTTTGTAGGGCGCCAGCGCCGCCTGGAAGTGCTCCGTCCCGCTGGGCGTGGGGTAGAAGCC
>CZCA01001959.1_pt1 | contig 16779 bp, 17 predicted proteins | sample 591981 | NCBI WGS metagenome assembly CZCA01 (sample SAMEA3556810, study PRJEB10932) | anaerobic digester metagenome
ACCTTTGAAACCTTCCGGTGCTTTATACTGACCATAGTGGTCAATCAGAAAGGTGTTGTATTTGATATCTGTGGAAGCATTTTTCTTCATGCCAAAAAATTGTTCCGTAACTTCCCACTTGCCATCCTTTGGTTCAATAAAGACCATATCCGGCAGTTCAGCTTTTTGCACAGCTTCATGAAGTGCATTGATGCGTTTGATTATATCGGCTTTCATTGCTTTCACTCCTGTTCATTCATTTTGATTTCAATTTCGGTCAGTTTTTGCATAATATCAGCGGTTTCAGTCAAAGCCTTTGCATTGCAGAAAACAGTGTTTATTGCCTGAACCTTAACCGCCTTCGGTGTAGAAGGGTCATTTATCATGTTCATCAGTTCTTTACCGCAAACAGCAAGGTTCTGTTGAAGATATGTAGCTGTACCGGTCAGAACTTCGGCTTTTGCCTTTGCAAGCTGATTTTTGAATTCCTGGTCATCCATATACCGGTATGCTGTACTTCGGGCTATTTTTGCCATTTTTGCAGCTTCTGAAACTGTCGGGCATTGCATCATAGCTTGAAGAAACATTTCCTTCTTTGTCATCTGTGTCACCTTCCTTTCTGATACACCTGGTGGGGGGTGTAATTCATTCATAGTGTTTCATTGTGTTTTATCAAACAGCACCTTCACACAGCCACACAGACCATGTGAAGGCATCAGCTGCATCATTTTAAATATGTAAGGGCTTCGGCAACATACTTGCCAAGGGTGTTGGTCTGATAGGCTTCTTGAAGCACATTCCGCTTGTATTTGATGCTTAGCTTGTCCAGGATACAAGAACGAACCTGTGAAGCCATCAAGCCAATATGACTGTATTCCTTACCAGTAACATCTTCCATGACCTTTCTGATTTGAAACAGTTCATTGCAATTCTTAATCAATTCAATGTAACCAAGACCACCTTCAAAGCCATGAAAACAAATGAATTCTTCATTAATTACATTCAAAGAGCCTAAAAATTCATTGCATTTATGAATACCAAAGCCATCTGATAAAGCCATCTGAACTTCTTTATTTCTTTTGAGCATTACGGAAATGCAAGGCTGCTGTTTATCATTTTCGGTAAATGTGAAACTGTCTATGTCCTTCGCTTCAATACTTGAAATATCGTTTGTTATAATCATGATTTTTTCCTCTCAATCAATATATGTATTCCGGTGCACGATAGCCTATTTCATACATCCGTTTATTTGCGATTCTTTCGCCGGTATAGGGTTTCAATGCTCTTGCCTTATTCACTGCCGGTTTCAGGTCATCCAGTGTCAGAATCCAATTTTCATTGACATCTTCGCCAACCTGATTCCACAGCTTTTGAAGTGCAAGGTTTATCAGGGTATATTCAGCTTCGCTTTCCCCCCAATCAGTGCAGGGGACATCAACCACAAAGCCGGTATCATCTTCAAACCGAACCCAGGAACACTGATAGGGGTCATCAATTATTTCATGCCAGGCAACGCTTTTTATAATTCCAAGTTGTGTGATTTTTTGAACCAATGAACAGAAGTGGTCTTGTAATATCATTTTTTTACCTCACTTATATTATTTATGATTTGGTTTTCAACTGTGAATCCTCTTGATTGTACCTTCGGTGTTGCAGCACCGGTGGACAGGGTCGGACAGGGTGGACAGGCTTATGACCTTATTCTTATTACTTCTTTTTTACAAGCCTTTCAAATTTGAATGACCTATAATTTATATAAGAAGTTACACATTGCTTGTCCTGTGCTTGTCCCATGTTACAAAACATTGATAAAACACATTTTTTGAAAGACAGGCATTACTTTTTCGGCTTGTCCTGTGCTTGTCTTTTTGTTCAACCCTGTCCTGTGTTTTTGACATAAACGCTGTATTTTCGTTTGTTTACTGTCTGCCGTTTTGAAATCAGACCGGTGTTTCTTTGCAGCTGCTTTGAAAATTCATTGCTTGCCAATGCCTGATAGCCGTTCTTTGCACAATAGCCCTGATAGTTTTCAAAGACAGTTGAAGCCGGTTCATTTTCAATCGGTATTCCTTCATCATTGCAGTACTGCAAGAATGATAGTAAAGGGTTGTTAGAAATCCGGTATTCTTCCAACTGTGCGGTGACCTTTGCAGAAGCAGTGTAGTCCCTGTTGAGAAGAACACGCTGCAAGCCCTGAATGCCAATCCTGATGAAGTATTCAATGCTTTCCTGCTCTTTCAGCTTGAAGGCAATAGTGTTGTCATAATCAGAGTCAGACTTTGTGAAATGAGCATTGAACGGAATCAGAAGCAGCCTTCTTTGTGCAGCCCCTGTTCTGTCCTTCATTCGGGGGACGTCATTTGCTGAAAAAATTAATTTGCAAAACGGCTTGAAGTCAAATTCCGGCTGCCCTTTTTGCTGTGCTGTGATTTTGTTGCCGGTGACAATCTTCTTGAACACAGATATATCAGAGTTGAATTCATCACTAATGTCATCACCCAGGTTCGCCAGTTTGCCAACCAACATGACAGTTGAAAACTTTGCATCCAGGTTTTTCAGGTCAAGAACCGAATAGTTATCTTCACCCAGGATTGCTTGAAGCACTTCAATGAATGTTGATTTTCCATTTGCTCCTTCACCGGTCAGAATAAATGCTTTACCACCACCCAGGGTGTTTGACCGGTAGAAACATGACCCAATGCATTCTTCAAGTAGGGAACGAATATTTTTATCATGGCAAGCTATTTTGTCAAGGGTCTTGTCTGCTATTTCAGAATATGCATTCGGGTTGTAGTCCCAGGGGATGCGGTTGGTGATGATGTTATCCGGTGAGAAGGGTAGCAGCTGTTCATCCTTGCTTTTCAGGTTCAGCACACCATTCCGGAAGGCAATCAAATCAGCCATTCTTTCATCAATGCTGAATTCGTCACAGATAAGGTCAAGCTGCTTCAAGGCTTCGGTTCGTTTGGCATCCGTCAAAGAAGATATTTCTTTCAGCATGGCTTTTTTGATTTCATTGTCACCACTGATGTAAACCCCATCTTTGTAAATGTGAAGCTGACCATTTATTCTTTTGATGTTATATGTTCGCCGGATATGCTCTGCGAACTGGTCATGAAGAAATGTTCTGCCATTGAAGAAAGCTTTCTTCTTGAAAGCACCATCCCTTAAAATAACATCAAGTTCTTTGTCAGAAATGGATTCCTTCACAACATAGGTATTAATGATTCTGATGCACTGCCTGATTTCATCCACCGTGAAGTTGAAACGCTGCAAGGTAAGAATGTATCTGAACAGTGCATCATTCCGACCATCACCGGCTTCTAGGGAAGCAAAGTCAATATTACTGCCTTTCAGCGGTGTGAAATACTTCGGAACTTCTTGATATGGTTTGCTGTCATAGACCGGTACACGCTCAACACCTTGCCATTTCAGACATTCCAATCCATTTCTTGAACCAACCTTAATATCAACCTGAATACCACATGCAAGCATAATTTTTGTGGCAGTTGCTATTTCACCATTATTGAAGAATAGTGAATGTAGACCTTGACCACCTTCACGGTTGGAAATAATGCAGCACAGCTTTTCACCTTGAACAACTTTGAACAATAATTCAGAATTTTGTTGGTCATCAGCTTCAATCAGAACTGCATCTTTGGAAAGAACCCCTGAATAGCTTCTATATCCTCTTGCCGTTTGAAGGTCAATCCGGTTCGCTTTTTCGGTATAAGCAACAGCCGGTTCTTTTTTGTCGGTGTTGTTTTTCAGCGGAACAAAGTCATCATAGAAGCCGGTTTCACTATGGTCAAACATATCATCACCACCTTTAATTTTTCTTGCATGTCAAATAACCACCTTTTCTTCAAAGAATCTTCTGCTGATTTTGCCAGGAATAACAATTTTCCCTTGATTTTGCAGTTTGATTTTGCAGTTCAGCATTTAACCGCTTGATTATGCGGTATGCAGATGTTGTTGAAATCTGCATAATATTTGCAACATCAGAAGCCTTCAAAAACTTTGCTTCCTGATGCAGTGCTGCTTGTCCGTTCATTGAATCACCATCCTTTCAATCAACAAATGTGTGCTTGTCCAGGTCATAGATGCCAACCCTGACATCATCAACCCATACTATCAACCGGTGATATGATGCTGTTGCAATCTCTACCTTTCCTTTATACCCCAGGCTTCTGACCGCTTGAATAACTTCATCTTTGATTTTCATATTGCTTTCCGCCTTTCAAATTGGTTTTCAACCACGAACCCCTGAATTTGTAATAAATTGATTGGAAGTTGCAGCTTCGAAGTCAATCAATTCTTTCACATTGACACCCAATGCCTTTGCAATTTTCCCAACCGTTGCTGGTCTTGTATCAACCTTGTTACCAAGCATTTTTTGAATAGTAAATCTTGAAAGATTTGCTTTCTTGGCAAGGTCATCATAGGTCATACATTTTTCTGCCATACAGACTTCAAATTTTTCTTTGTTAATAACCATCTGTTTCATCACCTTTCATGTTCTGTATGAAAACATTATAAACTATTATGTTCTGATTGTCAATACTTATTGAAAACTTTTTGTATAGTAATGTTGACTTTGAAAACAATATATGCTATAATAAAACCCAAGAAAGAAGGTGTAAACATGAAAGTTGTGAATGTCAAAATAAAAGAATTAAGAGAATCATTGAATTTATCACAAGAAGAATTTGGGAAATCTATTGGTTTATCAAAATCCGGAATATCAAATATTGAAAGTGGTAACAGAGGGGTTCGAGAAAGTTACATTGAATTGATTTGTACTAAGTACAATGTAAGTAAAGTCTGGTTAACAGATGGTAGTGAACTTGCAAAAGAAGTTCATCATTTAGAATCGTTCATTGAATACTTGAAATCATTGAATTATTCTGTTCAGCCAATCCCATGTTCTGAAACCTCATGTGTATATGAGGTTCAAAGCAAAGATTATACCGCAGAATTCACACAAGAAGAATTTGAATCCTTACAGAACAGAAACAAAGATGCCATTGAAGGAATGATTCTTCTGCAATGTCAGAAAAACAAAAAAGAACCGCCTTCTGCTGCAACAGAAAACGGTTCAGGGGTTGAAAACCATGATAATAAATAAAGCCACCGCTGCAACGGTGACCTAAAAAGATGAACCCCAGGCTGCAACCCAGGGTTCACAGTTGAAAACCAAATCAGAATTGAAAGCAGGTAAGCAAATCAATTACAGAAGTGGTGTATTTATTATATCACTTCTTGAAGAAAAAATCAAGATTTTGAAAGGATAAGTGATATAATATGCCAGTTTACAAAGACGAAAAGCGGAACACCTGGTACACATCATTCTACTATACAGATTGGATGGGTAACCGGAAGCGAAAGAAGAAGGAAGGCTTTGCAAAGAAGTCTGATGCCCAGGCATTTGAAAGGGAATTTCTGAATAAGGCACATGCTTCTTGTGATATGACCTTCGGAAGCCTGGTTGAACTTTATATGGAAGATTGCAGAAGCCGGTTAAAACCAACCACATACAGCAACAAAGAATTTATCATCAATTTGAAGTTGATGCCATTCTTTCAGAATATGCCGATAAACACCATTGATGCTGTGGCAATCCGAAAGTGGCAAAATGAATGGATTTCAAACGAAAACAATTACAGTCAGACCTATTTGAAGTCAGTAAACAATCAGCTTTCTGCCATCATGAATTATGCTGTGAAGTATTACAAGTTGCCAGTCAATCCTGTTCATGTATCCGGAAGTATGGGAAAGAAACACGCTGCATCCATGAAATTTTGGACTGTGGAAGAATTCAATAAATTTAAGGAAGCAGTCAGTGATAAACCGATTTCCAAAGCCATCTTTGAACTTTTGTTTTGGACTGGAATGCGGTCAGGTGAAATGTTGGCTTTGACCTTAAATGATTTTGATTTTGATGCCATGACCGTAAACATCAACAAAAACTATACCAGGCTTGATAAGCAAGACTTGATTCTTGAACCTAAAACCCCAAAAAGTAATAGAACCATCACCATCCCTGATTTCCTGTGTGAAATTGTGAAAGACTATGCTTCCAGGCTTTGTGACTATGAAACTGATGAAAGGCTTTTTCCAGTCACCAAATATTATCTTCATCATGAAATGGATAGAGGATGCAAAAAGTCCGGTGTGAAAAAGATAAGGGTTCATGACCTTCGGCATTCACATGCTTCTTTCTTAATTGAAATGGGGTTTTCACCGCTGCTGATTTCTGAAAGGTTAGGGCATGAAAACATTGAAACAACTTTGGGGACTTATTCCCACCTTTACCCAAACAAGCAATCAGAAGTGGCAGCAAAGATTCAATCAATAGTCATGGGTGATGCTGTTTCAGGCAGTCCACAAGCGACTACAAGCGACGATATTTTGAACACCGATTCTGAATAAATGGTACGGTTTTAGTACGATAAGCAAAACAAAATCCCCGAAAACCCTGTATTTACAAGGCTCTCGGGGATTGTCTTTTTTATTCCCACTCAATAGTGGCTGGTGGCTTTGATGTAATATCGTAAACAATACGATTAACACATTTTACCTCATTAATAATCCTGCTGGAAATCTTTGCTAATAGATCATAAGGGATTCTTGCCCAATCAGCCGTCATAAAATCGCTTGTAGTTACGCCACGAAGTGCAATTGTATTATCGTAGGTTCTACCATCACCCATAACTCCAACACTTTTTATACCTGTCAACACCGCAAAGTATTGGTTTATTGAGCGGTCTAAACCAGCTAATCTAATTTCCTCACGGAATATAGCATCAGCATCCTTCAAAATTTCTAGTTTTTCAGGTGTAATGTCACCCATTACACGAATAGCTAAGCCAGGACCTGGGAATGGCTGACGCCATACAAGAAACTCTGGAATACCCAACTCTAAGCCTGCACGTCTAACCTCATCCTTAAACAGATCACGTAACGGTTCAACAATACCTTTAAAATCTACATCATCAGGTAAACCGCCAACATTGTGGTGACTTTTTATAACAGCAGCCTCACCCACACCACTTTCAACAACGTCTGGATAGATTGTACCTTGGCACAGATAGTCAACCCTTCCAATTTTCTTAGCTTCCTCTTCAAACACTCTAATAAATTCTTCGCCAATAATTTTACGTTTTTTCTCTGGATCTGAAACACCAGCTAGTTTTGACAAAAATCTCTCCTCAGCGTTCACTCGGATGAGATTCATATCAAATTGTTGTTTAAATACACGTTCAACCTCATCACCCTCGTCCTTGCGAAGCATTCCGTGGTCAACAAAAATACAGGTTAAATTTTTCCCAATAGCCTTATGAACTAAAACCGCTGCTACAGAAGAGTCTACACCGCCAGATAGTCCACACAAGACCTTTTTATCACCAATTTTTTCCTTTAAATCATTTATTGTTGTTGTAACGAAGGATGACATCTGCCAATCTCCACTGCAACCACATACTTTATATACAAAGTTACGTATAATTTTGTTGCCGTCCTCGGTGTGCTGTACTTCTGGATGAAACTGCACAGCATATAGCTTTTTAGCTACATTTTCCATAGCGGCTACAGGACAGTCAGTACTTTTAGCAGTAATTTTAAAGCCATCAGGTACTTTGGATATGTAGTCTGTGTGACTCATCCAACAAACGCCCCTTGGCTTTACATTACCAAATATCATACTGGTATTATTAAAATCTACAGATGTATTTCCGTATTCCTTTACTTCTGAACTAGATACCGTTCCGCCTAAGGAATGTGCTAACGTTTGAGCTCCATAACAAATACCTAGAATAGGAATACCACTTTCAAGCAATGCTTTATCGCATTTTGGTGCATCCTCAGTATAAACACTATTTGAACCACCAGTAAAAATAATTCCCTTGTAATCACATTTAATAATTTCTTCAACAGGTGTCTTATAGGATTTTATTTCACAAAATACATTTTGCTCACGAACACGTCTAGCAATAAGCTGACAATACTGTCCGCCAAAATCCAATACTAGTATTGCTTCATTTTTTATTTCCATAGCAATCTCCTATTATCTGTAGATTATGTTTTCTCTCTTAGCACCATTAGAAACGATACCAATTGGAATACCTATTTCTTTTTCTGCAAATTCGATGTAATTTTTGCAATTTTCTGGCAAGTCCTCGTACTTTGTGATATTAGAAATATCGCATTTCCAACCAGGTAACACCTTAATAATCGGTTTTGCTCTTTTTAGCTTGGTAGTTGATGGGAAATAATCAATAACCTTACCGTCTAACTCATATCCAACACATACTGGAATTTCATCTAAATAACCCAGCACATCTAGAACAGTAAATGCAATTTTGGTAGTACCCTGTACACGACAGCCGTAGCGAGTAGCTACAAGGTCTAACCAGCCCATTCTTCGTGGTCTGCCTGTTGTAGCGCCATATTCACCGCCGTCACCGCCTCTGCGACGAAGCTCATCTGCCTCTTCGCCAAAGATTTCACTAACAAATTCTCCAGCACCTACAGCACTGGAATATGCCTTAACTACAGTGATAACCTCTTTAATTTCATATGGTGGTAAACCAGCACCTACAGCACCATAACCGGCAATAGTATTAGAGGATGTAACCATTGGATAAATACCAAAGTCTGTATCCTTTAATGCACCTAGCTGACCCTCCAGCAAAATATTTTTACCAGACTGCACAGCATCATATAAAAACGTAAAGGTATCAGCTACATAAGGAGCCATTTGTTCCTTGTATTCCATTAATTTGTCAAATATCTCTTGCACACTAATTGGTTCTTTATTATATAGATTCTTCAAGGTTGCATTTTTAACTTCTAGAATACGATTAATCTTCTCTTTTAAGCTGTCAACATCATCATAAAGCTCATTTACTTGAAAGCCAATTTTAGAATATTTATCTGAATAGAAAGGAGCAATACCTGACTTTGTTGAACCAAAGCTTTTTCCACCTAAACGTTCCTCCTCATAGCAGTCAAAAGCTATGTGATAAGGCATAACGATTTGTGCTCTATCAGAAATTAAAATTTTAGGAGTAGGCACTCCACGCTCCTCTAGGTCTTTTAGCTCTCTAACAAAGTTTTCTACGCTTAATGCCACACCATTACCAATAATATTAGTAATATGACTATGAAAAACGCCAGATGGTAATTGATGAAGTGCAAATTTACCATAATTATTTACAATAGTATGTCCAGCATTACTACCACCCTGAAAGCGAATAACAATGTCTGACTCAGCGGCTAACACATCAGTAATTTTACCCTTACCTTCGTCGCCCCAGTTTGCTCCTACTATGGCTTTTACCATATTAATTCACTCCTAATTTTTATAATATATGGCAGGTTCTACTGCCAATACGTAAAAACAATATGTTGGCAGAAATTAAACATTAATTTCTGCCTTTTCGGTTTCCAAATCCTTATAAGGCACTAACGCTGGTTCAACACAATTCTTTAAAAACTCTGTTGTCTGCATAGGTGCACAACCAACATATTTTTCCGGAGAAATAATGGAAACCAGCTCGTCTAAAGTAACGCCGAAAATTGGGTCGTTTGCAATTCTCTCCAATAAATCATTCTCTCCGCCGTCTTCCTTTACAACACGAGATGCTGCCATAGAGTGTTCACGAATTCTTTCGTGTAGCTCCTGCCTGTCGCCACCACGCTGAACGGCATCCATCATAATGTTTTCAGTAGCCATAAATGGCAGCTCTTTTCTTAAACGCTGCTCAATAACCTTAGGATATACAACCAAACCGTCAGCTACATTAGAGTATAGATTGAGTATAGCATCTACACCTAAGAAAGCTTCTGCTACACTAATACGTTTGTTGGCACTGTCATCTAAGGTACGCTCAAACCACTGTGTAGCAGCTGTAATAGCTGGGTTCAGAACGTCGACCATTACATAGCGTGATAAAGATGTTATACGTTCAGATCTCATAGGATTACGTTTATATGCCATAGCTGAAGAGCCAATTTGATTCTTCTCAAAAGGTTCTTCCACCTCTTTTAAGTGCTGAAGCAACCTAATATCGTTAGAAAACTTTGAAGCACTTTGAGCTATGGAGCTAAGTATATTTAGCATTTGTGTGTCCAGCTTTCTAGTATATGTTTGCCCAGAAACAGCGAAACATCCAGCATAGCCCATTTTTTCGGCAATTTTTTTATCAAGGCTTTTCACCTTATCATAATCTCCGTTAAACAGCTCTAAAAAGCTTGCCTGTGTACCTGTTGTACCCTTAGAGCCTAAAAGCTTTGCCTTAGACAGCTGGTACTCAACATCCTCCAAATCCAGCAATAAATCCTGAATCCATAAGGTTGCTCTCTTTCCTACTGTTGTAGGCTGTGCAGGCTGAAAATGAGTAAATCCTAAAGTTGGCAAATCCTTATATTTATCAGCAAACTTTGACAGATTACGAATAACAGTAATAAGTTTATTTCTGACAAGCCTTAATGCCTCTGTCATAATGATAATATCTGTGTTATCGCCTACATAGCAAGACGTCGCACCTAGGTGGATAATACCCTTAGCACCTGGACATTGCACACCATAAGCATATACATGGGACATAACATCGTGACGAACCTGCTTTTCTCTTTCTTCTGCTACTGAATAATTAATATCGTCCTGATGAGCTTTTAACTCATCAACCTGGCTCTGTGTAACAGCTAAGCCAAGCTCCATCTCAGTTTCAGCTAAAGCAATCCACAGCTTACGCCATGTGCGAAATTTCATATCAGGAGAAAACAGATACTTCATTTCCTTATCTGCATATCTTGATGATAATGGGGATTCATATGTATCCTTCATCTTCAAACCTCCAAAATTTATTGGTTAATTTTTAACATTTTTTAAATTCCATACCGCCACGTTCTTTGCCCTGCAGCATTTTAGTTGTGGTTTCAGCTGGATAATTGCCAGAGAAACACGCATCGCAATATCCACAATCCTTGTGAAATAGCATTTCAGACAAATATTCTGCTGGTAAAAAGCCAATAGAATCAGCTCCACTGATTTTACCAATTTCCTCAACGGTATGGTTACAAGCAATAAGCTCTTCCCTAGACGGGATATCTGTACCATAGTAGCATGGCCACATAAATGGTGGTGAGCTGATACGCAGATGTACCTCTTTAGCCCCTGCGTCCTTTAGCATTTTTACTATACGATCACAGGTAGTGCCACGAACAATAGAATCATCCAGCATAACTACCCTTTTACCCTTTACAGAAGTACCCAAAGGATTTAATTTTATACGAACACTTTTCATGCGTTCCTTTTGGCTGGGCTTAATAAAGGTTCTGCCAATGTAATTATTTTTTACAATACCCTTTTCGTATGGAATACCAGAATATTCACTGTATCCAATAGCAGCATCTATACCTGATTCTGGTACACCTATAACAAGGTCTGCATCAACGGGAAATTCCCTTGCTAATATACGACCTGCTTGTTTTCTAGCTTCATATACACCGATGCCATCAATAATAGAGTCCGTGCGGGCAAAATAAATATATTCAAACACACACAATGCCTTTTTAGCACCACAATGGTCCTTTATAGATTTTATTCCGTTCTCATCTACGACAATGATTTCACCAGGTTCTACATCACGTACAAATTCAGCTCCCGCTGCATCTAAAGCACAGGATTCGCTGGCAAATACATAGGTACCGTTTATCTTACCCATACACAGGGGTCTAAAGCCAAATGGATCTCTGGCAGCAATAAGCTTTCTAGGACTCATTACCAATAGAGAATATGCACCATTTATTTGATACATAGCACGGCGAACAGCCTCCTCAACAGAGTGACATTTTATACGTTCACGTGCAATAATATACGCTATAACCTCAGAGTCAATAGTAGTTTGGAATATAGCACCTCTATGCTCAAGCTCACGTCTGATTTCCACAGCGTTAGTAAGGTTGCCATTGTGTGCAATAGCTATGACACCTTTAATATATCTCATAACAAGCGGCTGAGAATTTTCTCGTATGCTGCCACCTGCTGTGGAATATCTAACATGAGCTACTGCCATCTGTCCTGGTAAGGAATCCAGCACAGAGTTATTAAACACCTCTGTGACCAGTCCCATATCCTTATGATAGTCAATAACACCACAATCATTAACTGCTATACCACAGCTTTCCTGTCCCCTGTGCTGCAATGAAAGCAGGCCATTATATGACGCATAAGCTGGATTAAGGGTACCATCACTATATATTCCGAATACTCCACATTCCTCGTGAAGCTCTTCCGTTGGAAAATTATCAAAAGAAAAAGCCAAATAAGTCACCTCATACATTGGACAATTGGTTTATTTATAATTTAAAATTTTCTGTGGCATATTGACCACATGAAATTATCTATATCTAGGAGAAGTTTTTCTGTATTATTATACGAAATTAAGCTAGACCTATACGTTTCATAACCTCTGCATAAGCTTCCTCGACTCCGCCTAAATCTCTACGGAAACGATCCTTGTCCAATTTTTCCTGAGTATTAATATCCCAGTAACGACAAGTATCAGGAGAAATCTCGTCAGCCAAAATGATGTCCCCATCAAATCTGCCGAATTCTAGTTTAAAGTCAATTAGGTCTATGTTAGCGGTTTTAAAGAAATCTATTAGAATTTCATTAATCTTCAGTGCCATATCACTGATTTTATCTATTTCTGCCTTTGTAGCGAAGCCAGCGGCTAAAATATGATATTCATTAACCATAGGGTCGCCTAGATCATCATCTTTATAGCAGAATTCTAAAACAGGGGTTTTCATAGATGTACCCTCAGGCAATCCTAGTCTTTTTGACAAGCTGCCAGCTGCTTTATTTCTGACAATTACTTCTAAAGGAACAATCTGAACCTTTTTAACAACAGTATCTCTGTCATCTAGTTCCTCTACCAGATGAGTAGGAATACCCTTTTCCTCCAGCATTTTGCACAGGTAGTTAGACATTTTATTGTTAACAACGCCCTTGCCAACAATTGTACCTTTTTTTAAACCGTTAAATGCAGTTGCATCATCCTTATATGATACAATACAAAGTGTTGGATCCTCTGTAGCATAAACTCTTTTTGCTTTACCCTCGTATAATAATTCTTTCTTTTCCATGAAAAAAAGCCTCCTTAAAATGTTTGTAAAGTTAAACACAAAACCATAGTATATTATAAACTAATCTTATAATATTAGCAACAGTTTAATACATATTTTTTCATAATCAAAGCTTTTTGTGCTATTTTTCCTATGCTTTTTTCCTAAAATTGAAATAGTCGTTACTGAAAGTTGCAATTTTACAAATAAAATATGACTAAAATGTAAAAAAATGATTTTTTTGCAAGAAACAGCTTATATATATTGCATTTTGGTAATATTTATGTTATTATTACAGGGTCAGCAACGGGGCTGTCTAATTGAAGCGTAGTACATCTGCGACAGTTTTCCTGTTGTAGATGTATTTTTTATTATAATAAAAGGAATAAGGAGGTAGTATTTCATGTCTTATGTTAGTGAACAATTAGAAATACTAAAAGCAAAAAATTCAAATGAGCCTGAATTTATTCAAGCTGCTACAGAGGTTTTAACATCTTTAGAGCCTGTTTTTGAGCAGAACTCTAAATATCAAGAAAACGCAATTCTGGAAAGACTTACAGAGCCTGAAAGAGTTATAATGTTCAGAGTACCATGGGTAGATGACAATGGTAAGGTACAGGTTAACCGTGGTTACCGTGTACAATTTAACAGTGCTATCGGACCTTATAAGGGTGGTCTTAGACTGCACCCATCTGTAAACCTAGGCGTTATTAAATTCTTAGGCTTTGAGCAAATTTTTAAGAACTCTCTAACCGGTCTGCCAATCGGTGGCGGTAAGGGTGGCTCTGACTTTAATCCTAAGGGTAAAAGCGACAACGAGGTAATGGCATTCTGCCAGAGCTTTATGACAGAGCTTTGCAAATATATTGGTGCTGACACAGACGTACCTGCTGGTGACATCGGTACTGGTGCTCGTGAAATTGGCTATATGTTTGGTCAATATAAAAAAATCAGAAACGTATATGAAGGCGTCCTAACAGGTAAGGGTCTGCAATTTGGCGGTTCTTTGGCAAGAACAGAGGCTACAGGTTACGGTCTGCTTTACTTAACAGAAGAAATGCTAAAACAAAACGGCAGTGACATTGCTGGCAAAACAGTTTGTATTTCCGGTGCTGGTAACGTTGCTATTTATGCTACAGAGAAAGCAACACAGCTAGGTGCTAAGGTTGTTACATTGTCTGATTCTACAGGTTGGATTTACGACTCTGAAGGTATCGACCTAAACGCTATCAAAGAAATTAAAGAAGTTAAAAGACAGCGTTTAACTGAGTACAAAGCATTCCGTCCAAGCTCTGAGTATCATGAGGGTAAATTTGACTGGTCTGTTAAATGTGACGTTGCTCTACCTTGTGCTACACAGAACGAGTTGCTGATTGACGATGCTAAGCGTTTGGTTGCAAATGGCGTTATCGCTGTAGCTGAGGGTGCTAATATGCCTACCACACTAGAGGCTACTCACCTATTACAGGAAAATGGCGTTATGTTCGCCCCTGGTAAGGCTGCTAACGCTGGTGGCGTTGCTACCTCTGCCTTAGAGATGAGCCAAAACTCAATGCGTCTATCATGGACATTTGAAGAGGTTGACGTTAAGCTACAGGGTATCATGGTTAACATCTTCAACCAAATGTCTACAGCTGCTAAGAAATACGGCTTTGAGGGTAACTACGTTGTAGGTGCTAATATTGCTGGTTTTGAAAAAGTTGCAGATGCGATGATTGCTCAAGGTGTAATCTGATAAATCATACTACTGATATTATTCCAAATTTTAATGGCTGCTTTCATAACGGAAGCAGCCATTTTATTTTTAATATTTTATTAATCTTAATGAAGCTCTTTGTGAATAGTTTGGGTAATCTTAAAATGAAATTGATATTCAAGTGGCAGTATTAAGCTATAGCTTATTTTAATCTGCTAAAGTTTTGATGAGGAAACTTGATATTTTCCAAGGTTTGTTTTTTGCCCAAGCATTTAGTGTAGAACCATTAATTCTCACCGCACTTATTATTACCACAACCATGTGATCCACATGTATGGTTACCGTTTTCCATGTCATGGTGATTACACATAACATTAGGATTGTATGAAATAGTACCATTTAATAGGCCCTGCACTGCAATATCAGCGTTGCCTGTTGCCCCACCATACAGCTGTATGCCCGCCTGTGCTAAGGCTGTTTTGGCACCAGCACCGATACCACCACATATCAATACATTAACCTGATTTTGCATTAAAAAGCCAGCTAAAGCACCATGACCGCTACCCATGGTATTAATAACCTTACTGTCAACAATAGAGTTATTTTCTACCGTATAGATTTTGAATTGCTCCGAGTGTCCAAAATGCTGAAATATTTCTCCGTTTTCATAGGTTACTGCAATTTTCATTTGTGTTCCTCCAAATTTGTTTTGTCGCATTGATGTTTATGGCAATGCCTTTTACAGCCTCGTCCACAATTGTTACCATATCTTTTGCATAAAATATAATTGCCACCAGCGATAACCAGTTTTTTACTGTTTACTAGAGCATCAGCTATCTTGCCTCGTGCTTTATTATATACACCCTGCACAGTAGTACGAGCAATATGCATCTGTACAGCACAATCCTCCTGTGTGTATTTCTCCAGATCTATCAGTCTAATGGCTTCGTACTCATCCAAGGTCATCACAACGGTATCTTCAGAACTATTGTCAACAGGTGCAAAGCAATTATTTTTTGGCATACAGCAAACATATCTTTTCTTCTGTAAACGTGGCATAACAGGCCTCCATTTCTGACATATGTCATATTGAGCTATAGATAATTTACCACAATTACCAAATACACCAATAGGGTTTTATCCGCACTTAGAAAAACCGCAGTTCCTGCAAATCACACAACCGCCCTCGTGTTCTACCGCACTGCCACATTCTGGACAAGTGTGAATTTCCCCTGATGATGAGGGTACTTCAATTTTTTGTGCGGCAGATTTTTTATTACCGCTGTCACCAGCAAACGGCTCTGGTATGGTTTGAACCGAATTATCGTCTTCCTGATTTTCAATAAATTCAGATACCTTCATAATAACCCTTGCTATAGCATCAGGACAAGATGTACAGCTCATACCATTTTGACGTATAGTTGATGGGCAGCGAATACCCTTAAGCTGGTCGTACACCTCCTTAACTGAAATACCGCTGCGTAATGCGATGGATGCTAACCTAGCAGTAGCCTCACTTTGGCTTGGACAACCACCCGCTTTGCCTGTGCTGGTAAATACCTCACAAATTCCATTTTCATCATAGTTGGCAGTGACATATAAAGTACCGCAGCCAATGTTCATTTTTTCTGTAAAGCCACGTGTTACAGCGGGACGTGGACGAGGTTCTATTCTTTGCTGAACAGCCATCCTCCCTTTGTAGTCATCAGCCTTACCCTTTACCTCGCCTATATTTAATACCTGAGAATCACGGCTGCCATCACGATAAATAGTAACACCCTTACAGCCCTGCTTGTATGCCAACATATAAACATCACTAACATCTTCTCTGGCAGCATTTTTAGAAAAATTCACCGTTTTTGATACTGCGTTATCGGTGAAATGCTGAAAAGCCGCCTGCATCTTAATATGGTAAACAGGTGATATGTCATGGGCACACACAAATACCCGTCTCTTATACACATCTCCGA
>CZCA01002113.1_pt1 | contig 16711 bp, 9 predicted proteins | sample 591981 | NCBI WGS metagenome assembly CZCA01 (sample SAMEA3556810, study PRJEB10932) | anaerobic digester metagenome
TTAATGGCCATTTCCCCCTTTTTACGCGTTAATGAAAAGTTCTCTTTTATCTTTTTCAATTAGCGGAATAGTTATGCCCGAGGTGACAGGGGGACGTTTCTCCTGTCACCCAAACTGAAGAAAAGGGCGCTGAAGAAGACGCTGGGGTAGTTGCTGGAAAAGGGGTTTAGGACGTGGGCGTACTATGTTTGTTCACTAGCCTTCAAAACGGCGGAGACAGATCTGCAGCAGGTCGCGAATAGGCAGGTCGTAAGGGCATTTTTCTTCACACTCGCCGCACTGGAGACAGTCTCCCGGCTTCGCCTTCTGTTCACGGTAGCGCTCCAGGGCCCACTGGTGCAAACCGTAGCCTTCGGAATAACGCTGTAGGGTCATCAGCGAGGGGATATCGATCCCCTGCGGGCAGGGCTGGCAGTAGTCGCAGCGCCGGCAAAAACGGGCGCCGAGACGCTCTGTCTCTTCGCGCAGCCGTTTTTCTTCGGCCTCGCTGAGGGCGGCCCCGGCAGCAGCTGCATTCTCACGCACCTCGGCAGCGCTTCTCATCCCCGGGATAGCCACGGAGATATCGTGCTTTAGAATATATTTCAGGGCCGCCGCGGGATGTTGCAGGGCGCCGCCAGCCAGCGGTTTCATGATAATCGTCCCGATATCGTGCTTTTGGGCATACGGAAGCAGCTCCGGCAGCCCCCCCTGCTCTACGGTGTTGAAGGGAAACTGGACCGTGTCGAAGCTCTCTTTTTCTAGCAGCTCCAGTAACAAAGAAGGAAGATGGCCGGTGATGCCCACAAAACGAACCCAGCCCTCTTTTTGGGCCTCTTTGAGCCCCTCCCAGGAGCCTCCGGGACCGAAGATCTGCGCAACCTTCTCTTCACCGCGCAGATTATGCAGCTGGTACAGATCCAGGTAATCGGTTCTAAAATTGCGCAAACTGATCTCGATATCTCTTTTTATCTCTTCCTTGGTGTGCACCCCGGACTTGGTTGCCAGGAGCACTTCACTACGGGGGACCCCCTGCAGGGCGCGGCCAATCTTCTCTTCGCTGTCTGTATAGCCCCGCGCCGAATCGAAAAAGTTGATCCCCAGCTTAAGCGCCTCTTGAACCACTGTCACTGCTTCATCGAGGTTAACCCGCTGCAGCGGGATCCCGCCGAATCCAATCTCCGATACCTGCAGGCCTGTTTTGCCCAGTTTTCTGTAGTTCACTATCTCATCCCCTGTCAACATAGTGCTGTTTTGACGATACCTAGAATATTCCGCGGAGCGGAATAGCTCCTCGTCTGCCGGTTACCCTCTATATATCTTAGCATAAGTCTCCCCGCCGGGCCAAAGCCGGGCCGGAAAGAGCAGGGCAAGCTGCAGGCATAATCAATAAATGTCGGGGCCTGGCCCCGTGAACTACTCGCCGGTATCGATTTTATTCAAGGGCCGGCGGTGAAGTAAATCATACATGATCGGGACCACCAGCAGGGTCAGAAGCGTGGCATAGGTCAGCCCGCCGATCGTGACCACGGCCAGCGGTTGGGTCATCTCTACACCGCTACCGAAACCCAAGGCGATCGTGCTCATCGCTAATATCGTAGTTAGAGCGGTCATTAAAATGGGCCGGAGCCGCGTCGAGCCGGTTTCAATCAGAGCGCTGCGTTTATCTTTGCCCTCCAGGCGGAGCTGATTTACATAGTCCACAAAGACGATGCCGTTGTTAACCACGATGCCGGCGAGGACCAGAAAACCAAGCAACGCCGGTACAGAAAGCTCCAGGCCGCAGACCCATAGTAGCAGCAAGCCACCGGTAAAGGCCAGGGGCAGGGTAAAGAGGATGATCAGCGGAGATAGTAAACTTTGAAACTGGGCCACCATAACCAGGTAAATTAAGATAACCGCAAGGACAATCATTAAGATGATATCTCGCATCGCCTCGTTAATCATCTTGTTTTCACCGGCCACCTCCAGGCTGGTGCCCGGGGGAGGGGTATAAGAAGCCAGGTTGTCTTCAAATTCTCGGCTGACCAGGCCGATATTATAGCCATCCGCAATCGCAGCGGTGACAGTAACGTAGCGAGACTGGTTCTCCCTGGTTATGGCCAGAGGGCTGCTCATCTCGACAATCTCGGCGATATCGCCCAGAAGCACCTCTTTCTCGGTGCCGTCCTGCCCGTTAAACGTGAGTTTGAAATCGCTGATATTGTCGCGGGTAATCTCGCTGCGATCTGTGGCAACCACGATTACGGGGTACTCTGCTTCTCCAGCCGTCAGGGTGGTCGACTCCGTCTCGGTGGCCAGGGCGGCGGCTACCTGTTGATAGACCTGGGCCACGGTCAGCCCCTCGCGCATGGCGGCGTCTCTGTCTACGATGATCCGGGTCTCGGTAGCTGCGTCTTCATAGCCCGTTATAACATCCACCGTTCCCTCTGTTTCCCGGAGAAGGCCGGCTATCTCCTCTGCAGCAGCGGCCAGGAGATCCAGGTCCTGGCCCTTGATTACAACTTCGATGCCGTTGCCCAAAACAGAGATATCGAGGCTAGAGTCGGAGACAGAGATTTCGGCATCCAGATCGCCGGTTTTTTCAAGAATTAACCGCTCTATCTCCCGGTTGGTCATGGCCCGGTTATCTTTTAGGAGGATGTAAAAAAAGGTATCTCCCACGGCGGAATCGATCATGCCGGCCTCGTCGGATGAGCCGGAGATAGCGCCGACGTTGGCCACATCTTCAATCTCCAAGATGCGCGTCATCACTTCATCGTTCATCGCGTAGAGCTGTTCTTGATCGCATCCTTCTGGCATGGTCAAGGTGGCGCTCATTTGAGGCGTATCCATCTCTGGCAAGAAACCGGTTCCCATAATGGTTACACCGTAGATGCTCAGGGCAAACAGCAGCACCACGACGCCGATCACCGGGGCCTTATGGTCCAGGGAAAAACGGATAAGTTTATCATAACCGCTGACCAGGGCTTCAAACCACCGAGGCTGCTTCTTCCAGGTGCTCTTCAGCACGGTTGAAGCCATGGTAGGGACAACCGTGAGAGCCACGGCCAGGCTGGCCAGCAGGCTGTAAGCGATGGTCAGGCCCATGTCGGTGAACAGCTGCCGGGTCATCCCCTGGGTAAAGACAATAGGTAGAAAGACGCAGACTGTCGTCAGGGTAGAGGCAAAAATGGCGCCGCTTACTTGCCTGGCCCCCTGGACCGCCGCTTTGTACACCGGGACCCCCTCATGGCGCAAGCGGTAGATATTTTCCATAACCACGATGCTGTTGTCCACCAGCATCCCCACGCCCAACGCCAGGCCGGAAAGAGAGATGACATTAAGCGAGACATTGCTGAAGTACATCAACGTAACGGCAAACATCAGGCTGATGGGGATGCTAAAGGCGATCACCAGGGTGGGCCGGGCGTCTTTTAAAAAGAAAGCCAGCACAATAATGGCCAGAATGCCGCCAATCAGCAGGTTTTGTAGAACGCTGCTGACAGAGATATTAATATATTCGCCCTGATCCATCAGCGCCAGGATATGCAAACCAGGGTATTGTTCGCTAAGCTCATCGGCCAGCTCGTTAATTTTGCCGGCCACTTCGGCGGTAGAGGCGGTGCTCTGTTTCTGGAAAGTGAGGATTACATTATCGTTGCCGTCTACCTTGGCATAGGTTTGAGCGGCATTGTCGACCACGGCGATATCCGCAATGTCGGAAAGACAGATATCGCCCACGCTCTCCAGGGAGAAGAGAACCGTATTTTCCAGCGACTCCACGGAATCATACTGCCCCACTACCTTCACGACATGCCCGGCTTCTCCTTTCTGAATATAGCCCGCCGGCATGGTAAAGTTCTGAGCTTTAAGGATATTGCTCACTGTCTCAGCCGTGATCATGTTGTTTAAATCTGCCTGCTGACGGGCCTCGTCGCGGGCGCTCTCCAACTCGGATAATCCTTTTTCGAGTTCGGCCTGGCTGTTTTCCAGCTGTAGCCGGGCCCCGGCCAGCTCGATCGAGAGGGTAACCTTGCCCGATTCGATCTGCTGATAGCCGGCTGTCGCCTCTTTCAGGGCCTTCTCCAACTGCGGCTGCATCGCCGAAATGGTCGCCAGGCGCACCGAGATATTCTGCAGCTCGGTATCAATGGCAGCGATACGGGCAGGGGCGCCGGCGGCCATCTCTTGCATCTTCGCCATCTCTTTCTGAGAAAGCCCACGCAGCTGCTCAGGCAGGCTAGGTGAAAGCATTTTCATGATCGCCGCATACGTTTCCGGCGAAAGGTCGGCGACCTTGCCAGGAAACCGATCAAACAACTCCTGCAACCCCGCAAGCTGGGCAAGCCCCTCTTTTTCTTTCTCAAAGGCAGCCTTCTGGGCCTCGAGAATAGTTTTTTCGGCCAGCAGAGCGTTCAGGTTGGCGATGGCCCCGTCCAGCTTCACGCCGGCTTCGGCCAGCTGCTCCCGCTGATTTGCGCTCTCATCATCCAGCTTCTGCCGCGCCGCGGCCAGCTCCGCCGCCGCCCCTTTCAATTGTCCCTGCGTTTGGTCAAGCGATCCCTCCAGATCGGCGATTATTTTTTCGTTCAGGCGGTCGATCTTCTGCTGGTTGAGCGAGACCTGCAGCTCTTTTTCCAGGAGACCCGCCGCGGTTACAGAGGCTACTCCGTCAATCCGTTCAAAAGCCGGTAGAAGTGTATCCAGAACAAAATCGGAGACTTCGTCGATCTCTTTTCCTTCCAGGTCTACTGTTGCCACCATTATCGGCATCATCTCCGGGTTAATCCGCAGCAGCATCGGCTTGCCCACAGCGCTGTCTAACCTGGCAGAGACCATATCGATATTGTTAGACAGCTCGATCATGGCGCTGTCCATATTAATGTCTCGCGCGAATTCTAAAATGATGATGCTAGAATTCTCTTGCGATATCGAGCTGATCTTTTTCAAACCGCTGACGGTGCCGAGGGAGGATTCCAACGGCTTTGTCGCCGCCTGTTCCACCTGTTCCGGGCTGGCTCCCGGGTAGGCAGTTACGACGACAACATAGGGCAGCTCTATCTCCGGCAAAAGGTCGGTCCTCATGCCCATGTAAGAGATAACCCCTAGAACAATCACCAGCACGACGGCAACAATAACGGTATACGGTCTTTTGACGCTAAATTGTGAGAGCATCTGCTTCCTCCTGACTGATCAGTATCCGTTACTATATCTACTATTATCTCTTTTTCGTGAATTTAAGTTGGTTCGTTGCTCTAGCCCAAACCATCTGGCCAGGTTTGGACACCGGCTAAAAGGCCGATAATAGGCCGCTGCCGGGCGCTTCAGTGCCGGTTTCCCGGTATGATTTCCCAATTAAGCATATTCTTCGTATTGTCCGGATTTAACAAACATCATTGATTATATCATAAGGCACAACCTTTAGCATAAAAACCGGGCAGCCGGGATCGTGTCAAGATACGCTGGGAAATATTTAAGCCAGGCGCTCGTTACGGGCAAGGGCTTAATGTATCACGGTAATTTTACACTAACCCAGAAAGAGGGATAAAAAGGGTACGGAAGAGAGAAAGACTCTTTCGTACCCTGAGGTCGGGATTAAAGCCAGCCCCGGTAGCGCATCGCTTCGGCCAGGCGCTGGACCGCGTAGCCGTATGCCGCTGTCCGCATGGTCCCCTCAGCGCATTTTTCCCGGCCGAACCGGTGAACCGCGTGAAATGCCTGCACCATCATCTTCTCAAGGCGCTGGTTTACCGTCTCTAGATCCCAGTAGTAGCCTTCATTGTTCTGGACCCACTCAAAATATGAGACCGTCACGCCGCCGCTATTCGCCAGGATATCGGGTACCAAAACAATCTCTCTCTCTTTAAGAATCTGCTCTGCTTCGGGCGTGGTCGGCCCGTTCGCCGCCTCCACGACCAGGCTGGCTTTGATCTCGGGCGCATTTTCGGCGGTAAGCTGGTTTTCAAGGGCAGCAGGAACGAGGATGTCGCAGTCTACGGTGATCAGCTCTTCGTTGGTAATCTTCTCACCGCCGGTAAAGCCTTCAATCAGCCCGCTCTTCTGGACATGATCGAGCAGGGCCGGGATATCGAGCCCTTGCGGGCGATAGACGCCCCCGCTGATATCGCTAATGGCTACAATTTTACAGCCCAGCTCGTTAAAGATCCGCGCCGCCTGGCCGCCAACATTGCCGCAGCCCTGGATAGCGATACGGGCTTCCTTCAGGGAGATGCCGCAGAGTTTAGCCGCCTCGCGCGTGACGTAGACAGAGCCCCGCGAGGTGGCCTCTTTTCGACCGAGGCTCCCCCCCACCTCCACCGGCTTACCGGTCAGGACACCCGGTGAATGCCTTTGGGCCAGGTAATTATACTCATCAACCATCCAGGCCATCACCTGGGCATCGGTAAAGAGATCGGGCGCCGGGATATCTACTTCTGGTCCCAGTAAAAAACCGAAAGCCCGGATATAGCCGCGGCTGAGCCTTTCTTTCTCCGATGCGGACATGCTTAGGGGATCGCAGGCCACCCCGCCTTTGCCTCCCCCGAAAGGAACGCCGACCAGGGCGCATTTCAAAGTCATGAGCGCGGAAAGTGCTTTTACGTTTTCCGCGGTAACATCGGGATGAAAACGAATGCCCCCTTTAAACGGCCCAAGCACATTATTGTGCTGTGCCCGGAACCCCGTAAAAACCTCCACTCCGCCATGATCCATTTTCACCGGGATTGAAACCTCGACGAAACGCATCGGCTTTTTAAGGTGCTCGTAGACAACCGGGGAAAGTTGCAGCCTCTCTACAGATTCCCGGATCCTCCGGTCAGTCGCCCCGAAACTGTCTTCTCTTCTCTTCTCCATGCTGCATAATCCTCCCACGATATTCTTTCTCTATAGATTAAACTCACTTGGCCCCATCGTCAATATGAATTTGTTAATTAATTGATCTATCCTGTGATCCCGGCCAGCTTACGGGCCAGCTTTTTCTTATGATCCAGGTCCGCCTGCCTGGCGATGACCACCCGCTGGGCCTGGGGTGAACCGGCACCGTGCATCGATTCGGTGAGGTAGGCCGCCGCAGCCGGGCCGAGGGTTAAGTTCTCTACCAGGCGCAGCATCTTCAGCCGGCAAGAAGTCTCTATGCCAGCGATACCCTGAAAATATTTCGTCAGCAACGGCCCGATCTCCGGATGCTTTAGGTCCGCCAGGGAAGGCAGGGTGGCGATCAGCCCCCCCGCAATATCTTCGGCCAGCCTGGCGATCTCGTAAGGAAAGCGGGTCACGTTGAGCTTGCAGACATTGGCTAGCAGCAGGTCGATCAGGTAAGTTCCCGACGCGGTAGCCCGGCCCTGGGCTGAGCAGGCGATACCGCAGCAGAAAAGCGTCTCGTTGAGGTGAATCATCTCCACAAGCTTATCCCTGATATGCGAGGCCCTATCGATACCCTGATATTCGGCCAGGGCTGCCGCCGCCCCGATGAGGATATCGCCGACGCCAACCTTGCAGCCGCCGTAGCTCTGGCGGTGATAGCCGGCGAAGCGCTCGACCAGGCGCCCGGAGTAGCGGTACTCTTTACACATGAAGACCCTTTCCCAGGGGACGAAAAGATCGTCAAATACTATGAGGCACTCTTGGCCGCCGTAATAGAGGTTGCCCCTGTCGTCCGGTTGAGGTTCCATCTTGCGTGTATCCGAAGGCTGTCTTCCCAGGATGTAGATAATCCCCGGCGCATCTGCCTCCACAGCAAAAGAGACGGCATAATCCCGGTCTTCTTCTCGCATCGCCAGGGTCGGCATGACAATAAGATAGTGCGAGTTCAGCGCTCCAGTCTGGTGACATTTCGCCCCTCGCACAGTAATCCCACCACTGTTTTGGCTGACAATCCGCAAGTAGAGATCCGGGTCAGCCTGCTCATGGGGCCGCTTGCTCCGATCTCCCTTGGGGTCGGTCATGGCCCCGTCACAGACCGCGTTTTCATCCTGAACCTGCTGTAAAAAGCGGTTAAATCTTTGGTGGTAGGGCGTTCCTAGATCGCGCTCCATCTCAAAAGTAGTTATCTCCAGCGCATTTAGTGCATCCAGGCCCACGCAGCGCTGGAAACAGGTTCCGGTCTCCTGCCCCATGAGGCGCTGCAGCTTCACCTTCTTAACCAGGTCGTCTGCCGAACGGTGGATATGGGTAAAGCGGTTAATGGTGCGGCCGCTTAGGTGAGATTGCGCGTAGATTAGCTCTTCATACTCGGTCTCCTGCTGTAGTTCGTAAGTCCGGGCTACCGCATTGGTGCTCGGGCGGACCAGGGGGTGATCCATCGGTGCAGGGGCAAGCTGGCCCTGGATATAGACCTTTCTTTGCAGTTTCTTCAGACCGGCGATATATTCGCTTCCATCCATGGTCTGTCCTCCTATCATCGAAATGTTTTAATTTATGTTTATATTCGTGATTAGAGGGCAGGTATTCCTCTAGCGGGCTGGCGGAAGGGCAGCCCCACCTCTCCCGAGCAGCATCAATTAGGTGACAGGAGAAACGTCCCCCTGTCACCTTTTGGCGAGGGCGAGGACCTCTTTTTTGAGAGCGGCTAGTTTGCTCTCCGCACTGGCGGCGGTGTCGTCGCTGACCGAGAAATAGAGCTTGATTTTCGGCTCGGTCCCCGAGGGACGGATACAGAACCAGGCTCCACTTTCCAACCGGTAGTAGAGCACCTCGGAGCAGGGCAGCTCGAGGGGCTGCTCCTTTCCGTTGACCAGGTCCCAGCACTTGCGCTGCTTATAATCCCTTTTTTCAATAACCTTCTCCCCCGCTACTACCGGCGGGATTTGGTCAAAGGAGCGCATAATACCGGCCGATTCAGCCATATCCGCCAATTCGATCGAAACCAGATCTTCGCGAAAATAGCCGTGCCGCTGTGAGAGCTGCTCCAGGACCTGGAGCAGGTTTCGCCCTTTTTCTTTATGGTAAGCGGCCATCTCGGCGATTAGGTAGGCCGACAAAATGGCATCCTTGTCCCGTCCAAAAGTACCGGCAAGGAAGCCGTAGCTCTCTTCGTAGCCGAAAATGAAGGTATGCTCGCCGGTCTCTTCAAACTCTTTCATCTTCTCGCCGATATATTTAAAGCCGGTCAGGGTCTCCAGGGTCTTGACGCCGTATGCAGCGGCGACTTTTCGGCCGAGGTCCCCGGTGACGATGGTCTTGATGACGACTGCATTATCGGGCAGCGCTCCCCGCCCGGCCAGCCTCCCTAGAAGATAGTCTAGCAGGAGAGCGCCGATCTGGTTTCCGTTAAGGTGAAGATAGCGCCCCTCTTCGTCGCGGACGGCACAGCCGACCCGGTCGCCATCGGGATCGGTGGCCAGGACCAGCTCCGCCTCTTCGCGACGAGCCAGCTCCAGGGCCATTTTAAAAGCAGCCGGCTCCTCGGGATTGGGCACTTCCACGGTGCTAAACTGCGGGTCGGGGACCATCTGCTCCTCGACCACGGCCAGGTCAACAAAAGAGCATTCGCGCAGCAGACCAGGGATAAAGCAGGCCCCGGTGCCGTGCAGCGGCGTATAGACCACCTTCAGCCTGGTCCGCGGCTGCGAGAGAGAGAGCGAGCGGATCGCCTCGAGATAGGCGCTATCGATCTCCGGGCCGATCAGCCGGAGCAGGCCGGCGCGCTCAGCCTCTTCCCGGGGGATGGTCCGAACATCGTCGAAGATATCCACCCGGGCGATAGCCGCGGCAACTTCATCGATCAACGGAGAGACAGCCTGTCCCCCGTCAGGTCCGTAAATTTTGTAGCCGGGCAGCGTCAGATGTGTATAAGAGACAGGTAAAAGAGAGCTCCGGCGTGGGGCGAACCCCGTCAAAGAGCAGCGCGGTGATCCCGTTGGCCGCCAGGGTCAGGGCAGCATCGATGGAAAATTCACGTGAAAATTGGCGGGTGTCGTAGGCGATAGCCACCTTTTTTTCTTTCGCTTCCAGGTCGAGGCTGTTGAGGTAATCGGCAAGCCCCTGGGTTGCCCGGCGCACGATATAGCGGTTCATCCGGTTGAGCCCGGGGCCGATAACACCGCGTAACCCCCCGGTGCCGAAGGTCAGCTCTTTGCCGAAGCAGCTCTCGATCAGCTCGCCGTCTCCGGCCATCGCCTCCAGCTGGCACCGGGTTTCGGGGTCGAGATCCGGGCAGCCCAGCCAGCAGCGGTAGTGCTGCTGCGGGGTTAACTCCCCGGCCGCCGCCACGCGGCCGAAATCGTCTTCGTAGCGGATAATATCATCCTCACCGAGGTAGCTGCCGCTCTGCACCTCGATCACCTCGAGCAGCTCTGCCCCGGGATTTTCCAGGCGGTGCTTCGTCCCGACGGGGATAAAGACGCTCTCGCCTTCCCGGCGCCGCAGCTGCTCCTCGCCTATGGTAATCAAGGCCTCGCCACGGACCACGATCCAGTTTTCCGAGCGGTGACGGTGGCTCTGCAGGCTGAGCCGCTTTCCGGGTTCGACGGTGATCCGCTTCACCTGGTAGCCCTCTCCCAACTCCAGGGAGGTAAAGCTGCCCCAGGGACGGTAGACAGTGCGGTGCTGCAGATACTCAGGTGCGCCGCTTTTTTCCAGCTCCGCGGCCAGCTCCCTGACCTCCTGGGAGCGCGCTAGCGGGCAGACCAGCAGAGCGTCATCGGTCTCTACAATGGCCATTTTCTCCACCCCGATAGCGCTTACCAGGCGCGACCGCGAGATAACCAGGCTATCGCGGGTATCAAGCAGCAAGGTGCGCCCTTCGCAGTAGTTGCCGGAACTGTCTTTGGGTGAAATCTGGTGGTAAGCTTCGAAGCTGCCCAGATCGCTCCAGGAGATCTCAGCGGGGATTACCACCACATCCGCGGCCTGCTCCATGATCCCGTAGTCGATGGAGATCGGCGTCATCTTCGCATAGGCCTCCTCGACGGAGCCCGCGTCCGCAAAATCGATCCCGTCCAGGGCAGCGGCCATCGCCGGCAGATGGCGGCGGTAAGCCGCCATCAGAGCGCCCACCTCGAAGATAAACATGCCGCTGTTCCAAAGAAAGCGGCTGTCTTTTAGATAGGCCGCGGCCCTTTCCTGGTCGGGCTTCTCTACGAAGCGCTCTACCTTGAAAGCGTTACTGTCCAGCCGGTCGCCGCGGCAGATATAGCCGTAACCGGTCTCCGGATAACGCGGGGTAATCCCGAAGGTGACCAGCCCGTATTTTTTCGCGGTCTCCCCTGCTTGGCGTAAAAGCTCCGCAAACTGCTCCCGGTCAGGAATGTAGTGGTCTGAAGGAAGAACCGCCATGATCGCTGTCGGACCTTCGCGGCGTGCCAGGAACCAGGCCCCCAGCCCGATAGCCGGAGCGGTATTGCACGACTGCGGCTCGCAGAGCAGCGTCACGGCATCGGGGTCGAGCTCCATGGCTGAAAGCTGGCGCCTGATCTCACTCTCCTGGTCTCGGTGCGTTACCACGATTATTTTTTCCGGCGGCGTTTGCGGTAACAGGCGGGCCGCGGTCTCCTGAAAAAGGCTTCTCCGGCTGCGGCCGAAGGTAAGATATTGCTTTGGTAAATGCTCCCGGCTGAGCGGCCACAGACGGGTCCCGCTGCCGCCGGCTAAAATAAGAGCATACATCTACAGTTCACTCCCTGCAATGAGATAATCATTTTATGAAATAGAGTTGTTACATCTCTTAAGTGTCTCTAGGTGACGGCGAGAATGTCCCGGCAACTTCGCCGACCCCCGCGTAACCCTGGTGAGAAGTAAGATGCATCTCGTGGAGGGCCAGTAGCAGGGAAAGCGTCGATTCGCCCCCCTGGTTCATATTAACCCCACCGGGCATGAGGCCGTCGTAACAGCCGCCACTGCTGAAATCGTAGAGGGTCTGATGAGTATCGTTGTTCCCGAAAAACCAGTTGAAGGACCAGTCCATGGCGATCTGCCAGCGGGGCTCCCCGGTAGCCAGGTAGGCCTGTGTGCAGGCAGCAACCATCGCCGCTGCATCGAGGGGCTGCTGGTCGAAGGGAGCCTTCTCGCCACCGCGGCGGTACCACCCGTTATTGCCAACCAGGGAAAGCTGTCCCCCGGCCGGGTTGGTCTGGATCGAGATTAGCCAGTTGAGGGCGCAGAGCCCGGTTTGTAAGATCTGCTGCTCTTGCAGGTAGCTCCCCGCCCCGATGAGGGCCTGCGGGATCCGGGCATTATCATAAGTAACGATCTCTTCAAGCCAGAACCATTCTTCGGTGGCATACTCGGAAAACTGCTGGCAAAGCTGTCCGCTTAAATTTACCAGCAGCTTGCGCACTTCGGGATCACCGCCGAAGCGCTTCAGGTAATAGAGCGCCCCGATGATCGTAAAGGCCCAGGCACGGGGCGAGACAAAGGAGTCCACCGGCAGGAGCAGCTGCTTAAACAGGCGGGTGATCAGCCCCAAAAGGGAGTCATCGGGAGGGTAGGCGATGGTATAGCCGAGGGCCCAGATGCTGCGCCCATGGCTGTCTTCTGAGCCCACCTCTTCTTGCCAACGGCGCTGGTAAGAAAGAAAGTTGCGCATCCGCCCGGCATCGCGGTTATAAGCGTCAAGCAGAAAACTAAGATAGGTCCGAAAGAGCGGACAGATCTGCTCATCTTTGAACAGCCGCCAGTTCATCACGGTGACGATCAACGCCCGGGCATTGTCATCGATGCAGTAACCATGCCCCCGGTTCGGCACCGTGTAGAGGGCATGTTGAAAGAGGCCGGTGTCATCGGTCATAGCCCGGAGATGATTCAGCCGGATCTCGGGCAGGACCGCGCTCTCAGTTACCGCCAAGCTTTGGACCGATTTCTTGCCCACGCTGCTGTATTCAAGCAGCGCTTTTTCAAAGGCCGCGGCATAATTACGCGCCACTTCGCGCCAGATCATCTTCCGCCCATACTGGTAAGAGAGCTTGCGCATGCGGCTACGCATTGCCTCGTCGCCGAGAAGTTCGATCAGCTTGTCGGCCAGGGCCTCGCTATCGCGGAAGGGGACCAGGCAGCCGCGCCCATCGGCGAGCAGCTCCTGGGCATACCAGTACGGCGTGGAGACAATCACCTTGCCGCAGGCGAGAGCGTAGGCCAGGGTGCCCGAGGTAATCTGGTCTTTGTTCACATACGGGGTTAGATAGATATCGGTGGCCACCAGGAATTCAATAAGCCGCTCTAAGGAGACATACTGGTTGTAAAAGGTAATCTGCTTCTGGAGCCCCTTTTCCCGGACCAGCTGCTCCAGCTGATGGCGGTACTGCTCGCCGTAGCGGCGCTTTATCTCGGGATGGGTCGCTCCGAGAACAATATAGAGCACTTCGGGGTATTTAGCCGCCACCTTCTCCAGGGCGGCGATGGCATATTCGATCCCCTTGTTCGGCCCGAGCAGGCCGAAGGTCAAGAGAAGGGTTCGCCCTTCCGCCTGAAAGCGATCCTTGTAGAACGACGAATCGAGAAAGGGGACATCGGGAGCCCCGTGCGGGATCATCACAATCTTGGAGGCAGGGACATCGTAAACCTGCTCCAGCAGCCGCACCGCCATCTGCGCCTGCACAACCACCAGGGTGGAGAGCTCGCAGATGCGGGTAAAGGTCTTCTTCTGACCGGGAGTAGGCTCCGCAAGAATGGTATGGAAAGTAGTCACCACCGGTTTTTTTAGCGAGCGGAGCAGGTGAATGATATAGCTGCCGTCTTCGCCGCCAAAAATACCGAACTCATGCTGCAGACAGACCACGTCAATCGGTGAAACATTGATGAAGTCGGCGGCCCTCTGGTAATCGCCGCGGTGCTGATCGCGGATATGAAAGCTGACCTCGCGATCGTACTGGTAACCCTGCGGCGTATTGTTCAGGGCGATCACCTCAAAATAATTCTGCTCGCCGTTAGATTGGCCTTCACTGTAAATCTTCCGGAAATTATCCGTCAGGTCTGCCGTGTACGTCGCGATGCCACAGCGGCGCGGCGGATAGGTAGAGATAAAGGCTACTTTTAACGGCTTAAACAGATTGCCGATAAACATTACAACACCTCTCTGTTATATTTCCTCTATATTTCTTCTACTATAATTTATATTTCCTCTTCGCTTATATTTAACCTTTCCCTAATTCTATTTATAAATAATCTGCCGGTAAAGCTCGAGATAGCGCCTCACCATCACCTCGACGCTAAAGTTGGCTTCGACGTGGGCGCGGCAGCGCCGGCGAGGCAGATCTTTGAGCCGCGCCAAACAGGCTGGCGCCTCTTCAGGCCGCTCTACCAGAAAACCGGTCTCCCCGTCGCGGATCAGCTCCGCCATGGAGCCGCGGTTACAGGCGATCACCGGGGTGCCGCAGGCCATCGCTTCGACAACGCTCAGCCCGAAGGGTTCATCGAAGTTGATCAGATGCAGCAGGGCCATGGCGCCCCCCAGAAGGGCGCCTTTCTCTGCCGGGCCTACCGAACCGATATACTTGATCTGCTCATTATCCAGGTAAGGAGCGACGAACTGATCAAAATAATCATGGTCCTGGATAATCCCAGCGATGATCAGCGGCAGGCCGACCTGCCGGGCCAGCTGGATTGCTTCAGCAGTGCCCTTATCCGGGTGAATCCGCCCGAAGAAGAGCAGGTAGCGCCCCGGCTCGCCGGAGAAGGGATACTCTTCCAGGGGGATCCCGTGGTAGATGGTGGCGCAGTAATCGAGAGCAGGGCTACGGTCGGCATCGCTGATGGAGACATAGTGAACCCGGCGGTTATACTTCTGGTAAACCGGGAGAATCTTAGGCGATGAAAAGCCGTGGATAGTGGTCACCACCGGCGTCTGTACCAGGCCCGTGTAGCTCAGCGGTAAAAAATCAAAGTGGTTATGGATCAGATCGTAGCGCTGCGCCTCTTCGAAGAGGGCGGCAATATGAAGACATTCCCACACTTTCGGGTCGAGGGAGTTGTCCTCGGCATACGGGCGCGGGGCCACGGCGCGAAGGCAGGCTCTAGTCTGCGAATCCGCGGTAGCGTAGAGGGTTACCTCGACGCCCTCCTGGACCAGGCCCTCGGTGAGCCAGCTGACCACCTGCTCCCAGGGACCGTAGTGGCGGGGCGGTGTGCGCCAGGCGATCGGAGACAATATTGCTATTTTCATTCTACCTGTAAACAGCTCCTTTTTTCCAGAGCGGTCTCATACAAGAGGTAGTCCAGCAGGTCATCGAGACGGGCTGTGGCCAGGCAGACGGAGGTATCGGCAGCGCCGTAGTACATCAGCAGTTCGCCGGTAGCCTTGTTGTAAACTGTCCCTGTGGGAAAGGTCACCCCGGGAACATCACCGACCCGCTCGTAATTCTCGCGGGGGCCGAAGACCCACCCTTCACTGCGCCGGATAATTTTCCAAGGCGCCTCCAGATCCAGCAGGGCCAGGCCAACACGGTAAATGGCACCCGAAGCGGTCGTGCGTACCCCGTGGTAGATGATCAGCCAGCCTTCCCTGGTCTCAATCGGGGGAGGCCCCAGGCCGACACGAAAGCTATCCCAGCAGCCGGGGCGCACCGGGATCAAGATCTTGTGATCGCCCCAGTACTTCAGATCTGGTGAAGAGGCGATCCAGATATGGGCTTCGCCCCGGATAATCGGACGGTGAATGAGAACGTAACGATCGTTGATCAAGCGGGGGAATAACGAGGCATCCTTATCCTCCGGGGGCAGCATCGCCCCTTTGCGGATAAAGGTGTGTAGATCCTTAGAGAGGGCCAGCGAGACCATCGGTCCATCTTTAGAAAAAGAGACGTAGGTCACGGCATACTCCTTCTTCTCGGGCAGCCAAACAATACGGGGGTCCTCGATCCCCCACTGCTCCTCGTTAAAGACCGGGTCGGGCATCAGGGTGGGCCGGTCATCGATCTGCCAGCTGGTTATGCCGTCTTTGCTGCGAGCGAAGGTCAGGTGCGAAAAACCACGCATATCTTCAACACGCACCAGCAGCCAGGTTTCTCCATTATGCTGGACCGCGCCCGGGTTAAAGGTCGAATTTGCTAGATAAGGCCAGCGTTCAGGTGAAAGAATGGGATTACCCCCGTAGCGGTGGAAAAGCTCCCTCTTGTCTAAATAGTTCCTCATAACTGATAAACTCCTTTTTAGTCTATTTTCAACTTATTAATGCCTTGGAATGTATGTATCATACTTTTTGGATGATCAGCAGGTTGCCAAAGAGATGATGTACCAATATATAATAAAAAAATATAGTAGAATTACTTCTCCTCTTAATTGTTAAAATCCTTCTTTTTTCTACCGGGAAACGCGGTAGCAGAAGCTCTTTCTCCCCAAAGCTCCGTCTATCTAGACTGTTTCGCCGGGCTGATCTTCCAGAGAACGCCGCTTTTGGGAATGGCGTTCGGGGCCATGTCGGTAAACTCGATTACCCCGAAATCGAGCACGTAGAGATTCTTGCCGTCGGGATCAAACTCGAGATCAATGATTCTCTTGAAACCGCCGCCGCTGCGTCCGGCCCGCGGTTGCTCCTTGTTTTTAATAAACCAGCTGTATTTTCCGGTTTGGGGATCGACATTGATCACCCCGGTAGGGACAAGCTCTTTCAGGTTCTCAGTAAGAGGTTGAGCGTCGCCAAAAATAGCTACGAATAGCCCCTTGGCCGGAAATTGTGCCGGGGCGCAGGCTAGCTTCATCGGCGAATAGTGCGGCGGCAACGTGGCCAGGGGCGGCTCTACCGGCGGCGGGTTAACAATCAGGGGGCGGCGGTTAATCCCCCTCTCGGAGTCGAACAGCGGCTCGGTCAGCGGAAACTGCC
>CZCA01002086.1_pt1 | contig 16710 bp, 16 predicted proteins | sample 591981 | NCBI WGS metagenome assembly CZCA01 (sample SAMEA3556810, study PRJEB10932) | anaerobic digester metagenome
GATATTCATGAGGAATGTCTCCAACGCATCATCCTGATGATGGGCAAATGCCACCTTGTCGAAACCTTGCTCAGACGCATAGCGATGCAGAGCTGCGCGGCGGAAATACGAGCAGACTGAGCAAGGGTTCTCCCTATCCCGCCGTTCCTCTATTACGTCGGCAATATGTGTCCTTATGATGTGGGAACTAATGCCCATTTGCGCGCACTGCTCCTCAATCCTTCCGGTGTCAAGCGAGTCCGGAAAACCCAGATCCACCGTTGCAGTTTCAAGTGTGAATGGAATGGCGGAGTAGGATTGGAGCACCTTAAGAATATAGGTCAGAAACAGACTGTCTTTGCCGCCGGAAAGGCCAATGAGAATCCTATCATCTGCCTCGATAAGCTCAAATTCGTATATGGCTCGCCACATCCTTGTATGATACGGTTTTGGCAGGTGGTTCTTCTTGTTCACGTCTGACCCTCCCCGGCCGACAAAAAAAAGGGGCATGACCTCGTGCTGCAAGCGGGCCATGCCTTATGGGAACAAAACTGGCGGAGAGAGGGGGATTCGAACCCCCGCTAGGGTTTCCCCTACTAATGGTTTAGCAAACCATCCCCTTCAGCCGCTTGGGTATCTCTCCGCGCAAGGCTGATATCTCTATCTATGAGTGTCGCCGTAAGTGTTCTACGAGCAATGGCGGAGGGGGTGGGATTCGAACCCACGGCCCATTTCTGAGACACCGGTTTTCAAGACCGGCTCCATAAACCGCTCGGACACCCCTCCCATTCAGTGCCATCATAGTATACCATCCGCTTTGAGGCGTAGTCAAGACGCTGCCCGGCCCATAAATCGGACAACAAAAGCAGCCTTGAGCGCAAATTACCGGAGCATGCAACCCAAATCCTGCTACGGCAGGATGTCACGGTTTTTTGTTGAAAATATCGATAGGGCACTGCGGCAACCAAACTTCCGAGCAACAACCAACATAATGCACTTGGCAAAGAGGGATGAAAATGCGTTTTATTTCAATAGAACAAGCCGAGCCTGGCATGATCCTTGCGCGGCACATATGGGGTCCAAATGGCGAGCTCCTGTTGACCTCGAATACGACCTTGAAGAAGTCATACATACGAAAGCTCAAGGAATTCCGCTTCTCAGCTCTTTATGTCAAGAGCTATCCTGATGAACCAGTTGAGAATCTCGTAGGACCAGTGAAGCAAGAGACCCTTGTGCATGCCAGGGAGACACTGCAGACAGTCGCCGAAACGGCCGTTACCTCATCCTGCATCGACTTCGCCCGCGTGCGCGAGACCGTCGAAGACATTGTAGACCAAGTGCTGAGCAATCCAAATGTGGTATACAACATGGCCGACATCAAGACTTTCGACGACTATACATACGGGCACTCAGTTGATGTATGCGTCCTCTCTGTTCTGTGCGGCGCACATATGGGAATGAACAGGTATGAGTTGCTGGATCTCGGATGCGGCGCGATCCTTCATGACATAGGGAAGCTCTTTACGCCAAAAGAGATACTGTCAAAGTCGGATCCCCTCACAACTGATGAAATGGAAGTCATACGCAGGCACCCGCGGGACGGATTTCAGGTATTGCGCAAACAGATGCCCCTTATTCCTGCGCATGTAGCCTTTCAGCATCATGAGAGATTCGACGGGTCAGGCTACCCCCGCGGTCTTATGGACGCAGACACCCTGGAGCTTGCGAAAGTAGTCGCTGTGGCTGACTCATACGATGCGATGACTTCTGACAGGCCCTACAGAGAATCGGTCATGCCACACCAGGCCCTTTCAGAGCTGGCGCGTGATGCGGGCAAGGGCTACAATCCCAAAGTAGTCAAGTGCTTCGTTGATGTTGTCGCCGCCTACCCGCTGGGCACCGTAGTCAAGCTGAGTGATGGATCGATGGCTACCGTTGTCGGAGTTACTAAAGAGATCTGCGACGTTCAAATCGTGTCGGGCAAGGGCGAGGGCGGCACCATCTCAATTCGCCGGGATTCGGACATAAGGATAGTGGAGCGCCTCGAATAGCCCTCAAACAGCCCGGTCCAATCCAGCCCTTCACCTGGTTATTGCTTCCATTCCGCCCATGAAAGCTACTAGCCTGGGCGGAATCTTCACTGAGCCATCTGGCTGCTGCCAGTTTTCCATGAGCGCAGCAATGGTTCTTCCTATCGCAAGGCCCGACCCGTTCAGCGTATGAACAAGCTCAGCACGCTCGCCCGGCGCCGGCCTAAACTTGATGTCAGCCCTCCGAGCCTGGAACGCTTCGAAGTTGCTGCAGGAAGAGATCTCTACATATCTGTTGTAGCTAGGCATCCATACTTCCAGATCATATTTCTTAGCGGCAGCAAAACCTACATCGCCAGTGCACATCATCGTGACCTGGTAGGGCAAGTTTAGTATCTGAAGGACGCTCTCAGCATCATTCACAAGCTTCTCAAGCTCATCGTATGAGCTATCAGGATGAACGAACTTGACCAATTCAACCTTGTCAAACTGGTGCTGGCGTATCAGGCCCCTGGTATCTCGACCTGCCGATCCTGCTTCCGACCGAAAACAGGCAGTATAAGCGCAGTGCTTTATGGGCAGCAAGTCGCCGTCGAGTATCTCCCCACGGTACATGTTCGTCACGGGAACCTCGGCGGTAGGCGCCAGGTAATAGTCAAGACCTTCGCACCTGAACATGTCCTCAGCAAACTTCGGAAGCTGGCCTGTTCCGATCGCAGATTCCCGGTTCACCAGAAACGGCGGGAATACCTCAGTGTAGCCGTGTTCCTCTGTATGCAGATCAAGCATGAAATTGATCAAGGCCCTCACCAGCCGCGAACCGGCGCCCTTGTACACGACGAATCGCGACCCTGTTATTTTCGAGGCCCGTTCGAAGTCGAGAATGTCGAGGGCGGCACCGAGATCCCAGTGGGGCTTGGGCTCAAAACCGAAAACCGTAGGCTCTCCCCATTTCCGGACTACTACGTTTTCGCTCTCATCACGGCCCACAGGGACGGACTCATGGGGAATGTTGGGGATGCCGAAGAGGATCTCGGCAAGGCGCATTTCCACGTCAGCCAGCTCTTGGTCCAGACCCCGGATGCGCTCGGAGACCACTCTCATCTCACTTATTATGCTGGATGCATCGCCGCCTGTCTGCTTCATCTTGGCAACCTGCGCTGATGCCTCGTTTCTTCGGCGCCTTAGCTCCTCCGCCTCAACCAGTATGGCCCGACGGCGTTCATCCTTGGCCAGAAGGTCATCGAGCACATCAGTATTCTCTCCTCGCTTTAGCAGCGAATCTCTGACTATGTCCGGGTTCGACCTTACAAATTTCAGGTCCAGCATAACGAAGATTCCCCCTTTTCTGTTGCCGCAATGGCCCACAAAAAAATCCCGCCCCACGGCTTTGCCGCCGGGGGCGGGACAAAATTCCCACGTTGCCACCCCGATTGGTCGCCTGGACAAGCACTCTGAGCGCCCCATTCCGGCGCTATGCGCTTGATCTCAGGCAAACCCTCTCGTGTCCGCTGTTACGGGCGGTCCCGTCACGGCTTACTCTTGTTCGGCCGGCCGCTCCAGGGCGGATTCCCCCGTTACTTCCTGCCGGTTTTCACCAGCCCCGCAGACTCCATAACAAGTGAACGTCGCTTACGCTCAAATGGTCGCGAGGCGCACCCGGCTCTCTGTGAAGAAGATTACGAGATACTATTCCCCTTCATCGCGTTTACTATATGCACAGGTGGCGATCGCCTCCTGCAACTTCCTTATATGATATATCTCCTGTGCGCCAAAGTCAAGGGGCGGAAGCAATCAAACCCTACGAATACTCACAGCCGGCATTCGCCTGCACCAGCCCAGGCAGAGAGTGGTAAGCACCCCCCCGGAAGTAAAGCCGGCCGCCCCCACAATGGAGACGGCCGGCCTCTGCAAGCTCAGTTATCTACTCAGTCACTCAATTGGCTGCTAAGCTGTTAGCAGGCTAGGCCTCTTCGCCGCACTTTGCCAGCAGCCTGCTCCAACGAGTGTCTATGTCCTCCTGGATTTCCTTGAGGATCTCGGCATTCTCTGGCTTGAAGAGGTGTCGGAACCTGCCCTGTCTCTTGAGCCAGTCCTCTACCGGCTTCTTCTCCTTAGGCCTGTAGGTGAGCTTGTAGTCCCCATTCTCGACCTCGTACAGTGGCCAGAAGCACGTATCAACGGCCAGCTTAGCCAGTTCGATTGATTGGTCAGAAGGATACTTCCATCCCAATACGCACGGCTGGATAATGTTCATGAAAGCCGGGCCTTCAACAGCCAGGGCCTTCTTGACCTTGGTCACCAGGTCATTCCAATTGCTTGGAGAAGCCTGGGCCACATAGGGGATCTCATGCGCAACCATCACTGCGCTGAGGTCCTTGCGATACTGCTTCTTGCCGTATGACTCAGTGCCTGCAGGGCTAGTGGTGGTGTTAGCGCCCCTCGGGGTCGCGCTCGACCGCTGAATGCCCGTGTTCATGTAGGCCTGGTTGTCATAGCAGATGTATAGCATGTTATGCCCACGTTCCATAGCTCCCGAAAGTGCCTGGAAACCAATGTCATATGTTCCTCCGTCACCGCCGAAGGCTATGAAATCGATCTTCTTGTCTAGTTTGCCCTGGCGTGAGAGGGACTTGTAGGCTGCCTCGACGCCGCTGAGAGTGGAAGCAGCATTCTCGAATGCATTATGGATGAATGGAACCTTCCACGCCGTATACGGGTAGATAGTCGTGCATACTTCCATGCACCCTGTGGCGCATGCAACAACGACAGGATTCTCTGCCGCCAGAAGCGCCTGCTTTATGATGATCGGAAATCCGCAACCCGCACAAGCACGGTGGCCTGACGAAATCAGGATCTCCTTGTTCGACAGCTCTTTTAAAGTCGCCATGTGCACACCCCCTACTCTCTAATACCCAGGTAGGTGAGAGGATTCTCTACCTGCCCGGTCTCGGCGATCTTTGCGAGGTCGGCATAGGCCGTCTTGACATGATCAGGAGTCACATCGCGGCCGCCGATCCCGTAGATGTAGTTGACGATCTTTGGACCGTTATCAACGTCATACAGAGCGGAGCGCACATCGACGAATACCGGGCCACCCACGGCATTGAATGAGTCAGACCTGTCCATCACGGCCACAGCCTTGACATGTTTCAGGGCATCAGCAATCTCCTCTGCGGGGAATGGTCGGAACACCCTGATCTTGAGCATTCCGGCACGGACTCCCTTTGCCCTCAACTGGTCCACGGCAACCTTAGCAGTGCCGGCAGTGGATCCCAATACGACGATAGCTATGTCAGCGTCATCCAGCTTGTACTCTTCAAACAGACCATACTTGCGGCCAGTCAGCTTCGCATACTCGCTGGCAACATCCAGAATTACAGGCTTGGCGTTGCGCATTGCTTCTGCCTGCTGCCTCTTGTGCTCGAAATTCCAGTCCTGCAGGTCGACAGGCCCAAGCGTAACCGGGTTGTCTACATCGAGCAGAGGATTCTCCGGGACATACTTCCCTATGAACTCCCGCACCTTCTCATCCTCGAGTATCTCCATGACTTCCATGGCATGGCTGATGATGAAGCCATCCATTGTCACCATTACCGGAAGCTTCACATCGGGGTTCTCAGCGATTCTAGGGGCCTGAACAGCGTTGTCGTATGCCTCCTGCGCGTTCTCCGAGAAAAGCTGAATCCATCCGGAATCTCTGGCTCCCATGGTGTCGCTATGGTCGCAGTGGATGTTCAGCGGCCCCGAAAGCGCCCTATTAACAACGGGCATGACTATCGGCAGCCTCATGCCGGCTGCGATATATACAATCTCCCACATGAACGCAAGTCCATTTGCTGACGTAGCAGTCATGGATCGCGCCCCGGCTGAAGCGGCTCCCACTGTAGCGCTCATCGCAGAGTGTTCACTTTCTACCGTCACAAACTCTGTATCCACCTTGCCATTAGCGACGAAGCTGGAGAAGATCTGTACTATCTCGGTTTGTGGCGTAATCGGATATGCCGCGACTACGTCTGGGTTGATCTGGCGCATCGCCTCTGCGACCGCCTCGTTGCCTGTTTTTCCAACCCTTATGCTCATGAAATACTCCTCCTTCCTTCTTCGTCTAGGCCTCTTCGTCCAAGACCATCTTGAGTGCCTTGTTTCCACGCTTGCCCGGGCATTCAGTGGCACAAATGCCGCAGCCCTTGCAGTAAGCGTAGTCTATGCCCTTGAATTTCCCGTCCTCCACCAGAATCGCCTGATCAGGACAGTAAATCCAGCAGAATAAGCAATTGATGCAGTTTTCAGGTATGTGAACAGGGCGGTAGGTCCTCCATCCCCCCGTCTCATACTTCGCAGCAGATCCAGGCTCGAGAATCCTCCCGGCCTTCGGCACATCCTTCCAGCCGGCATCTTTCGGAACTGACATTAAGAAGCCACCTCCCGATAGGCTCGCTTAATAGCCTCCATGTTCTTGTCAACCACCTCAGGGCGCAGCTTCTTGGACAGTTTGATCTGAGTGTCCTTGAGCAACTCATCGAGCTCTAGAAGCCCCGTTGCCGCAACGAGGGCACCGATCATTGGGGTGTTCGGGATGTTGCGACCTATGGTATCCATTGATACCTGGGTCGCATCGAGGGTGTATACCTTCGCCCCGCTGCCTTCAAGATCGAGTGTCTTGCGCATCTCGCTCGCTGAAAGCGGCGTGTTGATAAGGTAGATGCCGTCGTCAGGGACCCCAGCCTTAACGTCGCCTACTGTGAGCAATGTTGGGTCTAGAACTATGACGATGTCTGGCTCTTCTACATGGTGGTGGACTGTGATTGGTTCATCGCTGATTCTGTTGTAAGCTTTCATGGGCGCGCCCATTCGCTCCGGACCATACTCAGGAAACGCCTGGGCATACTTGCCCGTAGAAATAGCTGCCTCAGCCAGTACAAGTGCAGCCGTCTTCGCTCCCTGTCCGGCACGTCCATGCCAGCGAATCTCTAGAAGATTGGCCATAACCTTCCTCCTCCTATCGTGTGTTTCTCCATACATAGCTGGCCAGGGTAAATTGAGCACAGCGTGTATAGGCTATATGAATCATGCCGCGGTTACCCGCGGCACAAGTGATTCGCGAGTAAGTTTCACTGCAGGCTGCGTGTCAACCTAACTCAGCCCTAATATCAGGATACAGCGGGAACCTGGATACTACGTCGGCTACGCCCTTCCTCACCTCATCAAGAGCCTCTTCTGAATCCATATTCCTGAGGGTCTTGTCGATCAGCAAGGCGATCTCTCGCATCTCAGGTTCTTTCATGCCCCGAGTGGTAACAGCCGGCGTGCCGATCCTGACTCCGCTGGTGACCATCGGCTTCTCAGGATCAAACGGAACCGTGTTCTTGTTGACCGTGATGCCGACCTCGTCAAGCGCCTCTTCGGCGGCTCTTCCAGTAATCCCTGTCCCACGCAGGTCCATAAGGACTAGATGGTTGTCGGTCCCGCCTGATACCAGACGCCACCCGAGCCCAATCAGTGCATCTGCGAGAGCCCGGGCATTTATAATTATACCACGTTGGTACCGGGCAAACTCAGGTTTTAGTGCCTCAGAAAATGCAACGGCTTTGGCAGCTATTACATGCATAAGCGGTCCTCCCTGCGTACCAGGGAAAACTGCAGAATCTATCTTCTTAGCCCACTCAGACTTGGACAAGATCATTCCCCCACGGGGTCCGCGAAGGGTCTTGTGTGTAGTAGTTGTGACGAAATCAGCATACTCCACCGGATTAGGATGCAAGCCCACTGCCACCAGACCTGCGATGTGGGCCATATCAACCATCAAGAGCGCATCTACGCTGCTGGCAATCTCATGTATCCTGCCAAAATCTATGATCCTAGGGTATGCACTGGCGCCTGCCACAATCATCTTGGGCCGATGTTTCTTGGCAAGCTCCTCCATGGCATCATAATCAATGACCTGTGTATCTTTTCTAACTCCGTAGGGAATGAAGTTGAAGTACTTGCCCGATATGTTCAGGTGCATCCCATGAGTCAGATGTCCCCCGTGGGTCAGGTTCATCCCAAGCACAGTGTCGCCTGGCTGGAGCGATGCAAAATAGACTGCCATGTTCGCCTGCGCCCCCGAGTGCGGCTGAACATTCGCATGCTCTGCCCCAAACAGCTTCTTCGCACGTTCGATGGCAAGAGCCTCTACAACGTCTACGTACTCGCACCCGCCGTAGTATCTCCGACCCGGGTAACCCTCTGCATACTTGTTAGTCAACGGCGAACCCATCGCCTCAAGCACCGCTTCGCTGACGAAGTTCTCAGACGCAATTAGCTCTATCTTCTCATGCTGCCTTCGAATCTCGTTGCTTATCGCTTCTGCTACTTCGGGATCCTCGCGCCTAACATTGTCGTACATGCAATTACCCCCGCCTTCGCAAATTCCGCTCGCCAGTCTGCGGGTAGCCCATCCGGGTTCCAATCCATACAAATCCGCATACCACTGTCGGTACTACCAGCCTCTATCCTGCAGCTTCTCCTCATCTGCCATGGACGAGACGTCTATCCCCTTCATGGCATCACCCAGACCCTTTGAGATCCTGGCAAGCATCTCAGGGTCCTTGTAGTTTGCAACTGCCTGAACAACAGCCTCGGCCATAGCGGTCGGATCATCCGATTTGAAGATGCCTGATCCAACGAAAACGCCATCCGCCCCAAGCTGCATCATGAGGGCGGCATCTGCAGGAGTTGCCACGCCGCCGGCCGCAAAATTCACAACCGGAAGCTTGCCATGCTCCGCCACCCAGCAAAGCAACTCGTAGGGTGATCCGATTTCCTTAGCCATAGCCATAATTTCTTCGCGGGGCATACCCTCAAGCCTTCGGATATCTTCATTCACCGCACGCATGTGCCTGACTGCCTCTACTATGTCGCCTGTTCCGGCTTCACCCTTGGTTCGCATCATTGCAGCGCCTTCGCCTATCCTGCGGAGCGCCTCGCCAAGGTTGCGGCAACCACACACGAAGGGCGTTGCAAACGCATGCTTGTCGACATGGTACCTCTCATCCGCCGGAGTCAGGACTTCACTTTCATCAATACAGTCTACGCCTATGGCTTCCAATATCTGGGCCTCCACGAAATGCCCTATTCTCACCTTCGCCATTACTGGAATAGAAACCGAGGCCATTATGCGCTCTATCAGCGCGGGATCGGCCATTCTCGCCACACCGCCCTGAGCCCGAATATCCGCAGGCACCCTCTCAAGAGCCATGACTGCGACCGCGCCAGCATCTTCAGCAATCCTGGCCTGCTCAGGCGTGGTAACATCCATTATCACTCCGCCGCGGAGCCTCTCAACGAACTCTATCTTTGATTTACAAGCAGAAACCATAAGCTCGCCGATTGCCATACTACACCCCTCCAACCACCGAAATCCATCATTTATTCTACTACACTGCCGGTATACAGACAACACGTGCCCACATGCGGGCGGCGTCGGCGGGTTTCAGTCTGATGGCCGACCACGGCGAGCATTGAATCGCACGCAGCCTTCAGACATACTGGCTCATGCGCCCTAAAAGCCCCTGGAACACAGTCTTTCAAGGCCATCTTAAACATTATCACAAGATGAATCATGGACTTCTCAACGTACACAGTACATCGAGAAGTCCACAACCGGATTGCCAGTTCAGTATAGCCCTCTGCTTAAGCTGGGTTCGGCGCTCCTACAGGGCACACCTCGTTGCATGTACCGCAGTCAATGCACTTGTCCGGGTCGATCACATAGATATCGCCCTCGCTGATGGCCTCGGTAGGACATTCCTCTTTGCATGCACCGCAAGCAATGCAGTCATCGTTAATCTTGTAAGCCAACTGTGAGCCCTCCTTCCAAGGGATAATACCTGCTCCATTCTACATGATGTAGAAGCAGTATACAACCCACGCTCTCTCGATTTCTCAACGCGGTCTACAGTACCATCTTTGCCTGTACTCCCATTGCGGCCAGGAAGACTATAAGCAAGCAACATGGGAGTGAACGCCTCGCTCAGGGGATTTGCTCGCCCTCAGAAGTGCCAGTTGCCGGTGCTTTCAGTTTCAGCTGGTTCTCCGCATGTAGATTTCACCACCTTCATGTCGGCGGAGCGGGATGACAGCTCACGGGGTCTGCCTTTTCTTCAGCCCAAAGCCATTGATTACACTGCCTGGCTGACCACGTAGAAACAATGCGTCTGGCATATGTTACATGCGGAATGTGGGTTTCAGTCTGAGTTTGCTTGCCCATAATGCCAAGGGGAAGATGTGGGCCCTGCCGGTCTAGCGAAGGCTCTCTGCGCTCAACACCGGGGACGTTGAAAGGAGTGCCGGGCTGCAGGGTGCAGTGCGAAGGCAGAGAAAAGCCCGGCCGCACAATTCACGGCCGGACAATCAGGTGTCAAGATGTTTTTGGTGGACCCGACGCGGATCGAACGCGCGACCTCTAGAGTGCGATTCTAGCGCTCTCCCAGCTGAGCTACGGGCCCATCAAACCTATTGCATGCTTAATCCTACCATACGCACCGGTTCACGTCAAGGAAGATCAAGCAGTTTGGCCGCCGGCTTATCGAGCATGCACACGACGTTAGGATGCGTCTGAAGCAGGGAGGCCGGCACATCTCTGGTCACCGGCCCGCGGAGCGCGCGACGGATGATCTCCGCTTTGCCCTCGCCATTTGCCAGAAGCAGTATCTCCTTTGCCTCCATTATCGTGCCAATGCCCATTGACAATGCATAGCCAGGCAAAGAATCCAGCCCGCCCTTTGCCCTGTTCACGTCGACGGTTTGCTGGGCCAATCGCACCAGACGTGTTCTCGAATTCGGGTCAGCGCCAGGCTCATTGAACCCTATGTGCCCGTTCATGCCTATCCCGAGAACTTGCAGGTCAATTCCTCCAGACTCCTCAATGAGCCTCTCGTATCTTTGGCACTCGGCATCAGGATCCACATCTACGCCCCTGGGCACGTGTGTCCTTGCAGGATCCAGATTCACGCGGGAGAACAGGTGACCCTTCATAAACCACTTATAGCTTCTGGGGTCGTCAGGGGCAAGCCCCCAGTACTCATCGAGGTTGAAGGTGGTCGTACGGGAGAAGTCCAACCCCTCCTCATCATGAATCCGAGCCAACTCGGAATACATGCCGATCGGAGTAGAACCAGTGGCAAGCCCCAGCACTGGTTCAGGCAGCTGGGCGATCCTCGATGCTATCATGCGTGCAGCAGCTGCACTCATCTCATCATAATCTGAATATGTCAGCACTCGCACGGCTCTTCGCCTCCATTTATTCCTTTGGACGCATGAGCGGAAAGAGTATTACATCACGTATGGAAGCCGAATCCGTGAGCAGCATAACAAGCCTGTCAACGCCAAGCCCCATGCCTCCCGTTGGCGGCATGCCGTATTCAAGCGCCGTTACGAAGTCATCATCCATCATGTGCGCTTCCTCGTCGCCCTTCTCGCGCTGTGCAACCTGGGTCTGGAAACGCTCAAGCTGATCCTCTGGATCATTGAGCTCTGTGAATGCATTGGCCAGCTCTCTGCCGGCGCACACTACTTCGAATCTGTAGGTTAGTTCAGGGTTGTCAGCCCGCCTCTTGGCAAGGGGCGACACCTCTATTGGATAGTCCATGACTATCGTAGGCTGTATGAGGTTTCTCTCCACGAACTCCTCATATGCTTCGCTCATGCAAAGCCCGCATCCCGCATCGTCAGGCATTTCCAGCCCCAGCCTCCGGCAAGCAGCAACTGCTTCCTTCTGTTCGAGGCCGAGAAAATCGATTCCTGTTTCATTCTGCACTGCCTCAGCCATTGTCACCCGTGTCCAGGGAGGCGTGAAATCTATCTTCTCGCCCTGGTATTCCACGGCCATTGTGCCCAGCACCGTCTCAGCCACGTAGGCAACAAGCCCTTCAGTAAGGTCCATCATGTCATAGTAGTCTGCATAAGCCTCATAGACCTCGATGGATGTGAACTCCGGATTATGCCTGGTCGAAATGCCCTCATTCCTGAATATGCGGCCAAGCTCGTACACCTTCTCAAACCCGCCCACAATCAACCGCTTCAAGTGCAATTCAGTGGCAATGCGCAGATACAACTCCATGTCAAGTGCGTTGTGATGCGTAATGAACGGCCGAGCTGTCGCTCCGCCAGCTATCGCATGCATGCACGGAGTTTCCACCTCGAGGAAGCCCCTGGAATCCAGAAACTCGCGAATCGCCGATATGATCCTGGTCCGGAGGATGAAAGTCTTCTGAACTTCAGGGTTAACCATAAGGTCGAGATAGCGCTGGCGGTAACGGATATCCACATCGCGAAGCCCATGCCACTTTTCCGGCAATGGTCGCAGCGCCTTCGAAAGCAGCCGAAATGATGACACGGCTACGCTTATTTGGCCACGTCTCGTCCGGAATGCTGTTCCGGTTACGCCAATGATGTCTCCGATGTCGACGAGCCGGAGGAGCTCATACTGCTCGTCACCTAGCGCGTCGTGCTTTCCGTAAAGCTGTATTCTACCTGACGCGTCAACAATATCAAGAAATGAAGCCTTCCCATGGCCTCTGAAGGCCATCACGCGCCCGGCTATCGATACTTCTTCCCCCTCCAGCTCGGAGAAGCTATCGATTATCTCAGCAGCGCCATGGGTCCTGACAAACTTGGAGCCATACGGGTCAATGCCCCGTGAGCGCCACTCCTCAATCTTCGCTTTCCTGTGGGCTAGCTCGTCCCCTGGCATAGCACCTTCAACGTGTTCTCCAAGTTCGTCCATTATCTTCACTCACCTTGCAATCTGAACTACTTCGTACCTGATTGTTCCCAGCGGGACAATCACCTCAACAATACTCCCGACAGTTTTCCCGAGTACTGCACGGCCAACGGGCGATTCATTCGAGATCCGCTTCTTGCTTGGATTCGCCTCAGCTGAACCGACTATCATATACTGTTCGACATCGCCATGGCTCAAATCCTTCAAGACTATGGTGGAGCCAACAGAAACCGCGTTTCCATCGCCATCGGGGCCCTCGATAATCCTGGCATTTCTCAGCATCTTCTCCAGCTGAGCGATACGTCCCTCCACAAAAGCCTGCTCATTCTTGGCATCTTCATACTCTGAGTTGTCGCTGATATCGCCAAATTCTATGGCCTGCTTTATCCGGGATGCTATCTCCCTCCGTTTTGTCGTGCGAAGATACTCGAGCTCTCTTTCCAGGCTATGGAGGCCTTCGGGAGTGAGGATCACTTCCTTGTCAGACATCTACACCAAGCTCCCCTCGAACATCAATTCCTGGCTACTGTCCAGGATGATAACCATTGTATTCACGCCACCATGGGCAGATTCAAACCCGAAAGGTCCATAAAGTGCCGCAGTAAAAAATATGGCGTCGCCGCCAAAAGTCACGCCAATATTATGGCAAGCAGACCCGGGCTTGTCAAGGAGCCAGGGTCTGCCATATATGATTCAGGTGATGCACGAGATGGAAATATTGCCACCAAAACTCATTTGTATTTCACAACCCGGGGTTTTACATCAAGACGTATCAACATCCGCATGAAGTCATCGTCGGTGATGTTCTCGACCCGCTTCCCCATCAACGCCACCATCATTGCCTCAATAACATTCACCCCGAATGACCTGCCGTTTATCTCAGGAGTGGTAGTCACCAAAACGTTCGCGCCCCGTCGCCCAAGGTCTTCCACATCCCTGGAGGTAACCGTGTTTGTGATGACTATCTTGCCGTCAATCTGCTGGGGCAAGTACTTGTATATATAATGGAAGTCACCTGCGATCACATCGGCCTGGTTGTAGTGTTTCTGGAACCTCGGTTTCTCGCTTCCTTGCCCATCTCCACCGACTTTCTGCTTCTTGCCAGTGGGGTAAAGCCAGCTGAACGGGAGTTGCGTCATTATCGGCATCAAAATCGGCGCCAGCCAGTATATAGTCTTCAGCGAATAGATCGGGATATGCATGCCTGTGCTGAACATCAAGTCGCCGTAGACCATCTTGCACCCGAGCTCCTCAAAAGCACGGCCCATGCCTATGCGGTCAATAACGCACGCAACGAACACATTCTTGCCTGCTATGGGCAGCTTTTCAGCCTCAGCAGCATACTTCACCGCATTATACTCCAGACTGCTCTTCAGGATTGTCCCGTCTACGAGAGGAGTCTTCTGCGCGGCCGCAGAGATTCTCCGTGCATCACGAAAGACGTACCTCTTGCCTACGCCGGCCATGTAGAGGTCGATGCCGCCCATTCCGAAAGCATCTACCTTGCCGTCAAGCTCCCGGATCAGCCCTATGGCCTTATTAATGTCGCCATCCGTCCCGATTCGCTCAACGAGGATCTCCTCTCCCAACAGATTGACCGTTGCTGAATGGTTACGTTCAGAAGAGCCTATGCTGACACTCACAACATGCTTCATGCCTATCAAGCGCCTCCCCGCACGGCTTCTATTAGGGCAGCCATTTCCTCGGGATCTATGTTGACATCCTCTTTGATCGGGGATTTCCCAATCACCACAGATATCACCTTCTCCCCCAGAATCGCCTCGATAAGACGAACCCGGAAATCCGAGCCCAGGAAGATTACCTGATCATACTGGTGGAAATCGGATATCTCACGAACAACGTCATTCAGCAATTCTATCCCTGACCTCTCCTCTACATAAGCCCATCTTTCAACGTCGTTCATGAGCCAGACAAAGTCCACGCCTGCCTTCTTTGCGAGCCGTTCTACATCCTCCTTGTTCCCTATTGGAAAGCCGATAAGAGCAACTCGCCTGCCTTTTCTAATCTCGCCGAGGTTTTCAAGGCGCGACACGAAGGGTCTATCGATTCCGACAGCTGCCGCTGCTTCCGCCTGCGACACGCCATTCCGCCTCATGTCAAGCAGCTTGTCAATTGTCCTGTCTATCCTGTCCCTGTCGATTACCTTGTCGCCAACGCGTATGAGATTCGTGGAACTCACCTCCCCGTGGAAGACATAGGGATGTTCACACTTATGTGCACACCATGATTCTAGCAGAGGAGGCCGCGTGAAACAAGTGGATAGGCAAAAACCTGGAAGGAAACTGGCGGGTCAACAGCGGGTGCAGCGCTGAACCACTTCTCAGCTGCGCATTGCCACTGTCTTGCTGATGTGAACTGGATGATAGAGCGCGTTGATCCCCACTGGACAGGGCACCGGATCTGAATCAACTCAAGTACTCCAACATGATGCCGCGCAACTCCTCAACCCTCTCTGAAGTGTTTATGGCGTCGCGCGTTCGCGCCGCACCTCTAAGCCCTCGAATGTACCAGGCCAGGTGCTTTCGCATCTCGCGGACGGCCACTCTTTCCCCCTTGAACTCAACTGCATCATCAAGATGCCGCAGCGCCATTGAAACCCTCTCACGAAGCTCCGGCTCGGGCAGGAGTTCACCGGTATCCAGGTAATGAAGGCATTCCCGGAAGACCCACGGATTGCCCAGGGCCCCACGGCCTATCATCACTCCGACGCAACCCGTCTGCTCCATAATCTCCAGGGCATCTTCGGCACAGGTCACATCCCCGTTCCCGATCACCGGCACATCCACGGCATCGGCAACCTGGGCGATAATGTGCCAATCAGCCTCGCCGCTGTAGCCTTGCTCGCGGGTGCGGCCATGGACTGCAATGCCGTCTGCCCCGGCCTCCACACACCCCTTGGCAAACCCGACAGCGTTCACACTGTAATCATCCCATCCCTTGCGGATCTTGACTGTAACGGGAACGCTGACCTCGTTCCTCACAGCCCGGACAATGGCCCAGGCCCTCTCAGGGTCGCGCATGAGTGCCGACCCCTCTCTGTTCTTCACAATCTTTGGGACGGGGCATCCCATGTTTATGTCTATGATGTCGGCGCCTGCCCGCTCCACAATGGAAGCAGCCCGAACCATCACAGCCGGGTCTGATCCGAAGATCTGCACGGCAATCGGATGATCATCTTCGGAGATTGTCAGCATCTCCATGGTTCGCGTATTGGCATGAACCAGGGCCATGCCGCTGACCATCTCCGTGTACGTCAGGGCACAGCCCATCTCTCTGCATATGAGCCTGAAGGGAGCATCACAAACTCCGGCCATGGGAGCAAGCACGAGCGGGTTTTTCACGCGCACTGCGCCGATGGAGAAACCTTTGGCCCTGGAAGAAGGCTGCCCGAGGTCGCCTCTTTGCGATCCGGCCCTACCTGCTCCCAGGCCGTTAGTGCCTTGATCCATTGGGCCTCGCCTTTCTGGCCTGACCTGCAACTACTCGATCTACATCAGCCACTATGGCCACTCCGTCCTCTCGATACTCCTCAGAGATTACTGTTCCCCTTGCTCTGATAAGGGCCAACATCGGATCGCCATAGGGGATTACCTCCTCCAACCTAACCCTCCAGCTCGACAGCTCCTCCGATATCATCTCAGCCAGGTCGTCAAGGCCCTCGCCGGTTACAGTGGAAACTCCGACGCTCTTTGGATAGGCGTGATGGAGTCGCTCTATCATCGGGCCGGATTCCGGCAGATCTGACTTATTGAGCACCGTCACGACCGGGTGGTCCGCGGCGTCAATCTCGCGTAGCACATCAAAGACGGCTTCACAGTGTTCCATTGCGCGCGGATGGGAAGCATCGACGACATGCAACAACATGTCGGCATCCACAACCTCTTCCAAGGTGGCTCGAAATGCCATTATCAG
>CZCA01007866.1_pt1 | contig 16704 bp, 6 predicted proteins | sample 591981 | NCBI WGS metagenome assembly CZCA01 (sample SAMEA3556810, study PRJEB10932) | anaerobic digester metagenome
GAACACACTGTCTGTTCACTGCAGGAAGTATTGCACTGTTGAAAATGCTGCGAAAGAATAAACGTTACTATTACCAGTCAAAACACTTTATTCCGGTTTCAGGCATGATTTATCGTATGAAGCAGAACGCCACAGGACTTGCCAACATCTGTATCCTTTCCACAGCAGTAATTATCATGCTTTCAACAACAGTCTCCATGTATGTAGGTATGGAGGATGTATTACGCACCAGGTATCCCAGGAACATTATTGTCAGCGCTTCCAATGTTTCAGATGAGCAAGCAATCAAGTTAGATGCTGCCATTGAAAAACGAACAAGAGCGGTTGATATTGACCGGCAGAATGTTATCCGCTATCGCCCGATGAGCTTTTCTACACTTCAGAACGGCGCCAGCTTTACCGCTGACCATTCAGGCAATTATCTTGTTGATAATATCGCACTTGTGATATGTATTACAGTTGATGATTACAACAGAATGGAGAGCAAATCTGTATCGCTGTCCGGTGGTGAGGTACTCCTCTATACTCTACGGGGGGATCTTCCTGGTGACACTGTAAGCTTTAACGGCTTTAAGCTATCCATTAAAGACCGGCTGTCCGCTTTGGAAACAGAGGGCAGAATGTCTGCCATGATAAATAACAGTTATTATCTGGTTGTTGATGGTCCTAATACTATCAAACAGATTCACAATTCTCTCAGCTGTAATCAGGGTGATATGGGTGAACTTTCCTATCATTACGCCTTTGATGTTGACGATGAGAAGGATGCCCAAATAAGCCTTGTCAGTACACTACGAAAAGCTGTACAGGAACTTAATGTAGATGGTTATGTTGAGGGAGCAGAAAGCTCAAGGGAAAGCTTTTACTCCCTTTATGGTGGGTTGTTCTTTATCGGCATATTTTTAGGGCTGTTGTTTATTATGGCTACTGTGTTGATCATCTACTATAAACAGATCGCTGAAGGCTATGATGACCGGGAGCGTTTTGAAATCATGCAAAAGGTAGGTATGAGCCGTGCTGAAGTTAAGCAGGCTATAAAGAGCCAGGTCTTAACTGTGTTCTTCCTGCCCCTTGTCACAGCGGCAATTCATATAGCATTTGCCTTTAAAGTAATAACCAAATTGCTTGAAGTGCTAAATCTGACCAATGTACAGCTCTATGCCGGGTGTACAGTCGTAACAATCCTTGTTTTTGCAGTATTTTATATCATCGTCTATGCCGTGACTGCGAGAACTTATTACAATATTGTGAGTCAGGTGGCCACCCGATAGGATGCATAGCTGTAGATAGATCTCGCTTTAAAGACGATCAATGGGATCATTCACACAAAAGTCTCGTGTGTCCCTCACAAACTAATTCATTATAAGATCAAAATCGCCGGTCGTTGCGGCTGATAGGATAGGCCTCATGTACTCTTCCACCATTGACGCATCCAGTGGAACCGGCATGTTTTTGAGTTTCATCTCAAGCTGAGGATTCTTCGCAGCGGAAATCGCGCGCTCAATGTGTTCATCGCTGAACCCCGGAAGTTCAGCCAAGGTTGTAGGGAAACCCACCTTCCGGCTGAGGTTAATCATTCCCTTGGCCACCGCAATACCGAGTTCGCGCCCGGAAAGCGAAGTAAGATCGCAATCCATTAGTCCGTACCGCTTATATATGTCGCCTACAATCCGAAGCTGCCTCTGGATCGCAGGGGCAAAAAACACTGTGTAGTAGGGATTCATGATAGCTACCGCTCTGCCGTGGCTTGCAATATCCACTAGAGAAAAGCTGGTTAAGTGAGCTCCATTAGTTCCTCCCACCATTATCGCGTAGCCTCCGATATCGGTTGCGAGGCCCAGGGCCACGCGGGTGCTCTCATCAGACGGATGACTTGCTACCTGTTCAACATTGGCTACAATCAACTCTATGCCGGTCTCAGCTATCTCTGATGCTAGGTCGTATTTTGCTTCCGGTATTCCGTAGAATACTTCTAAGCAGTGGCCTAACCCGTCGAAGGTGCCGTCCAAACTCGTAGGAGCAGGTATGGATTTTGTGACAAGGTAGTCGAATACCGCTCGCTCGGGGACTATTGCATCGTCTACAATGAGTTTCTTCTGGCCGGCAACAGGATCAGTGACATTCGAGTACTTAGTCAGATGCGCAGCTGAGCTGGCAGCTGTCTCCACTGCGATCATAGGAAGCAAAGTGGCTCCGTACTTTGCCATAGCTTCCGTGACCAACCCTGTACCGAAATACGAGTCAATTTCCGGCTCCCATTTCCCTAAAGATGCAAGGACATTGGCAGCCTTTACCGCATCTATAGTGCTTCCTCCGCCAACTGCAACCAGGCAATCAGGTTTGGACTGCAAAATACCGGTAGTTATCCGGTATACGTCCTCACGAGGAGAGTTAGGCGCTGACCCGCGAACCACACCCTCTCCCACTGCTTTTACCCCATGAACGCGGAGTGAGTCCATCACCCTGTCGAGCACTGGGGTGAGCCAAGCGTTTCTATTGGCAATCACCAAAGCAGACTGTCCTAGCTCAGCTGCGAACTTACCTGTTTCACCTATTGTCTCTACTCCAAATGCATACCTGTCGCCCTTGAAATTCGTTAATAAGGTTCTGGCTCTGTTTTTGAGTTGGTCTGAGATTGTCATATGGTTATCTACTCCTTCTCGTGGCTTGGGCGTTCCTTGCACCTGCTGCCCTTTCTTCTAACTCACAAGTTCCAGTAGTCTCTCATAATTCTGGACTACATCGTACTTGACGCTGTTATTGCTGATTCTTTCAAAGTGTTTCTTAGCACAATGTATCTTCGCCTCTTCAATTCTTCTTAGCTCCATAGAGTCCATACTGCCCTTGGTTTCAGCAATGAAATATACATGTTTTATTTCATTTTCTTCAAACACTATGGCCCAATCGGGGTTGTAGTTACCTACGGGTGTAGGAATAAAGAAACCCCTTGGCAGCTTTGCATAAACACATATTTCCTTGCTTACATCCAAATCTCTGGCAAACTCTTTTTCTATGTTGGAATCAGTGATTACATAATCATAGATGTGTTTGTTAGCCGGTAGTGCATTGTCCCCAAGCATTCCCTTCAGAGTGTTTTGAGTAAAGATATCAGTATCATAGGTCTCACTGGTAGGGTCGTATGTAATCCGTTCGATGATAGTGGTAGCCTTTTCTTCGTTAATAATCTTAGCAGCTTTCAGAATAAAGTCTTCGGGGTTCTTTTTGAAGAGGTCGAAAGTCCCTGGTCTTATCCCAGTCAGGATATTCACGATAGTCTTCCGGGTCAATCCCGTCTCCCCAATAAGCTTCCCTGCTAGGTCGTAACGCACTCCTGAAGTGACTTCCCCGTAGATTCTGCCTGTTTCTGATTCTTTCACTGCGAAGCCTTCACCTTTTGCCAGCTGCTCTTTGGAGGTAATTGATTCCAATACTCCCTCCGTTATGTGATATGATATGTCACCTACCTTCAAACGAGTATCCAGAGCGTATATACATCTTTTCACCAGCTCTTCTGTGTCAAATTTCACTGCATAGGCTGTCTTGACGTTTATCTTTTTCCACAGTTTTTGAAACTCGTCTTTATAGAAGTTGTCATTTAGCGTCAGCTCCACATTTCTATTCCGTTCATTGTGAACCAGCGGAGATGCGCTCTCACTGTATATAGCTCTGACTAGTTGTACAACAGCCTGTTGATGGTCACACAACTCCTCAGGGAGCACAACTTCCCCTTTTCCCTTAGCTTGATAATAGTCTGTCGTCAGATTGTCCTCTTCATCGACATAGTTGTTCCTGACAAAAGTCTGGTAAAGCTTACGAGCCAGCCTCTCATCTATCCGAACTGTCCCTCCCTTCTCGTTGGTCACAACCTTACCCAAGAAGAACTGTATATCGGCTTTACGGGGGCGATCGGAAAGGGTTTCGGCGATCTCCTTCTGTAGATCCCGGGCAAAGGCTTCGTAGGATTCACTAGCCACAACAGAAAGCACGTTGACGTCGTGCACGTCGAGACCTGGCACCGAGTCATCGATTCTTTCTCCATCCTGATTCACACACAACCTGAGACCTCTTCCTACTTCCTGCCGTTTCTTGATAGTCGAGTCACTGTGCTTCAAGGTACAAATCTGAAATACATTAGGGTTGTCCCAACCTTCCTTGAGAGCTGAGTGTGAAAAGATGAAGCGAGTCGGCTCAAAGAAGCTTAGCAGCCTTTCTTTGTCTTTCATGATCAAATCGTAAGCGTCCTCGTCTTGAGAGTCTGTCTCCCTCGCCTTTACTTTGGGATTGCTCATCCGTCCCTGCTTATCAATGGCAAAATAGCCGTTATGGGTCTTCTCGACATTTATCTGCCGTAAGTACTTGGCATACCGGTCATTATCATCCATGTTCTTCAAGCATTCCTCAACCAGAATCCGGTACTCTTCTTCGAAGATCCGGGCATATTCCCCACTCAGCTGGTTTCCATTCTTGTCGTATTGCCTGTATTTGGCCACTTCGTCGATAAAAAACAGAGAGAGCACTTTGATGCCCCGATGAAATAGATTCCGCTCTTTCTCTAAGTGGGACTTGATGGTTTCGCGAATCTGGATCCGGCGCAAGGTCAACTCGTTGACGTCCCCCTGGACATCTCCTGCAGATAAAGTAGTCCCATTAATAAACTCTATGGTATTCGTAGCCCCGTTGATTTCGGATACGACATAGCCTCTGTACTCTTCAAGACCGCCGGACAACTCGTAAAGGTTGTCATTTACCGAAACGCGTCTCAATTCTCGCTTAATACCGGAGCGGGTCTTTCTCTCAAACTCTAGGCGAGCCACAGGATAGTGTTTCCGGCTTACATCTATCCCTTCGAGATAAAGGTAGCCATCGGTCCCAGTGGCGCCTTTCACAGTAATGCCCTTAACATTGATCTTCTTGACCAGCTTTCTGTTGTAAGCATCCAAGGCATCCAGTCGGTAAGCCTTATTATAATCATGCCGGTGAGTCGCGGAGTAGCGAATAGTGAACAAAGGGTTGAAGAGTTTCAAGGCTTCTACAGTTTTTTTGCCTTCTACCGACTGGGGCTCATCGATGATCAAAATTGGGCTGGCCTGAGCAATAACGTCTATGGGCATCCGGGACTGGAATTCATCCAGCTCCATGTAAATCCTGCGGGCATCCTTTCCCCGGGCGTTAAACGCTTGGGTATTGATAATCATAACGTTAATTCCAGGGTCGCTGGCAAACTGGTCAATCTTGTGAAGTTGCCGAGAATTGTAGATGAAATACCGGGCTTTGCGGCCATACTGTTCCATAAAATGCTCTTCCATTATCTCAAAGGACTTTCTAACCCCTTCCCTGATGGCGATGGAAGGAACAACCACGATATACTTACCCCAACCGTACCTCTCAAACAGCTCGAACATGGTCTTGATGTAAACGTAGGTCTTCCCTGTTCCAGTCTCCATCTCCACTGTCAGGTTATATTTACCTTCTAGTTTGGAAGATATGTGCAGCCCGTTTCTTGCTTGAACGCTTTTGATATTATCAAAGACTTCGTCCGGGGTGAGTTCGATCGGCCTGTTCCTAAACCCAGCGATTTCGTACGAAATGCCTAACTGGTGGCCGGAACTTAGCTGTCCCATATCCATAGTGAATTGAGACTGCCCATTAGGTTGCCCTGCAAAGCAGTCCACAACTGCGTTAACCGCGTCAGTCTGAAACTGCTGGATTTTGAACTTCAGCTTCAACTTCCTTCACCTACCTAAATGACCTTGAGCTCGGTGGCGGGAGAAAGCATCTTAAACAGCTCTTCTACGTTAATACGTGCTGCATCATCGATAAATGAGCTATCCCGGAATACTACCCGCAGGGGTTTTTCTTTGGCAATTTCCCTGACTAATTCCTCGGAAACGCCTTCATCAAAACAGGCAACCAAAGAATTGCCGGCCACGGAGTGCACTTCCTTGCCCAGAATATGCCTTTTCTTCATAGGCAGGGAGAGTTCCAGGCCCCATTCCAGCATGACGTGGACCAAGAGGTCTTCTCCGGTCCGGTCTTCCTTGATGTTGGATATAGTCTCGATTAATTGCTGCTGGGTTAGTTCTTCTGGCCGGTAATAGACATCTTTCATGTTAGAGGAGTCCGCCTTGAACACCCGGAAGCCGTAGTCAATGTCTGCCCCAGTCTCTTCTTTGATCTTTTGGGCAGCTCGCCTGATTCGTTCCTTGCCGATTTCGGAAATGTTCTTGAAGCCCGCCTTGTACGCTTCGGAGTCTTCCGGACAAGGCTCGGGAAGCTGAACCATGATATACTTTCTATTGCCGCCATCTTCTGCGTTCAGCTGCATGACTGCGTGGGCGGTGGTTGCAGAGCCGGAGAAGAAGTCGAGGATAATATCATTATTTCCACTCCCTAACCGGCAAACCTCTTTTATTAGAGCCTTTGGCTTTGGGAATGGCATTGCATCACTATTGAGGAGTCTTTTTACTTCTTGTGTCCCCGCTTGGTTATTAAAGAGGTTGGAAGCCCAAATTGTCTTATATTTTCTAGTTCTTTCAGACTTGCCTTTGTTAAGATAATCCTTAACAAAGATATCATACTCTCCTCTTCGATTAATGAATTTCGGAACAAGACGATGTATTTCACTTGATGCTTTTTCCTTCCCCCACATCCAACGACTATCCGTACCGTCAGATTTTCGAGGATATACAGGAACCCAGCCAAAACCGCAATTCGTTAAGGATATTTCTCGAGTTTCAGTGTTCACATAAATCGGGAAGAACATGTCAGGTCGGTCTTCCCTTTTAGATGCTGAACCTCTTTGACGCAAGCCAAGGAGTCGATACGCTCCTCCATTTTCCTCCTTATATTTGAACTCTTTCTTCTGTTCTTCAGTCAAAGGAGCACCATTTATCGTTGTTTCAGACAAATTCTTGGCATAGCAAACTAGATAATCGTGTACTGAGGCAAGATAAGTATCTGATTGCCGTCCTCGAGGATTGCTTTGAACTGCAATCGACCCAATGAAATTTCTTTCTCCGAACACCTCATCACAAATCTTCCTCAAATTGTGTACTTCATTATCGTCAATGCTCATGACTATTACCCCATCCTCGCTCAGCAAGTTCTTAGCCAGCTTTAGTCTGGGATACATCATAGTCAACCAGTCACTGTGGAAGCGCCCGTTGGACTCGGTGTTCTGGAATAGACGGTTACCATCGTCGTCCACCTGCCCAGATTCCGCCAGGTATTCTTCCCTGCTCTGCTTGAAATTGTCTTTATAAACAAAGTCCTTCCCAGTATTGTAAGGAGGGTCAATATAGATACACTTGATCTTGTTAAGATAGGATTCTTGGAGGATCTTGAGGACTTCCAGGTTGTCGCCTTCAATATACAGATTCTCGGTATTGTCCCAGTCCACGCTATCTTCTTTTACAGGACGCAAGGTCTTGGTGGTAGGCATGTTAGCGAAAACGATAGCTTCATTCTTTCCAGGCCAGGTAAGTTGGTAGCGCTCCCTGTCCCCGTCCACCACTCGGTCGGACAATTCCTGTTTCAGCAGCTCAAAGTCAACAGCTTTGAACAACTGCCCTTTTTCGTCCTCTGCCTCCGTAATGACATTGGGAAACAATGCCGCGATCTTCTCTATATTATCCCGCACAATATCTTTACTTTTCATTTCTAGCTTCTGCATGAGACAAACCCTCCTCTCTCATATCTATAGACTACGTACTGGGATATTGTCAAATATCCTGGTTGAGAGTCTCTCGTAGCCTTTGTAGCCCCTCAGCCTTCGTCAGCGCCATTTTCCCCCTGGCAGGACTTGACGTGCATAAGTGATATTACATTGTTTGTGCCAAGGCTATCGGGGTTGCCTAAACAATGGCAAACGGTGACAAAAGTAGATTCTACGAGATGGCTCAAGAGAAGTGTGTCCTGATCAAGTCTTCTGCATCTTTACTTATGTTAGGAGACTCAATTGTCGTAACTAGGCGGCCAGGAAAATACTTGTCGTACCAAGCTTTCTTTGTCTCCCAGTGATTCTTATATTGTTCCTTATCTATCAGTCCAAGATGCTCCCAGTACCATTCTTCTCCCCGCCAGGTGATAGTGAAGTCAGGCAGATAGAACGTGCCGTCAGGGGCAAAACACTGAACCTCGTACTTGAAGGGGATATCCCGCTCATAAAGCATGTTGGCAATAATCACTTCTGACTTAGAACGAACCATGTAATCCGACAGGGTCCGATGAATCTTCCCCTCCTCATACCAGCTGTGGATATTCAAGAATTCTTCCGGAACAGGTTCAAAATCAAACAGTGAAGAGTTGATCATTTGCAGGTGGCTACTTTCGGGACGCCTTAGGCTGATCAAAGGTGAAACATCGCCTTCCACGAATAGGGTTAAGTGTCGTTTGGCACGAGTAATTCCTGTGTAAGCCAATTCGGTAGACAAGAGTGTTTTCTTGGATTTTGGTAGTATGAAGTAGACTCGTTCAAACTCGCTGCCTTGGGCTTTATGAACAGAGATACAGTAAGCAAGCTCGATGTTCTGTTCTACGGCACTGCCGGAAGAAAACTCAATCCAGTAATCCTGCTTGCGGGAAAAGGTTGCTTGGAATTTTTCTATGCGGAATCCCGGCTTAAGCCAGTCGTTCTTATCAAAAGCATGCGGCCTAACAAACCCAATCTCGCCATTGTAGACTTCGACCTTTTCACTCTTTTTCTTCGAGATATTATAAGCCCAATAGGGATTTGATTTTGGCCTGTTAATGAACTGAATAACCTTATCAAAGTAAGTGATTCCCCCTAGGGTTCCCCTTCGATCCATATTGTGACGGTTTATCTTGTTTTGGATGAGTTCATTGATGCTTTCAGTTCCAAACTGCTCGCCACGATAAGGAGAGAGTATTTGCATGTACTCTGCGTTTTGACTGTTATTCTGTCCCTTATGTGCTTTGTTCCATAACTCGTATGGCTTACCCACGTCAAATACTTCTCCAACATCTTTCTCCATGTCGGCGATGATTGTATCAACTACTAACGATTCAAGTTCTGAAGGGTCTTTCCAGTAAAGCACGCGCAGATCTTTTGCGATATTGCCACCTTCCTGTACGTCCTTTAGAAATTCCTCGGCAAAGACTTTATCTTCTATTCCTGACCTATCACCCTGATACTGAAGCTTTTCCCTAATATAAAGAGAAGAAAGATCGAGTATGCCTGTCCCTCTTCCCGTCGCTCTATTCTTCATTTGCCGGATATTTGTGGTCAAAGTACCTATCGAGTCAGGGTTGTGTCCTTGTAACCAAGCTATGATGTCCGCAAATAACCTGCCCCTGCCAATAGGAGGCAATTGGTTAGGGTCTCCCACCAGTATCAACCGTTGTACCGAGGCAAAGTTAATAGCACGGAATAAGGTCGCAGCCAGTTCTATGTCCAGCATAGACGACTCGTCAATAATATAGGTGGAAATACCTGATTCACGTGTACCACCTGCCGTTTTGAACGTCAGATTGCTATTCAACCAACCTCTCTGGGCAAGAAAGGAATGGATGGTGGCAGCGGGCTTTTCGGTCGCTTCCCTTAGTCTATCGGCGGCCTTACCGGTAGGTGCTAGCAGTTGAAAGGACGTCCCAGCTCCGTGTGCCTTTTCAATGGCCTTGATAATACCGTTAATAACGGTAGTCTTTCCTGTGCCGGCAGCTCCGGAAATGACACAGAGAGGACTGTTAAACACCCTTTGACACACATCCACCTGTCCATAGATAGCTTCCTGATATTCGCTCAAATTCTTCTCCGCCAGCTCACTTTTGCTATCAAAAAGATAATCGTACCAATGCCGTTCTGTCACCGGTGATCTGAATTGAATAGGCGGCCTGTTGCTTAGCTGGCGGATTTGCGTTTCTATCTCCCGCTCGTCATCATAAACCTGTTTCAGATACAGATATCTTTTCTGCTTTACCTTCCGTATACTTAATGCCTTGGACAGCTCTTCTCCATCCACTTCAAGGTATTCCTCAGAGAACTGATGGCGCTTCCAGTCAGGCATGAAGCTAAGTTTGTGATTAGTCTCTTGGATAATCTTCGATGCATTCACAAATGTATGTTTGTTTTCCTTTTGAAGACGCTCTACACACAGCGCTCGTAACCTTCTCCAATCATCGGGATCTGCTAAGCGATCAAGTCCCAGTTCCGGCGAAGGGAATACGCCGTGGTCAATCTTGTTGAAAGTAATGCGATCATCCGGTCCGTCTCCCATAAATTGCTCGGATAGCAGGTACGGGTTCTCGGATATTTCGCTCAGACTCCCAGTAATTCCGTTACCCGCCCGCTCGTCTGACACAATTTTCTCGATTTGCTCTTTGGGCAAATCGAAACGTGGTAGCACATTTTCCAGCAGTTTCCTTGCTTGCTCGCTTTTGACTTTCCACTGCCTCCGCATTCTTCGTTGCTGTTCTTTACCTAAACTAATCTGGTCAAGTAATCTATCCCCAGAGCTGTTTAGAAACGCAAAGATTTCTTCTTTTGCTTCCTGCTCCCTCTCCTTCAACGTTTGCTGCCTAAAGTAAGTTATTAAGTCGTGCAAACCCAGATAGCTTAGTACGTTAGGCAGGCCCGGATACGCACCTCTGTTCTGCCATAACTCCGCAACTAATGACTGGAGCCACTCTCTGCGAACAATCCAGTCATCACTGCCATCACCCATCTGGAGCAGGTTATCAACTACAACAAGGAGGTTCTCCACCAAGTCAAGAGCGTCATCATCAGTCACATGTCTGGCGGCGTACTTGAAATTGCGTTCGTTTTCCGGAACATACAGAACCTTTTGAAGTTGTTCAGGCTGATCCAAGTACAGGTGATACGGAATCCGAAAGCCTTGATCAGGATAGTACGAAGTAATGGGCATCTGCCAAACAAAACCGCCGGCATATTTACGCTTATTCTCTTCTGAGATGCCGTCATAATAAAGAAAATCCCCCAGTTGTTTGATCCTGGACACACCGACAAGCACATACTTCTTCGCATCATCTTCGCTTAGGGGATTACTGTAGTTAGCATAGTAGAAAATCAGGCTTTTCTTCGGTGTTATCTCCTCAAAGAATCGCTGGGCTCGTTCAAACCGCTTGTCATAATCATAAACCCGGCGTGTCCCTTCGGGAAACTTGACATCATCCGTATACATCTCTTCATAAGGCCATATACAGACTGTGGCAGGCGGTAGATCCCAATACTTAGTCTCTGAACCGTCCCTGAACCAGTCCGGTGGATCGGCATAGGCAGTCAGCTGCTTCTTGCCGAAAGCGTTTATGCTATAAACACAAGGAGGAATCTTCTCCAAGTTAGAGCTGCATTCACCTGCTACCTGGGTTTCCCAGCTCAGGTCTCGATGTACAGAAATAAGGTCACCAGGATATGAATACTGCCCCACGCAGTAGGTGTTAGCCTTGGGATCCTGGCATATATGTCCATTCCAACCATTCATGTGCCAGGCTAACCTGGCGGATAAATGCTTAGTCATCGTACCCCTCCGAACAGAGATTGGATGCCTCCAAAGCCTTTCAGACAGCTGGCTAGTAGCACATTTCTTGCTTCAATATCTTCTCCAACTCTTTCCTTTTCTCCTGCAGTCTGAGATTCTGTTCTACCTTGCGGTTGAATTGACGCTCTTTTTTCATTATAGCCTCCAGGGCATCAATCTCCCGCTTCAATCTCTCGGCTGCTCTTTGTCTTTCAACAGCCTGTTGCAGGCTCTGATGTATACTGCCATCTACAAACATTAGCTTTTTCAAGATATTCTCGTAGACAGCCTTCAGGTCCAGCCTCTTCAGCAGATCCATGGACATTTCTTGAACCCTTTGCCATGGAGAGAAGTAATAGGAATCCACTACGAAGCGGTCCTCATGCTGTTTACTCCTTTTCTTATAGGCCATGGCGAGCCGGACCTCACTCTGGTAGAGCAGGACAAAAAGGATCGGGTAGGGTATGGCCCGGTCTATGCTCTCCAGAACTTCCCGTGACAAATTCCTTTGTTTTAGATGGACCTCAAAAACCTGGATCTCCTCTACTTCTTTGGTTGGTGAAAGGTTGACGGTGTGTTCAGATATCTTGTGCTTCCACAAGATGAAATCCACTTGGCGGACGAACTTTTCTCGGAGGATTCTGTCTGCCCGCAGCTTCTCATAGAATTTGCTCTTGGGTATTCTCTTATTCACCAAGGTTGTGTCCGGCAGGTTAAGCATCATCGTCTTTCTCCCTCACAACCACGAATCCGATCAACTCAAAGTCTTCCAGGCCCCGAATGGTATCCATAAGGACAGTGGTTCCGCCTACACTGAAAAGGCTGTCCAGGTCACTTTCTTCCTTAACCTCGATAATGGATTTTATTGCCTCTTCCAGGAGGTAGGAATACCTGTCCATCTTGCGACCATCCTTGGTTTCTCGGTTAAAAGGCTTATAGACTCCTTCCAAGGGCTCACCCTGCCCTTTACACAACAACCTCAATAGATCAAGGGTCTTTTTTACATCCAGGTGGTTGCTGATAACCTGCCCGTAGCTGCCAATGTAAACCAAGTAAAAAGGGTGCAGCCGGTTCTGGTTGTTTATGTTTACTTCGCTATTCATGTTGCGCAGGACGAAAATGACGCCAGGAGGGGCTCCACTTTCCCTATCGGCAGGCACAACGGCGTGCAAGCCCGCAGGGACCGCACTTAGGTCGCCCTTTTGTCTTACATATTCTAGCAGGTCCATACGGATATCGTTAAGCCCCAAGTCGGTAATGGAAACCCCGGTATTAACCTCATCAAAGTCGATAACCTCTTCCTGAAGCCTCTTGAGCTGATCTCTTCTGTACTCCAGGTCGCTGGATCTATTGGAAAGGACATTGTCCTCTCCGGCGGCGGTCATATCCATGATCACCATCCGATTTTCAACTCTCTCTTTCAGGTTGATGTACTCATCCAACGTCATGTTGGGCCAGAAATTCACCAGCTGAATGACGTCATTTGAGGATCCTATTCTATCAATGCGCCCGAAACGCTGGACAATCCGGACAGGATTCCAGTGGATATCATAGTTTATCAGGTAATCACAGTCCTGCAGGTTTTGTCCCTCTGAAATGCAGTCTGTGGCGATAAGGATATCCAGTTCTCCTTTCAGGTCAGGCATAGTAAGATGCCTTTCCTTTGCTTTAGGAGAAAAGCAAGTCAGTATGGTATGGAAATCGTTTTTGATTCTGATGGTGACCTCATTCTTGTCACTGCCCACTACTTTAGCGGTCTCTAATTCGAAGGTATTCTTCACATAAGGAGCAACGTGTTTAAACAGATAGGCAGCTGTGTCCGCAAAGGCGGTGAAGATTAGTACTTTTCTGTTGCCCGGATTAAATGGGTTGTGTATTTTGTGGGCGATCACTTGCTTTAGAGTACTCAGTTTCTCGTCATGTTCAGGTGTGATTTTCTGCATCTCTCCCAGCAAATTAGCAAAGACTCTCCGGTCCCTCTCTAGATCCTCTCGCCAGCGGAGCCTATCCATGTCTGAGAGATTAATCCTGATATTGTCACCAATGCTGTAGTCTTCGTCCAGCCAGTCGTCATCGTCCAGGTTCACATCGTCAAGCTCAGTATGGCCGAAAGCCTGGGAAGTTGTAGAATAGTCATAGCTGTCAATAAGCTCTATTGTCTCCTTGATTTTTTCTAGCATCTTCGAAAGAGTGATCCGAAAAGCTTCTACCGAACTCTCCAGCCTTTTGAGCAGGTTGATCCGCATCAGAACCTGTAGGCTTCTCTCTCGGTCCAGTTGCTTCAGGCTTCCGCCGCTCCTGACTACAGTATCGTACTGCTCTTCGTAAAATCCCATTCTGCTGGGCAAGATGTAATTGAAAGGCGCGTACAGGGCCAAAGTTAGGCGAGAAAGCTCTCTAAATATCTCGTTATAGCCAATCACATTGTCTCGTTTGGTGAGGTCGCAGAAATGAGAAACGGGCTTCAAGCGTTTCGGGAAGGGTCCGACCTCTGTAGCGTCATAGTATTTTTGGATATGCTTTCTGGAACGGGCAATAGTAACGCTATCTAGCAGCTCGAAAAAATCAAAGTCCAGCATTTTTAGCAGAGTCTCCGCTGTTCTCTTAACAATAGGTAACCTGGACCAGATGTTAAACGCCGCCTGTGCCCGCCGGAATATTTCATCCACACCTTTTTCGGTATCAAGGATCGGATTGATGTTTCTCGGGTCTCCCTCGTAGGCTAGGGCCAACTGGTTTTTTAGGTCATTGAAACGATTATTCACTGGGGTGGCGGAGAGCATGAGCACTTTGGTCTTAACCCCGGCCTGAATTACCTTGCGCATTAACTTCTGGTAGCGCGTCTCCTTTTCTTTTCTGGCTTCATTGTTTCGGAAGTTATGAGACTCGTCGATAACCAGTAGATCGTAATTGCCCCAGTTGATCCGGTCCAAAGGCATACCGTTGCTATATCCGCTTTCTCGCGATAGATCCGTATGATATAGCACATCATAACGAAATCGATCTCCGTATAAGATGTTGTTGGTAACATTTTGCCGAAATGTAAGCCAGTTTTCTCCCAACTTCTTAGGACAAAGAACCAAGACAGATTTATTGCGAAGCTCGTAATACTTGATGATCCCTAAGGCACTGAAGGTCTTGCCAAGGCCAACACTGTCCGCTAGGATACAGCCGTTGTATTTTTCTAGCTTATTGATGCCACCGATGACAGCGTCCTTCTGGAAATCATATAACCGTCTCCATATTTCGGTTTCCTTAAAGCCGGTGGCTTCGTTGGGAAGCAGATCCTGGGAAATATCTTCAAGAAATTCGTTGAAGATGTTATAAAGGATCAAGAAGTAAATAAACTCAGGAGAGTTTTCCTTGTAGACAGTTGATATGTGATCAATCACCCTATCAGTCACATCGGTAAGTTTCTCCTTATCATGCCAAACCTGTTCGAAAAGGTCGAAGTAGTGCTTACTGACTGGGTAATCAGTGAATTTGTTGACCATATTGGAAAGGGCGTTGCCTTTTTCATAGCCCAGGTCCACAGTGGTAAAAGAGTTGACTGGCATATAGGTCACTTTTTCCGTGCCGTTTGCCACATTGATGAATCCTTGGAGCGTGGCGCTGGTATTGTTGGACTTAAAGGTTACCTTCTGTCTTATCCACTGACTGCATTCCTTAGCAATGGCCTTCATCGTCAGCTCGTTCTTCAGCCTTATTTCAAATTCTGTTCCGTAGACACTTCTCTCTCTGTTGAGCTTGGGTATATAGAATTCCCGCCTCTCTTTTTTTGTCGTATTCGTAACAAACGTGGGAGAGGTAAAAATGAAGCGAAGTTCTTCTACTTGTTCCAGTTCTTCTTTGAGGGCTTCGTAAGCATAGATAGAAAATAAAGAGGCGGCAATCGAAAGCTTGGTCTTCTTGCCTAAGCTATCCTTTAAGCTCTCACCTAATGTCTTGTCGATGTTGTTGATAACTTCCACAATAGCTCACCCTAATTGGCATTATGGTTCAAAGAGTTACATGCTCCTTCCACGGTAACCAAGTATTTACTACTTCATCGGATAATTCTGGATTCCTCTATTCCACTACATTAGGGGCCTAATTTCAATGCTATTTCAATTCCCAAGTCACAGCAAAATCGCTTGTAGCTCCTTCATGCTTGTTGATCGTCACCGCAGGTGTCGAGGGCTTTTGCCAAGCACGTCTTAGAAGCACGGATCAAGGCGACAGAATGAGTACATCCCTCAGGATCCGTTCGCAACCTGTATTGATCTTCAGGAAACCACATCCTAACGTGGAAGGAATTCTCAGAAGAGCGTCGAAAGTGACTTCAATAACAGCTTGCCTTGTAACACCGTTGTTTTGTCAGAGTCCTTTTTCTGACAACCCAGCATACGACCTGCGTCATCTACTGAATACGCGTCTGGCATGGCACGGTCTCAAGAGGGTACAAGGCCTTTCGGGGGTGGTGGTGCAAGGTGGCAGGTCCAGAGGGGGTTAATGGAGTTGGGTTCGGGAAGAGTGCTCATGCAAGGAGAGCGGCACGCGATGTCCAGCTCGATGATAGTCAGCTTAGATTCGTCCGGTTTCAGGAGGGTTGTGCCGTTCTCCACGCGCCGGTAGGAACAGGGAAAACCCTAGCGCTTGCGGAGCGGGCTGCTGAGGCCATCCGCAGAGGCATGGAACCTTCCCGCATCTTGTGTCTAACGTTTACTAACCGCGCCGCCGACGAACTACGGCAAGGCATTGCGGTCTATTGCGGTAATCAGGCCAGAAGAGTCATGGTGCGCACCTTTCACGGTTTGTGCGCCTGGATGCTTCGCGTCGAGGCAAAAAATGTCGGGTTTTCTTCTGATTTTGCCATCTTTGACGACGAGGACTCTACCGGGATTCTTAGCTCGCTTCGTAGACGAAAGATAACTACGACCGGTAGCCACTACGTTCCACCTAACAACGAAACCGGCTTGTACAGCAGTATCGCACGAGCCAAGGTTGATGCCTCAGACGAGGCACTTTCCATGAGAGCAGTCCCGGAAGAGGTCTTTCAAAGCTTCGCGCCAATGGAGCGTAGGCTTGCCGTTTCTTATCAGCAGGAGCTTGCCTCATACCATGCCTTCGATTTCGCTGACCTAATCTACTTCGCCCGCGCGATGCTAGTGCTATCCCCCGCCATACGGAGCAGGTGGGACGGGCGTTTCTCTATGCTCCAGGTGGATGA
>CZCA01000328.1_pt1 | contig 16659 bp, 14 predicted proteins | sample 591981 | NCBI WGS metagenome assembly CZCA01 (sample SAMEA3556810, study PRJEB10932) | anaerobic digester metagenome
CAAAGCAGAGGACTTATTCGTGTTGGGGAACGCTCGTTGCGCGGTGAGTTGTTCTGTGGTTTCAGGGGCGATGTTTGTTGCACGCTGCAGGCGGGGATGCTGCATCGATTGCGCAAGCTCTGCTCGCCCATCGCATCAGCCAGCACGATAGGCGAGCAGAGCTTGATCGTCAGGGGCGGTTAGATGAACAGAAGTTGGGCGCCTTCGGCCTTTTCAAGAAACTCCATGGCGCCGATGATGTCGTCGACTTCATCCACCAGGTCTTCGCGCGTCAAGTGCATCATCTCGGCGGCCATCTTGCAGGCCCAGATGCCGCAGCCGGCATCGTGCACCATCTCCAGAAACTCATGTACAGGCGGCATGTCCAGCTTCTCGATCTCCTTCTTCATCATCGTCGTCGCCATGTCGGTCATCCCGGGCAGACCGCCGACGAATTGCGGCATGTGCATGGCCGGGTTGCCTACCGGTACGACCTTGAGATGATCCACCTTCTCCTTAGTGATGATGTCCATGCCCCAAAAGGTGAAAAACAGGTCAGCCTCAATACCCATCATGCGGGCAGCATTGGCCAGCACGAGACCGGGGTAGGCCATATCCAGGCTGCCTTTCGAGCAGATGATCGCCAGCTTGCGTTGCTCAGACATAATTTGATCTCCTTGAGAATGTTGAAATTCCACTTTTTAGATGCAGCCTTTGGGCTTGGGATAGCCAGCACAGCGAGCAATCTTGCGAGCGGGACCTTTGGGGAAGAGTTCGTACAGTTCCTTCGTGTCCACGCCCGACCGCTTGCTGATGGCACGCAGAGAGGGGAACTCACCGCTGCTGGCGGCTTCCTGGCGCACCCAGTTGATGACCTGCCAATGCTTGGCGTTGAGTGGGGCGATGCCCTCTTCGACCGCCATCATCTCGGCGATTTCTGGCGTCCACTGATTGGGGTCAGTCATAAAGCCTTCAGCGTCCAGAGATACGTTCAATTCTTTGGTCAACATGGTGAAAATGTCCTTTCGTAATCGTCGATCTTGAGTGCGAGAATGTGTGTTGCGTGTTGTGTGCCTTTCGGTCACGAAGCACGCAGCACGTTTCTTATTTTCCGTTTTTGGGCGCCTGAGCCGAGACCCGGCGCAGCGTCTCTAATGTGATGGCCAGGCCGCGGCGCACCTCAGGGTCGCGCATCTGCTTGAGCAAGCCAAACATGCCGATGTCTAGCTGCCCGCTCAGCGCTTCCTGCTCTGCAGCGTGGAAGCCTTGCGTCAGGTTATTGAGCATCGTCATCATCTCTGGCTGCGTCAGCGCCTTGACCGTATTGAGGATCAGCACGACGTTGTCGCCAAGTTGCCTGACGTCTTCCTCGCTAAAGGAGGTGACAATCTGATCCAGCACGTACAGCCCCTGGCGGGCGAAACCGAAGTAGCCCTTGCGTTCGAGCGCCTCCAGTTGCGTGGTCGCTTCGGTCATCATGTCCTTTGTGAGCGGCGCGGCGTCGCGGATGAAGTCGTTAGCGCTTTCCAGTGTGTCGAGCATCTCGTTGAGTGTGCGTGTATTGCGCGCCAGCCGCTTGACCAATTCCATGATGTCGTCCAGAGTGACGAACTGCTGCATTTCCTCAAGCTGCGTCTCCGCCACCGCGTACACCTCATTGACGATCGGCGTCAGGTCGGTGAAGAGATCGTCCCAGGTCTGCTGGCGGCGGCGATCCGCTTCAGCGCGTTCCATCAGGTAATTCACCTGGGCGCCCAGTACGCTGATGCTCTGCGCCATCAAGTCGAGCTTCTGGCTGATCTCGGCCAGTTGATCTGAGTTGCGTGTGATCGGGCGGTCGGTGTCCATGACTACTGTGCTCATGCTTGCCTCCTTGTGGCAGGATTCTGGTGGATGAACCGCCGTTAGCGCTGCCACTTGCCAGCCATGCTCATCTGCGCCGGGATTGGCATCTCCTTGCCCTTGAGCAGCACGTTCCAGTATGTCCAGCGGAACATCATCTTGCCCCAGTGGTTGACGCGCGACTCTTTGAGCAGGCTGAACGGCCCAACGCCAGGCATCGGGAACATGCCGGGCAGCGGCTCGACATCGTAGTTGAAGTCGATCAGGAAGCCTTTGCCGTGACCAGATTCGATGAAGCAATTGGCGTGCCCGTCAAAGGTTGGCAGCAACTCCAGGCCGTCCAGATAGCGCATGAAATTGTCGATGAAGACATCGACCTGGAAATGCGCCACCGAGCCAGCTTTGGAACTGGGCAGGTTGGTGGCGTCGCCCAATACAAAGATGTTGTCGTAATCGCGCGCCTTGAGCGTATGTTTTTCCGTCGGCACGAAGTTCAGGTCGTCGCCCATATCGGAGCGCGCAATGACGTCTGATCCCATATTGGTGGGAATGGAGACGAGCACGTCGAACTCGACTTCGTTGTCGTCATAGGAACGGATCGCTTTCCTGGCGTTGTCCACGCTGGCGATGTTGAAATCGGTGATCAACTTGATGTTTTTGGCTTCCAGCAGGTTGCCGAGTTGTTGGCTGGCAATCGGCTTGGTAAAGGCGCCCGGCAAGGGCGTTGCGTAGATTAATTCCACGCGGTCGCGCATGTTGCGTTCATGGAAGTAGGCGTCGGCCAGGAAGAGAAATTCCAGCGGCGCCACCGGGCACTTGATCGGCATCTCGGCGACGTTGAGCACCAGCCGGCCACCCTGCCACGTGCGCAGGAAGTGATGCAGGGCCACGGCGCCATCTGGCGTGTAGAAATCAAAGATCGACTTACGCCACTCGTCTTCCAGCAGACCGGGCGTCTCTTCCGGCGCGATGTGCGAGCCTGTGGCGATGATCAGGTAGTCGTAGCTCAGGATGCGATTCTCTTTGACAAGCTGCACCTGGCGCTTATCTGGCTCGATCAGGCGAATCTCCGAGATGATCACCTCCACTTCACGCGGCAGGTAGTCGCGCTTGGGGCGCATTACGTCAGCCTTGCCGTAGGTGCCAAAGGGAATGAACAGAAAGCCGGGCTGGTAGTAGTGCGTTTCGTCCTGGTCAACCACAGTGATGCGCCACTCTGCCATATCCAATTCATGGACGAGCCGGTTGGCGACCATCGTGCCGGCGGTGCCCCCGCCGAGAATCAAGAGACGTTTCATGTCTGACTCCTTAAATCCTGCTCAACTCTGCGATGTTCCGCAGTTTCATAAATAGAATGTTCCGTTCGTTCATGATGTGGGCAACGATGTCAGCAATACGCTGCACATAGGCCAATATCTGTTGTTTCTGCGCGCTGCTCAGCATGAATGCCTGTGCCAGCGCCTGTCGCACCTCAGCCTCCGTTGCGTCCAGATATTCGGTCAGACGGGCGATCTCGGTGTCAGCGGGTGGCCAGAGCGTCGGCGCAATGCCGCTGACCACCACCATGGCCCGTAATTCACTGCCCACGCGCACCAACCCACGCGTGTGCAGCAAGCCAAGATAGCTATGACTGAAGGAGGGCTGCAGGTCGGGCTGACGCGCCAGCGCCGCCCATTCCTGACGACATTGTTCCTGCGCCACCGGCGAACGTTGCGCCAGCGCATAGAGTGGGCAGATGTGACTCGGCGTCGTGACCGGGCGACCGCTCAGGTCGGTCACCATCAGCATCACGCCCAGGATGTCGGCAAAGGTATCCTGGATGCGCTGGACACATTCGAGCGGGATGAGCTTGCTCAGGTCGGATTCACTGGACGTTGGCGTATCCTGCACGGTGGCGCCGACAGGGCTTTGCGTTTTCAGCCATCCCTCGATGGACTGACGGGGAAAACGCCATTGACTGCCCACTTTGACGGCTGGAATGCGCCCATCATCTGCCATACGGTAGATCGTGGTGCGATCGACGTGTAAGATATCTTGAAGTTGGCGGGTGGTGAGGAACTCGGACATCTTTAGCCTTTGCATGCTCAATGTAATGCGTTCAGTGCATTCGATGCATCCAGTCAGATTTAGAGCATCCATTTGCATTCACAGCATAGCGTGCAATGGTGCACAGCATAGGTGACGCGTGTCCCAACGTTGTCGGGACATCTGTCACGCAACGCGCTATGCCTCCAATGTAGAGCGCCCGACTCCAGTGTGTGGAGCCGGGCGCCAGAGAGGTGTATTAGAGGATGTTAGAAGAAACTTAGTTCACGGCGACGGTGTCGCACTTCATGTTGACTGGCTTGACCTTGTCCGCGCTGACTTGCTTGTGCTCGAAGCGTGCGAATGCGAACAATGCCTTCCAGTTCAATTGGCTCGCCGGTTGATTACGCTGTGTTGCCTGTAACCTGTCCTGATGGTCGAGCCGGGCAAGCTCCATTTGTTGAAGCGGATTCATAGTTGATCTCCCAATGCTTGCGCTGTTAATGTCTGTTCTTTCCCGTCAGCGCTCGACCCACAGGCCTGCGCTCCTCAGGCCGCCTCACCCGGCATCACCTTGCCGACCGATTTGACCTTTGCCCCTGGCCGCATCAGCCGCTGCTGGATGGCTACCACCATGGCGGCGACACGCTGTGCAATGTTGTTGTTGGCGTCTCCCAGCAACGCCCGCTTGCGATTCTCCTCGGCAGCCGCGCGGCGCATGTCCGCCTGACGCTCCTGAGCCATCAACACATCGTTATAATTCAACATGGTGCGCCTCCTTCTTTGGCCCCTCTTGTCGCCCACACACATTTAGTGTATATTGTGTGCGTCGCTATGTTTCACTTACATACTCATGATAACACACAAAATACACAATGTCAATAGGCAATTTGTGGATTTTATGAAATTCATTGAAAATGCATTTTGCAATCGTGAATGTGTTTTTGTGTGATCTGGCGGCCTGGGGCGAGTGATTGGAGACGCAGCCCGCCCGGTGCATTGAAATCGAGGTCATATGTCAACTTTGTCTTCACAGTTCTCTGCGCCCAGCGCACCGGTGATGGGTGATACAGCCACGGCCGGTGCGGCGATGGCCGCCTGTCTCCAGGCGTGGGGCGCCGATGTGTCATTGCAAACGGCGGCGCGTCTACTGCCAGAGGTCACCGCGCGCTCGCTCGAGCTGGACGCGGTGGCGGCGATGCATGGCGCCGAGGTGGCGGCGCTCTGTCGCGACTACGGCGAGGTGATGAGTCTCCGCGCTGACGCCCAGTGGAGCGGCGCCGCTGCCGCCTGGCTGCGCACCCTGGGCTACATCGCCGCCTATCGCGACCCACGCCTGGCTTTCCTGTTGGTTGCCCAATTGTGGCAGCAAGTGGCTGCGGCCCACGCAGGTGGAGCGCGACAAAACCAGCAAGCGCGGGAAGTGGCGCGCAGCGCATTGGCGCCACTGCTCGATATGCTCGGCATGCGCGTGCCACGTATCGAACTGGAAGAACTGATCTGCGAAGCGTGCGACGACGACGCCCCCGCCGACTGGCGTCAGGCTGCCGAGGAGATCATCCTTGCCCTGGCGCCGCATCTGCCGGCCGCAGCATGCATCCCCGTTGATTACACCCTGATGCTGATTCCCACAAAATACACACAAATACACAATTTGTCTTTTCTGGGCGGGCGCAATGCGCAGAAATTGACGCACACACTCAATATTCATGTGCTGGTTGATGATCTCGATGACTGCTATCGGGCGTTACGCTGGCTGCATGAATTGTGGATTCCTATCGAAGGCACATTGATTGACACACTCAACGCCCCGCGCGTGAGCGGTTATCGCGCCCTTCACACCGCCGTCGTGGCGCAGATGCCGGGCGGCAAAACGCGCATCAACTTCGTGATCACGACACAAGCGCAATATCCGATCAATATGTGGGGGCTGGCGGCTGTGTATTGGCGCGGATGCACAACGGATGCAGCGCCTGGCGTGTGGTGGAATCAGCGGGCGACTGGCTACGACCAGATCATGAGCGCCCCACCCGGCGCGCTGCCCGAACGTCTCTATGTGTTCAGCCCGCAGGGGCAGCTCTTTGGCTTTGATCGTGGCAGCACGGTTGTCGATTTCGCCTATTACGTCCACTCCGAGCTGGCGGAGCAATGCCGTAGCTTTACAGTCAACGGGCGCCAGGTCGAGCCATCGCACGTGTTGCGTCACCTCGACATCGTGGCGTTGGAGCACGATCCCAAGTCGCCTGGACCTAATCGTCGCTGGCTGTTGGCGGCGCACACCAGCCGCGCCCGCAGCGCCATCGAACGCTATCTGAAGCGGCAAGGCCCCGGCGCCCATCACGGACAGAAGCTGCTCGACGATCGGCTGAAGACGTTGGAGTTGCATTACGGCTTCAATTTGCCGCCAGAAAAGGTGGAACAGGCATTGCAGGCGACGCTCCGCCGCGAGGCATTCGCCACCCGCGACGATCTGCTCACTGCCGTCGCCGCCGGACAATACCCGATCGACCGTATTTTGCATCGTCTCTTTGAGAGGGAGATTCTGCGCCTGGTTGATATTCCGCGCGCGTTGCGGCTGCGTCCTCACCAATTGCACCTGGCGCAATGCTGTCGCCCCAAGCCGGGTGACGCCATCGTTGGGCGCGTCTATCGGCGCCATGGTGAGGCGGTCAACCTCACCGTGCATCAGGCGGCGTGCGCGCACATCGCCAACCACCCCGAACTGACGCCGCTCAAGTGGCGACTGCGCCCCAACATGCTGACGGTGGCGCGCATCGACCTGCGTGCACACGATGATGAAGGGTTGCTCGGCGCCGTGATGGCGGAAATCTACGCTCGCCAGCCGCGTGTGACGTTGCATCAGCTCCATGCATTGGCGCGTCATGGCTCGGCGCGCATTCAGTTTGACCTGCACGCCGATCAGGATGCCACCGTCGCTGAAATCGTCGAGGCGCTGCGCAGCCTGCCCGATTTCACCGTGACCGATGTGCAATCACTCCAATTGCCGCCCTCCGAGCAAGCCGAATGGCAGGAAGTGGCCGGCGGCGCCAGTTTCAATCCTTACTCGCGGTTGCCTGTCCATCAGGATGCGATGTTCTTTGGCCGCGCCCAGGAGCGTGAGCGCATCGTCGAGTATCTGCGCACACAACAGCCTGGCGTCTGGCTGATCGGGCAGAAGCGCGTCGGCAAGACCTCGCTGCTGCTACACCTAAAGGAGCACTACCTGCCGGTGCGCAACTTCACCCCGGTGTTCATCGACTTCCAACTGATGGGTCATCCGGCGCAAACCAACCTCTTCTATCAAGTCGCCAGCATCGTCTATTCGTCGCTCAGCAGTGAGGGGCGGTTGGGCGATGTCGGCGCTCCGCTGCCAAGCCTCTTCGACGATGACCCGGCGCGGCGACTGATCGAATATCTGCACAATGTCCAGGACGCACTGAATGGGCGCAAGCTGGTGCTGCTGATGGATGAGTTCAGTCGGCTGACCGACGCCTACTTGCAAGGCGAGCTAGAGGGCGCTATGTTCGATCGCTGGCGCGGCATGATGCACACGACGCAGCGGCTCGGCATCGGCTATGTCGTGGTGATGCAGCAGCAGACGTGTGACACGCTGGTGCAGCATTTGCAGCAGACGCCGAACGATCCGTCGTGGCGGTTGATGGATGTGGGGCAACGCATCCAGTTGCGCCCACTGGAGGGCGAAGATGTGCGCCGTTTGATCGAATGGCCGATGCGCTCGCATCTGGATTACACGGCGGAAACCATCGACGCCATCGCCGACCTGACTGGTGGCAGTCCGTTCCTGATCCAGGCCTTCTGTCACAATCTGGTCATGCATATGGCGCATCAGGGGCGCCAGCAGATTCTGCCCGAAGACGTCGCCCAGGTGCGCCTTGACTTCATGCAGCCGCAGGATCATACATTTGCCCACATGACAGAGATGCTGCGCGGCATCTCCAACCATGTGGCGGCGACGCTGGCGCGGCTGGCGCACGATGCCCCTGACAGTGAAGTGAGCTGGGCCAGACTGCGCGCTGCGCTTCCCGGTGTTGCGCCGGAGAGCCTGCGCACCAGTCTGCGCACACTGACCGAACAGGATATTCTCCAGCAGCCTGCGCAAGATCGCTGGCGTTTTGCCAGCCGTTTATTCCAGCAGTGGTTGGCAATGAATGGGTAAGTTGAAGTGAGTGGTGCGTGGTGCGTGATGCGTACAAATAGATTCGGCCTGTCGGCAGCGTCCGGCTGGCCACTGTGTCACGCTGGGGCGGTGACCGATGTGGGGCGGTTAGCAGCGGATAAGGAGGTGTGAGATGGACGCAGGGCGCAAGTTTTTTGGACGGGAGCGGGTAATCTACGAGATGGTGCGCGGGGTGCTGGCGCCACAACCGCAGAGTTTTTCCCTGGTGGGCCCCAAGTTGGTCGGCAAGAGCCAGTTTCTCCACTACCTGGCCAGCGAAGATGGCCCCCTGTTGGGTGAAGAGTTCGCCGGTCAACGTCCACTTGCGTTCGAGGATGGCGCCCGCATCATCGTGACCTGGGTTGACTGCGACTGGCAGGATGCCCGCACCGACCTGACGGATTGGATCTATCGTCAGATTCAGCGCCAGGTGCGTACAGCAGGCGTGTCGCTCGACTGGACGGGCATCGAGGCCGAAGCCACCAACAGCCGCCGCATCTGGCGCATTGCTCGCGCACTGCGCGAGCAGGAAATGCGGCTAGTGTTGCTGATGGACAACTTCGACCGCGTCTTCGAGGAACAGTGGCTGCGCCGCGACACGGTGGACGAGCTGCGCCCGCTCACGCTGGAGATGGCGCTGGTCGTCGCCACCGAACAGCCCCTGCATGATCTGGATCGCGACCTGGCGGCTTCCCCCCTCTTCAACGTGATGACGCAGGTTTTCTTGGGACTGCTCGATCCGCAGGCGGCGCGGACGTGGGTGCTCGCCTACGCCGACGACTTCAGCGGTGTCAGCGCGTTGGCTGATGCGTTGGTTGACCTGACCGGTATGCACCCGTTCTTGTTGCGGCGGTTGGGCGATATTCTCCTCGAGGTGCGCGAGATGATTGTGGGTGGCGGCGCGCTGGGGCCGGAGCACCTGCCGTTGGTGCGACTGCGGCTGGCCGAACATGGACGCTTGGTCTTTGAGACTTCCTTCCGCCGCCTGCAGCGACCTCCCGCGCGCATCCGTCCAGAGAACATCGACCGGTTGGTGCGGTCGATGCTCAGCGGCGCCTTGCCGTTGACCGCCGTAACGATGGAGGAGAGCGCCGCACTCAACTGGCTGATCAACCAGGCGATGGTGATCTGTTGCGTGCGTGGACAGCAGAGCGGCTACCAATTTTTTACGCCGCTCTTTGCCGAATATCTGGCGCGACGTTGGCAAGGGGAGATGGTGGCGTCTGCACCACTGGCGCCGGCGCCCAACCTGCCCGACGCAACACTCGACCAGTTCAGCAAGACCGAGGCCGCGCTGTTGCGTTACTTTAGGGCGCACGCCAATCAGGTAATTTCCACCGAGCAGTTGCTGGCTGAGGTGTGGAAACGCCCCGACGCCTCCAATCGCCGCGTGCAAGAAGCGATCCGTCGCTTGCGGTTGCAACTGGAGGAAATGGAACAGCCAATCGGCGCCATCGAGAATGATCGCGGACGCGGCTATCGGTTTGTACCGGCGAACGCGTCGGCATAGTGGACAATCTTCAGATAGTGTACAATCCTCTCTATGAGAAACGATTTTCCACTCGTTGTCATTCGCGGCGCCGGCGATCTGGCGAGCGGCGTCGCCTTACGTCTGCATCGCGCTGGTTTTCCCGTCATCCACACTGAAATTGAGCATCCGTTGGCCGTGCGGCGCACGGTCGCCTTTGCACAGGCGGCCTTCGATGGCGTCTGCCGCGTCGAGGAGGTGACCGGCCGGCGCTGCGGGATGGCGGACGCTGCGGCCGTCGTCGCCGCTGGTGAAGTCGCCGTCATCATCGATCCGGCTGGGGAGACGCTGCGCCGCCTTCACCCGCCGGTGGTTGTCGATGCGATCATGGCGAAGCGCAATACCGGCACGCGCTGCGAGGACGCGCCGTTTGTCGTGGCGTTGGGGCCGGGCTTCACGGCTGGCGTCGACTGCCACGCTGTGATTGAAACCGAGCGCGGCCACAATCTGGGCCGCGTCATCTGGCAAGGCAGCGCTGCGCCAGATACAGGCGAACCAGGCGAACTGCCAGGCGTAGGGCGGCGCGCCTCCCGCGTGCTGCGCGCACCGGCGGCTGGCCACGTGATCGGGCGCTGCGCCATCGGCGATCGGGTTGTCGCCGGCGCCGAGTTGGCGATCGTTGAGGATGCTGCAGGTGAGATGTACAGCATCGTCGCCCCCTTCGACGGGGTGCTGCGCGGATTGATCCACCCGCGCGTCGCCGTACATCCGGGCATGAAGATCGGCGATCTCGACCCGCGCGCTGATGTTGCTGCCTGTTTTACTGTCTCCGATAAGTCACTGGCTATCGGTGGCGGCGCATTAGAGGCGATTTTAATGTGGCTGGCAAGCAGCCAGACGCAATAACGCCCGAACCGCAAAGCAGACGCAATCCAGACATCTACTTGCGTTGCTGCAGCCCAAACGGATGACGGACGGCATCCGCAAAGAGTAAAGCTCTGCGTGGTGCGCCTCGACATTCTGTACGCTGCGACATCGATGGATATGTTGATCAGACAAACAAAGAGAATCGGCAGCGGCGTTCGTCCCTCGCAACTCGCCCCTCGCCCCCTGTGACAGCAAAAGGAGCAGGCAATGCAGGAAGTCGTAATTGTCAGCGCCGTGCGCACGCCGATCGGCGCAATCCGCGGTGCGCTGGCGACGGTGCGCCCCGATGATCTGGCGGCGCTCGTCATCCAGGCGGCAGTGACCCGCGCTGGCATCGACGGTGGGCTGGTTGAGGAAGTGTACATGGGCTGTGCCAACCAGGCGGGTGAGGACAATCGCAACGTGGCGCGCATGGGGCTGCTGCTCGCCGGGTTGCCGTACAGCGTCGCTGGCGTCACCTTCAACCGCCTCTGTGCTAGCGGCCTCAACGCCGTCAACCAGGCGGCGCGGGCGATTGCGTGCGGCGAGGGCGATGTCTTTGTGGCGGGCGGCGTTGAGAGCATGACGCGCGCACCCTACTCGCTGCCCAAAAATCCGGTCGGTTTCGGGCCATCGGGCAACATCACCGCCTACGACACCTCGCTGGGCTGGCGCTATCCGAACCCAAAGATGGAAGCGCTCTTTCCGCTCGAAGCGATGGGCGAGACCGCCGAGAACATCTACGAACGCAGCCGCGCCGGCGAGATTGCCGGCGGCGAGATCACGCGTGCAGAGCAGGATCGCTTCGCCCTGCAAAGCCAGCAGCGCGCCGTGGCGGCGATCAACGCTGGCTACTTTCGTCGCGAGCTGGTCCCCGTGCCGGTTGTGCAGGGCAAAGGTGAGCCCGTGATTGTCGACATTGACGAATATCCGCGTTACAAGAAGGTTGACGGCGTCTATCACCTGGATACAAGCCTGGAAAAGCTGGCGGCGCTCAAACCGGCCTTTCGCAAAGGCGGCACGGTGACGGCGGGCAACGCCAGCGGGCTGAACGACGGCGCCGCCGCACTGGTGCTGATGTCGCGTAGCAAGGCGGAAGCGTTGGGCGTCAAGCCGTTGGCGCGTTGGGTGGCGTCGGCGGCGGCAGGCGTTGATCCACGCCTGATGGGGTTAGGCCCCGTCGATGCCGTGCGCAAGGTGCTGCGCCGCGCCGGGTTGACGTTGGCGGACATCGACCTGGCGGAGCTGAATGAAGCCTTTGCGGTGCAGGCGATTGCTGTGCTGCGCGAGCTGGGCTTGAGCGAGGCGATCACAAATGTCAACGGTGGCGCTATCGCCCTGGGTCATCCGCTCGGCTGTTCGGGCGCGCGCATCTTGACCACGCTGCTGCACGAAATGCACCGCCGCGCGGCGGCAGGCGCCTCGATGCGCTACGGATTGGCGACCCTCTGCGTCGGCGTCGGTCAGGGCGAGGCAACCATCATCGAATTGGAAAAGTAGGACGCTCAATCCATGAAACAAATTCCAATTATCTCAGCGGCGGAAGCTGCAGCGCTGGTCAAAGATGGCGATGTGATCATGGGCGGCGGCTTTGGCATGACCGGCAACCCGGTGCATCTGCTCCATGCACTGGCCGAAACCGGCACGCGCAACCTCACCTTTATCGGCAACAACGTCGGCGAGCCGGGGCTGGGCGGTGGACGTTTGCTGCGCAACGGTCAACTCAAGAAGGCGATCGGCTCATTCTTTACCAGCAACCCGGAGGCAGTGCAGGCTGCGCAGAGCGGCGCGCTCGAAGTGCAGTTGATCCCGCAAGGCTCGCTGGCGGAGGCGATCCGCGCCGGTGGGGCTGGCATTGGCGGCTTCTACACGCCAACGGCGGCAGGCACGGCGATTGCCGGCGACGCCGACGTAAAGATCATCGACGGCAAGCCGCAGATTTTCGTGCCGGCGTTGCGCGCCAACGTCGCTTTTGTGCGCGCCTGGCAGGCGGACACTGCTGGCAATCTGGTTTATCGCATGACCGAGCAGAATTTCAATCGCGCCATGGCGACTGCCGCCGACCTGGTGATCGCCGAGGTCGAAGAGATTGTGCCGGTCGGTGCGCTCGACCCGAATCAGATACACACGCCCGGCTGCTATGTCGATTATCTGGTCGAGGCGCACGTCACGCCTGCTGACCTGGGCACTTCGGCGTCGGTGAAGAGCGGTGCGCGTAAGGTCAGCGAAGCGCGCCTGAATATGGCGCGCCGCGCCTTTGCCGAACTCAGGCGCGGTGATGTCGTCAATCTGGGCATCGGCATCCCCACGCTGGTCGCCGACCTGATCCGTCCCGACGATGGCATCATCTTGCACACCGAGAACGGCATGTTGGGCGTCGGCCCCGCGCCGGAGGAGGGCGGCGCGCTGGACTATCCCGTCAACGCCGGCAAGATACCCGTGACGGCGCTGCCCGGCGCCAGCTATTTCGACAGCGCTGACTCCTTTGCCATGATCCGTGGCGGGCATATCGATGTGGCGATCATGGGGGGATTGGAAGTGGACGAACACGCCAATCTGGCCAACTGGGCCGTGCCTGGGCAGCCGTTGCTTGGCGTTGGCGGCGCCATGGACCTGGCCGTCGGCGCCAAACGGCTCATTATCACCATGCAGCACACCAATCCCGACGGCAGCGCCAGGATCGTGCCGCAGTGCACGCTGCCGTTGACCGCGACGGGCGTGGTCGATTTGGTCATCACCGAGCTGGCGGTCTTTGCGTTTGAGGCGGGACAGCTTGTGCTGCGTGAATTGATGCCCGGCGCCACGCTTGACGAGGTGCGCGCCAGGACGACAGCGCGTTTCATTGAGGCGCTGCCATGATCTCGATACACCGCCATGGCCTCGATACACGGGTTGATAGTTCTCGTACGATCCGCGTCTGCACCAGCGCGGCTATTACGGATAGCCTCCACGTGCGGCGATAGACTCGATAGCCACCGGCATGGTCATTCTGCAAACGGGCCCACGATCGTGACGCCGCGCACGACGCGTCCATTCTGTATATCCTCACTGAGCAGTGTCGTGCACATCGTAACGCCTCCTTTGCCTTTGACCCCGTGCAACCATGCAACCATCAGGTGCGTATTGTAGCGGTGGGCTATGTCGGGTGCAGCTACCTGGCCGCCAGGGGGGACTTTCTGGTCGAGGCGAATTGCCGCGCTGGTGGATTATGGCGCCAAGAGTCCCGCCGGGTGGCAGGCGGACGTAATCGGGCAGGGTGTTTCACGCTTTGCCAGGAGAAAATTACAGAGTCAAATCGAGGAAAAAGCGACAATGAATCTACGGAAAACTATTTTGCTCCTTGCCGTTTGGATGCTGGGCATGGGGCTTCTGGCTGGCTGTGCATTCGGCATGGTAATCGGCTCTGGCAAGAGCGTCACCGAAACTCGAGATGTAAGTAACTTCCATGCCGTCGATTTTGCCTTTCTGGGTGATTTGGAGATCAAGCAGGGCGACGAAGAAACGCTGACGATCACCGGCGATGACAACATTGTCGAGTTGATCCGTACACGCGTTATCGATGGCGTCCTGCATATTGATGGTGGCGCCGCCAATATCGGGCGCACAATCGTGCCGCTGCGTTACGTGTTGACGGTCAAGACGTTGGACGGCATTGCACTGTCCGGGCTTGGCAATGTGACGATGGCGAGGTTGGCGAACGATGATATCGCGTTGGCCTTGAGCGGGGCCGGCGCGCTGACAGTCGATGCGTTGAGCGCCGATACATTGTCTGTCAACTTATCTGGGCTGGGCAGCGCCAACCTGGGCGGCACTGTCAGGCGGCAGGTGGTGAATCTGTCCGGGGCAGGTTCCTATTATGCTGGCGACCTGCGCGCACAAAATGCGACGATCAACATCTCCGGGCTGGGCAACGCCGAGGTCTGGGTGGTTGAGACGCTGAACGCTGATATCTCCGGCGCTGGCAACATTGCGTACAAGGGCCGTCCGCAAGTGACGCAGCGCATCAGCGGGCTGGGGCGGGTCACGGCGTTGAGCAACGAATGATCTGATGCCCCAAAAATGAGGTGAAAAACAAACCGGCAGGCGCTTGCCTGCCGGTCTTGCAGTCGGGGAGAGAGGATTTGAACCTCCGACCTCTTCGACCCGAACGAAGCGCGCTACCAAGCTGCGCTACTCCCCGACGACAGCATGTAGTATAGTCGAGGCGGCGTCATGCGCCAAATTTTCGCCGGTACGTTGCAAATCAAAGCACTTTGACCACTCTTCAAGCTGTGCTATAATCCGCCTACTTTCGCCGCAAACGGTTGGTTTCCACAGGAAGGGGAGCCATGATTGAGGTCACAATTGATAGCATCCGGGTCAGTCTGCTGTCGCAGAATCGCATCGTGGTGTTAAAAGAAGAACACTCCGACCGCTTTCTGCCGATTTGGATCGGCCCGTTCGAGGCGGACGCCATTACACTGCAACTGCAGGGGATGGAGGCGCCGCGCCCACTGACGCACGACCTGCTCAAGTCCGTGATCGAGACACTGGGCGCCGAAGTGTTGCACATTGTCATCAACAGCCTGGAGCGCAACACTTACTTTGCGCGCATCGTGCTGGATATGAATGGCGAGACTATGGAGATCGACAGCCGCCCCAGCGACGCCATCGCGCTCGCCGTGCGTGTCAGTGTACCGATCTATGTGGCCGAGGAGGTCATGGATCAGGCCGGGATGATGCCGGAAGAGGAGATGAGCCTGTCAGAGGAAGGCGGTCGCCGCGCCGAATACAGCGACACCTCCACCGAAGACCTGGGCGCGTTCAAGGATTTTGTCGAGGGACTTGACCTAGACAGTTTGCTCGGCAACTAGACGCCCGTTCTTCAACCGGTGAAACAACAAACGGCGAGGCTGCGCATCGGCAGCTTCGCCGTTTTTGTCGCACGCCGGTTGTCCACTGCCTGTACCCAGGTTTTCCGCACCTGGCATCGAGGTGATTGACGCATGCAGATGGTTGAACCAAGCGAGACTACCACCAAAGGCATCCCGGCTAATCTGGAGGCGGAGCGCGCCGTGCTGGGGTCGCTGCTAATTGACCCGGACGCCATCATCAAGGTGGCCAGCTTCCTGCGCGCTGAAGATTTCTACCGCGAGCGCCACGCCTGGCTTTACGAGGCGATGATGGCGCTTCACGACCGCCGCGAGCCGCTTGACTTCGTCACCGTCGTCGATGAACTGGAACGACGCGGGCATCTACAGGAGGTCGGCGGCCCAGCCTACATCACCGACCTCATTTCGGGCACGCCGTCAGCGATGTATGTCGATCATTATGCGCGCATCGTCGAGCGCACGGCGCTATTGCGGCGGTTGATTGCCGCCGCCGGTCAGATCGCTGAGCTTGCTTATGACGACAGTCAGGAGGTTGATGATGTCGTCGACAAGGCGGAGTCGCTGATCTTTGGCGTCAGTGAGGCGCTGATTCACCGCGACCTGATGCCGATCCGTACGATCATGACGCAAGTGGTCGACCACATTGACTTCCTGGCGCGCAACCAGGATACGTTGATGGGCGTACCGACCGGCTTCACCTTTCTCGACCGCCTGCTGGGTGGGCTGCAAAAGAGTGACCTGATTATTCTGGCCGCGCGCCCGGCGATGGGCAAGACCAGCCTGGCGCTCAACATTGCCCAGAACGCCGCCAAGCGGTACGGCGCGCGCGTCGGCATCTTCAGCCTGGAGATGAGCAACGAACAGCTCGTGCAACGCCTGCTGTCGATGGAGACCGGCATCGACAGCCACCGCCTGCGCCTGGGTCAGGTGCACGACGACGAGTGGCCGATCCTGCTGGAAGCCGCCAACCTGCTCGCCAACACCGCCATCTTCATCGATGACACCCCGGCGGCCACAGTCAATGAAATCCGCACCAAGTGTCGCCGCCTCTACGCCGAACATGGCCTCGACTTGGTGCTGATCGACTATATGCAGCTCATGTCCGGTGCGGCGGGCGGCGGGCGCGAAGCCAATCGCCAGCAGGAAATTTCCTTCATCAGCCGTTCGCTCAAAGGGCTGGCGCGCGAACTGAACGTGCCGGTAATCGCTTTGAGCCAGCTCTCACGCGCAGTCGAGAGCCGCAGTGACAAGCGACCGATGCTGTCGGACCTAAGAGAAAGCGGGTCAATCGAGCAAGATGCCGACGTAGTTTTGTTCATCTACCGCGAGGACTACTACATCGAGGACACCGACCGCCAGAATATCGCCGATGTGATCGTCGCCAAGCACCG
>CZCA01007702.1_pt1 | contig 16621 bp, 11 predicted proteins | sample 591981 | NCBI WGS metagenome assembly CZCA01 (sample SAMEA3556810, study PRJEB10932) | anaerobic digester metagenome
GCGTGCGAATGGCGGCTAGATGGTCGCCCACATTGTACAACCCCTCGCCCAGCGCGTCGAGCGTCGCTGCGGTCTTGTTGGCATCGACTGCGGCACGGTAAGCGAGAATCGCGTTGGAAAAGTCGCCCAGGCCGACGCGATAGATGCGCGCCTTTTCCAGGTGCAAGTCAGCGCGTTGCGGCGCCTGCGCCAGGGCTTTGTCCAATTCTGCGATCGCTTCGTTGTATTTGCCCAGTTTTTCAAACAGATAGGCCTGATTGCGCAATGCCAACACATGTTGCGGATCAAGCGCCAACGCCTCATCGAGATAACTCTGCGCCTGGGCAAAGTTGCCCACATCGGCGTAGATTTCGGCAATGATTGCCAGCGTCTCGACGTTATCGGGTTGCACTTCCAGAGCGTCCAGCGCGTGCTCAAGCGCTGCTTCGAAGTTGCCCAACCAATCCTCGGTGCGCGCCAGGGCTGCCAACGCATCGGGATCGTTGGGGGCAATCTCCACAGCTTTGGCGGCGGCGTCGTGCGCAGCGGCGACATTGCCATCGACCATATAGAGGCGAGACTTGACGACTAGCGGCTCCGGGTTGGTCGGGTCAAGTGCGGCCACGCGTTCGTACGCTGTGAGCGCGGCCGCGTAATCACCGCGTAGCAACGCTGCCTCCGCCTCCGCCAGAAATGCGGTGGCGCTGCGCGTGGGCGTGGGCGTGGGTGCAGTTGGACGTTCCACCAGCCAGGAAGGTTGTGTTTGATAGAGCACGATGCCCACAGCCAGCAGCACGAACAGCGGCCAGAAACGCCCAATCCCACTTCGGCGCCGCCGGCGCGGGCGGTACTCACGATCCAGATACATGGCGACAGTATATCATCAGACGCGCGAAAGCGGCTTCTCTTGCACAAAGCTCAACATCATGTTATAACGTCAACGGTAAGAGGCTGTTCCGATTTGCCCCTGTAGCTCAGAGGATAGAGCGCTGGCCTCCGGAGCCAGGTGCACAGGTTCGAGTCCTGTCAGGGGCGCACTCCCACTCAACAGAGACGCGCTTTCACCTCACGTAATTGACGCACTGCGTTGACAATATCGCCCGCAAACGCTGCACTCCCAACGGCGAAGAAATCGGCGCCGGCGGCCAGCGCAGAGACGATCGTCGTTGGCGTAATGCCGCCATCCACACCAATCGCAAATGCAGCGTTGAGGAGGGTGCGCTGTTGCTGCAGCCAGCGTACCTTGTCCAACACGCGGGCGTCAAAGGGTTGGCCCCCAAAGCCGGGCTCCACCGCCATCACCAGCAGCAGATCGACGAGGGGCAGCACAGGCAGCAGCGCTTCCACTGGTCGGTTGCGGTTGACGGCCACCCCTGCTGTACACCCCAGCCGCCGAATCACTGCCAGGGTGGCGACCAGGTCGGGCGCGGTGTCCTCCTGCACGATGATCATGTCTGCTGCTGCAAAGAGCGGAAGCACGGCGTCAGGATTGCTGACCTCCAGGTGGACGTGCAGCGGCAATGGGGTCACCCGGCGCAAGTCGGTCACTGTCTTGGGGCTGAAAGCGTAGTTGGCGACGTAGTGGCCGTCCATGATGTCGATGTGCAACGAATCGGCGCCGCCGCTCTCCACCGCGCGCACAGCCGCAGCCAGGTTGGCGGTGTCGGCGGCCAGAATGGAAGGGCTGAGATGAAACATACCTTAGCCCTTTGCGACATACCGCGTCGTCGCCTGGATGAGGTCTTGCACACGCGGGTAGGTGGCGATGTATTGATCCACGAAGAAGCGGTATTGCTCATGGGCTGCCGCGTTCGGCTCGATGCGGTCGCGCACATGCACCATCTGCGCGGCGGCAGCAGCGACATCGGGAAAGAGACCGGCTGCCACAGCGCCCAGAATCGCCGACCCCAGCGCCGGTGCGTCGGGCACTTCGGTCAAGGTGATCGGGACGTTGCTCACGTCGGCGTGCATTTGCATCCATAGCCGGCTCCGGGTGGCGCCGCCCGCGCCGACCATCTCCTGCACGGTGTAGCCGTTGGCGCGGAAAGTGCGAAGGATGTGCTCGGTGCCGTAGCAAATGCCCTCCAGGATGGCGCGAAAGACGTGCCCGGTGGTGTGTTTGAGTGAAAAGCCGCGCATGATGCCGCGCGCCTCCGGATCGACGTAGGGCGTGCGATTGCCCTGCCAGTAGTCGAGCACAATCAACCCGTCGGCGCCGATAGGCGTCTGCGCCGCCAGCTCGTTGAGGATCGTGTACGTATCCACTCCGCGTGTGGCAGCCAGCGCCGCCTCTTTGCCACAGAAGTTGTCGCGGAACCACTTCACGACCGAGCCGGTCGAGACCTGCCCGCCTTCGACAGTGTACTGGCCGGGCATTACAGCATCTGTGTAGGCGCCAAAGATGCCCTTGGCGTGAAACTGCGTGGCGCTCTGGCCGAGCATCAGGTGCGACGAGCCGGTGATGAAGGCCACCTTGCCCGGCGTCACCACGTTTAAGCCGAGCATCGCCACGAACGCATCGGCGCCGCCTTCGGCTACGGGGATGCCTGGCGTCAGCCCCAGCTCGGCGGCGACATTGGCGCGCAACTGACCTGCCACCTGCCCCATATCGAGAATGTGCGGCGGAAAACGTTCGATCAGGTCGTCCAGCCCAATCTTGGCGTAGAAGTTGGTCGGCCAGCCACCGGCATTGCGGTCGTAGTACCAGCGAATGCTGACGTTATCGATGCTGCCCACCCACGCGCCGGTCAGTCGGTGGGTCAGCCAGTCGATGAACTCGCCGACGTGGCGTGCGCGCGCCCACACCTCCGGCTCGTTCTCCTTGACCCACAGCGCCTTGCATGGCATCCACTCGGCGGAGACATTGCCGAAGCCGTTGTACTTGCGCGCCGGGTCGTCGATCTGTGCAATGCGGTTGGCCTGTTCCGCCGCGCGTACATCCATCCAGATGATGGCGGGACGCAGCGGCGTGAAGTGTTCATCCATCAGCACGACGGTGCAGCTTGTACAGTCGGCGCCAATGCCGGCGATAGCGGCGCCGGGCACGCCGCTTTGCGCCAGCGCGCGACGGGTGGCGGTGACGAAGGCCTGCCACCACTCGTCGGGCTGCTGTTCGGCCCAGCCAGGGCGCGGGTGATAGAGCGGGTACGTCTCGGCGGCAAAGGTGATAGGGCGCCCGGTCAAATCGAAGATGCCGACGCGCACACTCTCGGTGCCAAAATCAACGCCAAGCACGTAGGGACCTTGTGACATAAACGTTCTCCTCAACAATTGCTGAAGGTGATCGGATCTTGAATGGATGGTAGGTTGGCTGCAATTTCTTCCATTATACACTACATCTTTCAGCAGAGTTGGCGTCAAGACAACAGTGCTAGAATTGGGCTGGTGGAGCCATTGTGAAGGACGCTTTACTTTGAGCCATCTATTCAAACCATCAGGGAGCCAACACGATGCACAATCCTGACGACGTCTACAGCTATCTCCTTGGGCGCGTGGGAGAGACGCACCTGCGCCAGCGGCTGACGATCCAGGTCGATCATGCTGGAGAGGTGTTGGGGCGTGGACGGACATTGATGCATATCGAGAATGCCGAATGGTTGATGATTTTCATCTACTACTCGCTCAAAGTGACCGGACTGTTCAACTACGGGCGGCGCAACATGCTTGACATCCGCCGCGTCGAGAATCAGGTGTTCATCCCCGGCTTGCCGCGCGCGTTCGACGGCTACACGCTGCTCCATCTCAGCGATCTGCATCTCGACATCGATCCAGAGCTGACCGACGCCATCATTCGTCGGCTGCAAGGGGTAAGCTATGATCTGTGCGTCGTCACCGGGGACTTTCGCGCCAGCAGCAGCGGCAGCTACAACCTGGCGTTGGAGTACGCAGCAAAGCTGGTCAGGCGCCTCAAGCCGCCGGTGTACGCCATTCTGGGCAACCACGACTTCATCGAGTTCGTACCGCCGCTGGAGGAGGCTGGCTACACCTTCCTGCTCAACGAGACGGTTGTCATCGAACGCAATGGAACGCAACTCTATCTCTCCGGCGTTGACGACCCACATTTCTACGAGACTGATAACCTGTCCCGCACGCGCGCAAACATTCCCCCCGGCGCACCGTCGATCCTTCTTGCCCACTCGCCGGAAATCTACCGTCATGCCGCCGCCGCCGGCTACGATTTCATGCTCTCCGGCCACACCCACGCCGGTCAGTTCTGCCTGCCCGGACGCATTGCGCTGCAAACGAACGTCAGGGCGCCGCGTCGTATGGCTTACGGCGCCTGGCGCTATCATGCGATGCAGGGCTACACGTCGGCGGGTACAGGGTCATGTGGCGTGCCGGCGCGCTTCTTCTGTCCACCGGAGTTCACGTTGCATCGGCTGCGCCCGGCGTGAGAGGAACGCATCGGGCGTCATTCGTTATACGTCACACGGCGCCCTGTGCTATCCTTATAGACTTGCGCACCGAAGCGCATGAGGCCACAGCGAGAAAGGGAATCTGCAATGCAATCATCCACTATCGAGGCGTCGCTGCATTGGCGGCGGTGGGGGGCGCCTGCATTGGCGACGCTGGGGTTGGCCGGGCTGGCGACTGCTCTTTGGCTGATCCCGCCGGAGCAGACGCTGGGGAATGTGATCAAGGTGATTTTTCTGCATGGCGCGTTGGTGCGCGTGGCGCTGTTGGTTTTTGCCGCCGCAGGCGCGCTGAGCCTGGGCTTTCTATTGACGCGGCGAAACGCCTGGTATGCCTGGGCAATGGCAGCGCAAAAAGGCGCGGTGTTGCTGTGGATCGTCTACGCGCTGACCAGCAGCTTATCGACCTGGCTGAGTTGGGGCGAGTGGATCGCCTGGGATGAGCCGCGCGTGCGCGCCAGTGTGCATGTGCTCTGGTTTAGCGTCGCCTGTCTGCTGCTTGTCGTGTGGATGGGCAATCGTCTCTTTGCTGCTGTGGTCAACCTGGTTGTGACCGGCGTCACCTGGACGCTAATTCGCGGCGCTGCGATTATTCGTCATCCGTTCGACCCGATTGGCGCGTCAGGTTCGGAGACATACCAGGCGCTTTACTGGGTGATGGTGGCGGCGCTGCTGCTGTTGACAGGACTGGTCTTGCGCTGGTTGTATAGCCAGGAGATCATGCGCCTGAGTGATTGAGCGATGGTGCGCAATTATGCCTTCATACGCGTGTGGTGCGGGTCGAAGAGTGGTTCGACGGTGACAGTGGCCGGATAGCGACGGTCAAAGTATTGCACTTCGACTTTAGTGAGCGGCGTGGCGTATTCGTGGGGCAAATAACCGTAGAGAATGTACTTGCCAACGGAGTATCCGTAGTTGGCGCTCGTCACCTGCCCGACGACGCGCCCATCGGCCAGGATTGGCTCTTTGCCCAACGCCACGGCGTTGGGGTCGTTGAAGGTCAGACAACAGAGTTTGCGCGTCACTGCGTCCTTGGCTTTGAGCAGTGCGTCGCGTCCCAGGAAATAACCCTTTTTCAATTTCACCGTCCGTTTTAGCCCGGCCTCGAAGGGGTTGTATTCGCTGTGAATATCCACGCCCCACAGCCGATAGCCCTTCTCCAGCCGCAGCGAATCGAAGGCGCCGGCGCCGCCCGCCACCAGCCCGTGCGGGCGCCCAGCCTCCCAGAGCAAATCCCACAGGCGCAGACCATATTCCCCGGGAGCGTAGATTTCCCAGCCCAGCTCGCCGGCATAGGAGAGGCGCAACGCCAGCGCCGGCACGCTTTCGATGTGCAGCGGGCGCACGGTGTAGAAGGGAAAGGCCGCGTTGCTAATATCCTCTTCGACAAGCTGCTGCAAGATGTCGCGCGCACGCGGCCCCCACAGGCCGAGCGTCGTATACTGGCCGCTCATGTTGCGGATGGTGACGGCGCCCTGCGTCGGCGCGTGGTGGCGAATCCAGGCGAAGTCATGCGGGCCGACGCCGCCGCCGGTGAGAATCCAGAAGCGATCTTCCTCCAGCCGGCTGACGGTGAGGTCAGCCATGATCCCGCCGCGGCTGTTGCACAGCGCAGTGTAGATGATGGAGCCGACAGGACGGTCAATCTGGTTGGCGCAGATCGACTCCAGGAAACTCAGCGCGCCCGGCCCGCTGACCTCGATCTTGGTGAAGGTGCTCAAGTTGAAGAGGCCAGCGCGGTCGCGCGTGGCCAGATGTTCGGCGCCCTGGATGCGCGACCAGTAGCGCGCTGCCCAGCCTTCGCGATGTGGAATACGTGCGTCGTACTCCTCCACCAGTCCGGCATTGGCTTCGTACCACTGCGGCGCCTCCCAGCCGGCGTTCGCAAAGAAGACAGCCTGCTGCTCGACCAACCGTTGATGGAAGGGCGCCAGCCGTACGTTGCGCGGCGCCTCCATTTGCTGCAGCGGGTGTACAATGGCGTAGATTTCCTGATGTTGACGGTTGATGCGCGCGGTCATGAAGGCCCGCGTATAATCGTGGGGGTGAAATCGGTTGATGTCCGCTTCGCGGATGTCCCATTCAGTCTCGCCGTGCGCCATCAATTCGGCGATGCTCTTACCGACGCCGCCGGCGTAAGCCGCCCACACGCTGAACGCCACCCATAACCCGCGCACTGTGCTCTGCCCGATGACAGGATGCAGGTCATTGCTGAAAGCCAGTATCCCGCTGACCTGCTTGACAAAACGTTTCTCCGTCAGCGATGGGAGCAATTGAGCAGCGGCGCGTCGGTGGTTTTCCCATTCATCCGTTATAGATGTGTGTGCAACAGACGGTGCGTCGTCGCCTGTGTGCAGGGCAGTGTGACGGTAACTGCCGAGTAGATAACTGTCATAGTGCTGCCGAAGATAGAGCGCAGCATCTGGGTGGCGCAAGATGGGCTGAGTCATGAAGCACGCCTTGTCGGCTGCCAGTTCTACCAGCGGCTCGGTGATGACGTACTGCTGCTCGACGCCCAACACGGGGAAGCGCAACCCTGCCCTCGCCGCCAGCACCGTTGTCCAGGCGTTGGTGCAAAGCAGAACATGCTCGCACTCGACCACCCCCTGGTCGGTGACGACGTGGCGCACGCGTCCATTCTGCACGTAGACATCTTGTACGGCGACATCGCCCACGAACTCGACGTCCTGCGCCATTGCCAGATGGGCCAGCGCGGCAGCAGAGCGTGAACCGTGCATGTCGCTGTCCGTCGGCACAAAATAGCCACCCAGAATGGCCTGCGCATTGATCAGCGGGAGCCTGGCCTCCACTTCGGCGGGGGCAAGCAGGTGGCTTTCCAGCCCATAGCTCATGGCTACACTCTGCTTGCGCTTGAGCTCCGCCCAGCGGTCTGGCGTGGTTGCCACTTCAATGCCACCGACCTGATAGAGGCATGGCTCGTCCTGAACACGTAGCGGTTTGAGCAAATTGATCGTGTAGCGCGCAAATTCGGTCATCAGCCGGGCATAGTGAGTCTGGAAGATGAGTCCGGGCGCAATGCTGGTGGCGCCGCCGGCGTCGAGGAGAGTTCCCTTGTCTATGACGAGGATGTCTTTCCAGCCAAGTTGGGCGAGATGATAGGCAGCGCTGCAACCGACAATCCCGGCGCCGATGATTACAACATGGGCATGTGCGCGCATACGCTTGATGCTTCCTCCTGAATGGTTCTGGTTGCATCATCATACCAGAACACGAATCGGCGCGAAAAAGTTGTAAAAATGCACCCAAAATGCCTGTCTGTTTGTCATCTCTACGCGGCGGAGACTATAATGCCAACGGTGGAGGCGCAGAACCCGCCCCGTCCAAGGACGCTTTTCTACACCTTTTCCGCAACCTGTTCTGTGTGAGGGCTGTCTTTATCACCACAGACAGCACCGCCCTGTGTCAATGTTCGAATCATGCTCGACGCCTGAGCAAACTGCGAGGAGGTTTCAGCTTGAATCTACACGAATATCAATCCAAACGTATCTTTGGCCGCTTCGGGATTCCCGTCCCCAGCGGCGAGGTGGCGACGACGCCTGGCGAAGTGCGCGACATCGCCGTGCGTCTGGGCGGGCCGGTGGTGGTCAAATCGCAAGTGTTGGTGGGGGGACGCGGCAAGGCCGGCGGCATCAAGCTGGCGAAGACGCCGGATGAGGCTGAGCAACGCGCCGACGCCATCCTGGGCATGACCATCAAGGGTTTAACCGTCAAGAAGGTGCTGGTCGATCCAGCCGCCGACATCCGCAAAGAGATTTACCTGGGCGCTGTGCTCGATCGTTCCAGTCGTCGTGTGATCTTGATGGCGAGCAGCGAAGGCGGCGTAGACATCGAAGAGGTGGCAGCCAAAACGCCCGACAAGATTGTCAAGGTGGCGGCGCACCCCTTTCTGGGCTTGAAGCCGCACCAGGCGCGCTATCTGGCCGACGGCATCGGGCTGCCCAAAGATCTCACCAACGATTTTATCAAGATTGCGCAGAACTTATATCAGGTCTTCGTGAATAATGACGCCAGCCTGGCCGAGATTAACCCGCTCGTCATTACCGGCGAGAACAAGTTGATGGCGCTCGACGGTAAAATCTCGGTGGATGACAACGCTCTGTATCGTCACCCCGAATTGGTGGAACTGCGCGACCCGGATGAGGAAGACGCCAGCGAACGCGAGGCGCATCGCTACGGGCTGAGCTACATTCACCTGGACGGGGAGATCGGCTGTATGGTCAATGGCGCCGGGCTGGCCATGGCGACGATGGACATCGTCAAGCTCTATGGTGGCGAGCCGGCGAACTTTCTCGACATCGGCGGCGGCGCCCAATCGGACAAGGTGGCGGCGGCGCTGCGGATTATCCTCAGCGACAGCCGCGTCAAGGCTGTGCTGATCAATATTTTCGGTGGCATTACCCGCTGCGACGAAGTTGCGCGTGGCGTGCTCGATGCCATCGGTTCCCTCGATGTGCGCGTGCCCTTCGTGGTGCGGCTGGTCGGCACAAACGAAGAAGAAGGTCGGCGCATTCTGGCCGAAGCCAACCTGATCACCGCCACCAGCCTGGCCGACGCTGCGCAAAAAGCCGTCGCCGCCGCCAAAGGAGAGTTGCAATGAGCATTCTGGTCGGAAAGAACACCCGCCTCGTCGTGCAGGGCATCACCGGGCGCGAAGGTGCATTTCACACCAAACAAATGATCGACTACGGCACCCCAGTCGTCGGCGGCGTCACCCCCGGCAAGGGGGGCGAGTGGGCCTTTGGCAATGTGCCGGTCTTCGACACCGTGCGCGACGCCGTCGCTGCCACTGGCGCCAACACCAGCGTCATCTTCGTGCCGGCGCGTTTCGCCGCCGACGCCATCATCGAGGCTGCCGACGCCGGCATCGAGCTGGTTGTCTGCATCACCGAAGGCATCCCCGTCATGGACATGGTGCAGGTGCGCGCCTTCCTAGACACCACCCACACTCGGCTGATCGGCCCCAACTGTCCTGGCCTGATCACACCGGGTGAGGCTAAGGTTGGCATCATTCCCGGCCACATCATGACGAAGGGCAACGTCGGGCTGGTCAGCCGCTCCGGCACGCTTACCTACGAAGTTGTCTACGCACTGACTGCGCGCGGCATCGGGCAGACAACCGCCGTCGGCATCGGCGGCGACCCGATCAATGGCACATCCTTCCTCGACGTGCTTCAGATGTTCGAGCAGGACCCGGAGACCGAACAGGTGATCCTGATCGGCGAGATCGGCGGCACCGACGAGCAGAAAGCCGCCGAGTACATCGCCCACAAGATGACCAAGCCGGTGACCGGCTTTATCGCCGGGCAGACGGCGCCCCCCGGTCGCCGCATGGGGCACGCTGGCGCCATCATCTCCGGCGGTGAAGGCACTGCCGCCGAAAAGATCGCTGCGCTCACTCACGCCGGCGCCAAAGTCGCCCGCCACCCCGACGAGATCGCAGATTTGGTCGCCAGCAATATGAAGTAAGGGCGCTGCGCAGCCACTCAATCGAGATGTCACGACTTCCTGGGAATTCAATCTTTCCAGGAAGTTTTTTTGCTGAAGAAATGCAGGCTTTTCTCTGCGTCTTTGTGGCTTTGCATCTAACTATGGGGATTTTCAATCGGACTCTCCCGATTTGCCATTCCGTGCATTCATCCGCAAAATGCATAAGATGAGTAACGCATTGTCTTCGCCTGCATCGTCGAACTCCTGGCTGCCGCGCGGACGTCTATGGTGGTTGATCGGGCTTGGCGGCGTCACGTGGGCGCTGTTGATCGGCCTGTTTGGTGGTCAGGCGGCGCTCCAGGCGATCGTCGGCGCCGATGTGCGCTGGCTGGCGCTAGCGGTGCTGGTGCACTACAGCAGCTTTGCCGTGCGCGGTTGGCGTTGGCAACAACTGCTCGGCATGATGGGGCATCGCCTCGGCTATCGCTACACAACCGGGCTCCTGCTGGCGGGCTGGTTCGTGAGCGCACTGTTGCCGGCGCGCGCCGGCGATCTCATGCGCATCGGCGTGCTGCGTCTGGATAGCCCGCAACATCGGCCTGTACCGGTGGCCGCCAGCCTGGGATCGATTGTGTTGGAGCGGGCGCTGGACATTCTAGCAATCGTGGGGCTGGGGCTGGGCTTTGGCTGGGTGGTGCTGCGCGCCCAGGCGCCTGGTTGGCTGGTGGCGAGCTACGCCGCCGCCGCCGGGTTGTTGGCGCTGCTGGCAGTGGGGGTGGTGCTGGCGCCGCCGGTTTTGGGCTGGCTGCGGCGATGGAGCCAGCATCGTTTCTGGCAGACGCTCCTGAATTTTGGCGAGCAACTGGCCGCCAGTCTGCGCGTACTGGTGCAGCAGCCGCGGCGCGGCGTCCTGGTGGCGCTTGCCAGCCTCTACATCTGGCTGTGCGATGCGCTGGTGGTCTGGTTGGTGCTGCGCAGCCTGGGCGCGGCGTTGCCGCTAGATATGGCGGCGTTCGTGGCGTTGACGGTCGATGTATTGGCGGCTGCGCCGCTGACGCCGGGCGGGATCGGCCAGATCGACGCTGCGTATGTGGCGCTCTTTGCGCTGTGGCCCACCACAACCTTCAACGTGGGCGCGGCGGTCTTGCTGATTCGCCTCATCACCTACTGGAGCTTTCTAGCCTTCAGCGGCGTGATAACGTTGCTGACCGGCTTTGGCGAAGTGATGCAGCGCGTGCATCCTGCCACCGTCGCACACGACGCCAACCCTGCCGCCCCTGCTGTTTCGCCCGAGCAATCTGCATGAAGACGCTGTGGACGCGGTCGCGCCATTTCTACACCGAACATCGCCGCTTTCTGGCATTGTTGTTGCTCTTTACCAGCTTTCGGCTCTTTGCCATCTTGCTCTTTCGTCCCGGCGGCTTCATTGCCGACAACTCCGACTACGAGTTTTACTACGCGTGGGGTCTCACGCTGCCGATGGGATACACCACCTTTGAGAATCTGTGGACAGCCTATCCGCCGCTCTTTCCTGCGCTGATGCTGCCTGTCTTTGTGTGGTCGAGCTATATCCCGCCCTGGGTGGAGCCACGCCTGGCCTTTCACGTGCTCTTTGGGTTGGAATTACTGCTCTTCGAGATCGGCAACTTTATTCTCATCTATCGACTGGCGCAGCGACTGCAGGCGGAGCGCAGCGCGGATGGCGCGTTCTCGCCCGGCGCTGCTGACATTGCCTTGCCGCTCAAGGCGACTGTCTTTTACGCACTGCTCTTTGCCCCAGTCTACACCTTGCTCGGCTGGTTTGAGGCGATGCCGCTCTTTTTCCTGCTGCTGGGGCTGGAACTATTGCTCAGCCGGCGTCGCGGGATGTGGATCGCCAGCGCCGTGGCTGCTGCGCTTGGTTTCCTGGTCAAGCTCACGCCGATGATGCTCGTCCCGATTGCCGTGCGTTGGCTTGGCGCGCGCCTGAGCTTCGACGCAATGCGCCGCGAATGGTTCAACCGGCGGTCACCCGGCAACCTGCTGAAACCTGCGCTGTATCTCCTGACGTTCGTCGGCGTTGTGGTGGGCGTGGGGCTGCCGCTGGCGCGCTTCAACCCGACGTTGGCCTTGAGCAGCTTCACCGTCAACGCTCTGCGCCCCCCCTGGCAGAGCGTATGGGCGCTGCTCGATGGCTACTATGGCTTCGGACTCGTGCCCATCGACATGCGCAATTTGCGCGGGTTGACGGAGGGGAGCCGGTGGGAATCCGCCTTGCCGTGGACGTGGATCACGGTCGGCTTTGCGCTGCTCTATCTCTGGCTTTACACGCGGCGTTACGACTGGACGCGCGTGCGCACTCCGATCGCCTTCGCCGCTGTCAGCGTGATCTGGCTCTTCCTCTACAGCAAAGGCTGGAGTCCGCAATTTGTGGTGTGGGTGCTGGCGTTGATCGTATTGCTACGCGCCGACATGTTTGGCGTGCTGGCGGCGCTCATGCTCACACTGCTCAACGTCGTGGAAAGCAGCATCTACCTGATCTTGCTGCCCGACGAGCGCTGGCTCATGGTGACGACGGTGCTGGCGCGCACGGCGCTGCTGATCCTGCTGGCAGCGGACTTTGTGGGGCAGATCTGGCCGACGCCTGCGACGGCGCATCGGCTCCGGCGCGGCGCGGTTGCGTTGAGTGGGGCAGTGATAGCCGTGACGCTGGTTGTGATGCTGCTCGGCGCACCGCGCGCAGCGCAGGCTTACCAGGAGCGCCGACTGGCTGAGCATCCGTGCCGGGAGACAATTGCTTATCTCCGCAGCGAGGCAGGCGGGCTGACGCACACACTGGCAATGGATGACACGGCGCTCTGGAGTGAGCTGAACCCCTGGCTACACACGGCATACACCCTGGTTGTCGTTGATGGTTACAACCCCGACGACCGCCCCGCCGATAGGGTGAAGGCGGAAAAGCTGGCTGCGCTCGGTGTGCAGGGCGAATTTTGGTGGGTTGAGCGCAGCGACGCCGCCAACACGGGCGCGTGGTCGCCCGCTGCCGCGAACTTTTTGGCGACGCCGGGCGTCTATACCGGTGAGGTGCGACAATTGGGGGCGTGTGCAGTGGCGCGCGTTTTCATACCGCCAGCGGCGCCGCTGGCGACTTTCACCGTCAGCGATGGGAAGATCGACCTGCTTGGCCTGACGTTGGGGGATGCGCAACCAGGGTCATCGTTGCCGGTGGTGCTATACTGGCAGGCGCGAGCAGCCATCGGCGGCAGCTACACCGTCTTCACGCAGCTCTTTGCTCCCGACGGCCACATGGCGGCGCAGCAGGACAACCTGCCGGTTGCCGGGCTGGCGCCGACCAATACATGGACGCCAGGGCGACCTGTGCGCGATGCGTATGGCCTGGCGATTCCGCTGGACGCGCCACCCGGTCTATACACATTGCACGTCGGTCTGTACGATGCAGCGGGCCGACAGCCGGTGACGCTGCACGACGGCGCAACCGCCGATCATGTGAGCATTCCTGTAGAAGTTCGTTGAGCAAGCCAGACTCTCTTATGCAGAACATCCAACGCGACATCAGTCCCAAAGACCGCAGCGCCGCCTTGCTCATTTTCGGCTTTTTGCTGGCCTGCTACATGCTCACCTTCACCGGCGTCATCGATAGCAGTGATGGTCTCTCCACCTTTGCCACCACGGAAAGTCTGGTGCGCCGGGGCGCGTTCGACAGCAATCAGGTGTTGTGGATGGGCAATCAGCAGGGGAACATCGGCCCGGACGGTAATCTCTACACGCGCAAGGGGCTGGGGATGGTGCTGCTGGCGTGGCCGCTGGTGTGGGCGGCGAAGGTATGGCCCTTCGTGGGGCTGGCGCAAGCGGCCATGCTGCTCAATCCGCTGTTGACGGCGTGGACGGGTGCGCTGCTTTTTCGCACCGGCCGGCGGCTGGGCTGGTCGCGCCCGCTGGCGATGAGCGCCGCACTGATCTTCGGCCTGTTGACGATGGCCTGGCCTTACACACAGAGCTTCTTTAGCGATCCGGTTGCCGGGTGGGGGCTGTTTGCCGCTGCGTACGGGCTGCTGGCTTATGCCCAATCGGGACGCAAACTCTATCTCTTCGGCAGTGGGCTGGCCTGGGGCGTCGCCTACCTGACGCGTACGATCAACTTGATGACGCTCCCGATCTACGCAGTCGGGCTCTTTCTGGTGTTGACGCCGCCATTCTGGCAACTTGACGCAACGTTCACAAGACGCCTGCGGCGCGCTTTCTGGCAATACTGGCGCCCGGTCGTTGCCTTCACCATTCCAATCCTAGCGATGGGACTGCTCTCGCTGTGGTGGAATTGGGCGCGCTTTGGCAACATCTGGGATACGGGCTACGTCGAAACCGAAACGTTCAGCGCCAACTGGCTCTTTGGACTCTTTGGGCTGACGGTCGGGCCGGCGCGCGGTGTGATCTGGTACAACCCGATCTTGCTGTTGGCGATCCCTGGCGCATTCTGGTTCTGGCGGCGCCAACGACGTATTCTGTTTCTGATGTTGGCGCTCATCATTGTCTTCTTTGCTGTTTACGCCAGGTGGTACATGTGGCACGGTGGCTACAGTTGGGGAGCGCGTTTCATCGTGCCGACGCTGCCCTTCCTGACGTTGCTGGCCGCACCGGCCTGGCACGCACTGATCGGCGACCGTAAGCTGGGCTGGCTGGGCGTGGTGATCGGGGCGGCGCTGGCGCTGGCGTCATTTGCCGTGCAAATACTGGGGCTGCTCGCACCCTACAACCTGGTGCAGGATCGGCTGGCCGAACTGGTGGCGCCGCTCTTTGCCGATGTCACCTTCACCCAGTGGCAATACTCGCCGCTGGTGATGCAGTGGCAGATGATCCAGCCGGCAACGATTCACCTGGCGTGGTGGCGGGGCGCAGCGGGCGTTGACTGGCTGCCGATGGCGGTGGCGCTGGCGGGCGTCGGCGTCGGGACGTTTTTGCTGGTGCAACAACTTCGCAATTCACAGCGCAGCGATAGTGACGACCGCCTGCGCAACTGGCTCTACACAGCGGCGTTGCTGCTGCTAACCACCGGACTGCTAACCTATTACTACACGGCGCGCACCGACCCAGAGCTGCGTCTTGTCGCCGGTCGGCTGGAGCAAGAGGCGCGGGCGCACGACAGCGTATTGCTACTGCGACCTGAGATGACGCAACACTTCGCCAATGTCTACCGCGGCGCGCTGCCGGTCTACGGACTCTTTCAGCGCAACGAATTGCGTGAGGAGGATACGCCGGTGTTAGCGCACATCCGCAGTCATCATGAGCGCTTGTGGGTGATTCCTAACTATCTGCCACCGGATCAGTCGGGCTGGGAGCGGGCGCTGCGCAGTGAGGATTTTCTCCTTAGCGACGACCGGGTGAGCGGCCCTTCGCAGCAACGACTGGCGCTCTACGCCCTGGCGCCGGCGGCAGAACTGGTCGAGAGCGGCGTCGGCACCGTCTTTGGCGACCCGGCTGGCGCGGCGGTCTCCGAAGCCAATGGCTGGATTCGTCTGAATGGCTATGCCTTGACGCCCACCGCCGCGCCGGGCGGACAGGTGCTGCTAACGTTGTTGTGGGAGAGTTTGCAACCGGTGACCACCGACTATCAGGTTTTCGTACACCTGCTCGACGCCCAGGGCAATAAGCTCTTGCAGCGCGATGGGCAGCCGGTCGTCTGGCTGCGCCCAACCACCACCTGGCAGCCAGGCGAGCTGATCGTTGATCGCTACGGCTTGCTCTTGCCGCCGACGCTCCCGACGGGCCGTTATACGCTTGCTGTTGGGCTGTATGATCCTGTCACTGGACAGCGCCTGGCGGTAAGCGCCGGCCCGGCGAGCTACGCTATCGAACTGGGCCCGGTGCAAGTGGAATGAATGGCAAATTGCGAGGGGCGAGTTGCGACGCCGATAGCCACTACGTTCGTTGTGCGTGGCGCCGCCGGGCATGAGGCCCGCCGTGAAATTTTGACCCGCGTGAAGTTGAAACAAGGAAGTTGCGTTGTGAAAGAATATGCTGGTGTCATCCACAAAGCTGCGGCGTGTAGGGCAAGGTGGCGAGTCTGGGTGGCTGTGACGCTGTTGCTCACCCTCCTGGCTGCGTGCGGCGGCGACGAAGTTACGCCCACGCCGACGGCAACATCGGCGGCGCCAACGCCCACACCGGCCGTCGCCACGATCACACCGTTGAGCGAAGAGACGCTGCCGGTGAGCATCGAAGCGCCTGTGACCCAGCCCGCCGGGGTGATCGCCACGCCAACTGTCACGGTGCTGACAGTGGAAGAGAGCAACGGTCAGTGCAGCATTGACTACGACATGGATCTGGCGGGCTATCCTGACCTGTATCACAAGATGGGCTGTGCGATCACTCCTGGCAGCAACGCTCCGGTCGGCATCAACGAGTTTGGAGCAGGGCCGGAGTACAACCGCTTCATGCTCTGGTTCAGCAGCGAACAGCAAATTTATGTCCTTTTCCCCGACCAAACGTGGCAATCCTACCGCGACACGTGGGACGAGAGTCAGCCGGAGTTTTCGTGCAATCCATTGAACGCGCCGCCCACATCGCCGCCGTTGCCGCGCCGCGGGTTTGGCAAGCTATGGTGTTCGGTGGCGGGGCTTCAGGAGCAGATGGGCGCCATCGAGCGCGAAGAACGGCTTTGCCAGCACACCGTCGTGCAGTCGTTCGAGCAAGGACGCCTGCTGGCCTGTTTTGAAGATGCAACGATTCGTTATTTTAGCTTGATGAATGACCTGTCTCTTATACACATCTGACGCTGCCGACGAAGA
>CZCA01002893.1_pt1 | contig 16576 bp, 15 predicted proteins | sample 591981 | NCBI WGS metagenome assembly CZCA01 (sample SAMEA3556810, study PRJEB10932) | anaerobic digester metagenome
ATCTGCGCCCAGGTGATCAACCACGGCATGGTGCCGCCGACGATCAACCTGCACAACCCTGACCCGGAGTGCGACCTGAACTACACGCCCAACCAGGCAGTGGCGAGCGATGTACGGGTTACGTTGAGTAATAGCTTTGGCTTCGGTGGGCATAACGCCTGCATCATGCTGCGCCGCTACGCCTGAGCCAGCATCAACAAGGAGGCCATCATGCCTGAAATCAAACAGACGCCGACCACGAGCGAACCGATGAGCAACGGCGTCGGGCCACACAGCCATGACGCCAGCCAACCGACGTCAAAGGAACGTCCTGGCGCCGTCTCTTCGCCGCCACGTGCGCGCTATGCTCACATTGTCGGCTGGGGCTACCATGTTCCTGAAAAGGTGATCACCAACCACGACCTGGCGCAAATTGTTGACACCAACGATGAGTGGATTCGCAGCCGCACCGGCATCGCCGAGCGCCATGTCGCCGCTGACCCGAAAGAGACCTCGGCGTCGCTGGCGGTCATTGCGGCGCGCAAGGCGCTCGAAGTCGCCGACGTGCCGCCGAGCAAAGTCGATCTGATCATTTGCGCCACCACCACGCCGGAATACTCTTTTCCGGCCACAGCCTGCTTGATTCAGGACGCACTTGGCGCGGATAATGCTGGCGCTTTCGACCTCAGCGCAGCCTGTTCTGGCTTCGTCTATGCACTGGCGATGGCGCGCGGGCACATCATGGCGGGCGACGCCGAATATGTGCTGGTCATTGGCACGGAGACCCTCTCGCGCATCGTAGATTGGACAGATCGCGAGACGTGCATCCTCTTTGGCGATGGCGCTGGTGCGGTGTTGGTGGCGGCGAGTGAGGTGCCGGGCGGCATCCTTGCCGTCGATCTGGGCAGCGATGGCTCCGGCGGCAACACCTTGATCGTCCCGGCCGGCGGCAGCGCCATGTCCACCAGCCTGGAGACTGTCAGCAGCGGGATGCACTACCTGAAGATGGATGGCAAGGCGGTCTTCCGCTTTGCGACGCGTGTCATGGCGTCGTCCACGCGCAAAGTGCTCGAACGCGCAGGTTACACGACAGATGAGGTGGATCTGGTGGTGCCGCATCAGGCCAACATCCGCATCATCCAGAACAGCGTGCTCAATCAACTCAAAATTCCTGCCGACAAAGTGTTTGTCAACCTGGAAAAATATGGCAACACAAGCACGGCCAGCATTCCGATCGCCCTGTGTGAAGCGATCGAAGCAGGCAAGCTCAAGCCTGGCTACAAAGTGGTCTTCGTTGGTTTTGGCGCCGGTCTGACATGGGCGTCGTGTGCTATCGACTGGCGCACCCCGGTGGAAAAGCAGGCTGCTGGCTGGTGGAAGAATACACGGCGTCAGGCCACCTATAGCGCCGCCGCCGCCCGCAGTATGTGGAAACGCGCGGTGCGCTGGATGTACGAAGTGCTGCCCGACCCCGAGTCCCCCGGACGTGAGAGTGGTAAGGAGACAACCGAAGCGCCCATCAAAGAGAGTGCGGGCGAGCGTGCAAAGGAATAACCCTGCTTGTGGAGTTTATCACGGGGTGACGTTATCGTCGCCCCGTTTTTGTTTCCTGCGCCTATTCGCAAAAATGCCCGTTTCGTACTACACTAATTGCATTGGCATCAGCCGGCAGTAAAAGCGTTATCTTTCCAGTATAGATTTGCTTGAATCCAAAAAGGAGTAGACTCCCATGAGCGAAATCGTATATGTGCATGCACGTGAGGTGTTGGACAGTCGCGGCAACCCAACGGTGGAAGCTGAAGTTGGGCTAGACAGTGGCGTCACTGCTTCAGCGATTGTGCCGAGTGGCGCCAGCACTGGCACGAATGAGGCGCTGGAGCTGCGCGATGGCGATAAGCAGCGCTACGGCGGCAAGGGCGTGCTCAAGGCGGTTGCGAATGTGAATGAGGTGATCGCTGAAGAGCTGGTGGGCATGGATCCGGTCGAGCAGGTCGCCATCGACGAATTGATGCTCGAACTCGACGGCACCGAGACCAAGAGCAAACTGGGCGCCAACGCCATTCTGGCCGTGAGCATGGCTGTCGCCAAGGCGGCGGCAAGCGATCTCAACCTGCCGCTCTACCGCTATCTCGGCGGCGTCTATGCGCGCACGCTGCCTGTGCCGATGCTCAACATCCTCAACGGTGGCAAGCATGCAGCCAACAGCACCGATTTCCAGGAATTTATGGTGATGCCGGTGGGTGCGCCGACCTTTGCCGAATGTCTGCGCTGGGGCGCTGAAGTCTATCAGAGCCTGAAGAAAGTGCTGCACGACGGCGGCTTTGCCACCAACGTTGGCGATGAAGGCGGCTTTGCACCAAGCCTGGGCGGCAACGTCAAAGCGATTGAAGTGATTCTCAAGGCCATCGAGAAGGCTGGCTACAAACCCGGTGAAGATGTCTACATTGCGCTCGACCCGGCGGCCAGCGAACTGTACGATGAAGCAACTGGTCTCTACAACCTGGAGATCGAAGGGCGCAAGCTGGATCGCGGCCAGATGGTCGATCTGTGGGAAGACTGGCTCAATCGTTTCCCAATTATTAGCCTGGAAGATGGTATGGCGGAGAGCGATTGGGAAGGCTGGGGCATGCTGGCGCAACGGGTTGGACACCGCGTGCAGCTTGTCGCCGATGACCTGGTGGTGACGAATGTCAAGTTCATCAAGCGCGCCATTCAGGAAAAAGTCGCCAACGCGCTGCTCATGAAGGTCAACCAGATCGGCTCGTTGACCGAAGCTATTTCCGCCATCGAGATGAGCCAGCGCGCAGGCTGGGCAGTTGTCACCAGCCATCGCTCCGGTGAATCCGAAGACGCCACCATTGCTGACATCGCTGTGGCCTTCAACACTGGCCAGATCAAGACCGGCGCGCCTGCGCGCAGCGACCGCATCGCCAAGTATAATCAGCTCCTACGCATCGAAGAAGAACTGGGCGACACTGCCATCTTCCCGGGGTTGCAGGCGTTCCCGCATCTGCGCAAGTAGAAGAGAAACAAGTAGAAGAGAAATTGGAGATGCAGGCGACCGAGAAATTTTCGTACCCTGGTTTCTCATCACCCTCTAATCTCCAAGCTCTTAATCTCCACAAAAACAAAGAGCCGATCTTGTGAAAGAGATCGGCTCTTTGAATTGGTGCCCCTACTCCGACTCGAACGGCCCCTACTCCGACTCGAACGGAGATGCCCAACCGGGCACAGGCCCTCAACCTGCTGTGTATACCAATTCCACCATAGGGGCGAAATTCATCAGTAAGTATATTCAATCACCCGCAAAAGTCAAAACGATGATGGTTTGCTGAGAGCTTGCTGAGATTGTGAAATCATACACAGTGCATGCTGACGCCGGCAGTTATAGTACACATGGGAATCGTGTAAAGTCATAGACCGCTGCCTCTCCCTGACTGGGAAAAGGCGCCACAATTCAGGAAAGGAGCCGACCATGTTGGAAAATCCCCTCTTGACGCCGCGCAAGCTGACGCTGGAGGATCGTTTGCTGCGCCGGTTGCCCTTTGCCGAGATGCTCGATCGCGTTGACCGGCGCATCACGCAGTGGATGGCGCGCTACGGCCTCACGATGATGCGGGTGGCGCTGGGCATCATCTTCTTTTGGTTTGGCGCGCTCAAGCTCGTGCCGGGGCTGAGTCCTGCTGAAGAGCTGGTGCGCAACACGATCTTTTTCATCGATCCACGCCTCTTTCAGCCAGTGCTGGCGATATGGGAGATGGCAATTGGCTTAGGGCTGATGACGGGACTGTTCATGCGTGCGACGCTACTGTTGCTCTTTTTGCAAATGCCAGGCACTGTGCTGCCGATCTTTGTCACACCGGCGGCTGTCTTCACCTACTTCCCGTTCGGCCTCACGATTGAGGGGCAATACATCGTCAAAAACCTGGCCCTGATCACGGCCGCTATCGTGCTAGGGAGCACTGTACGCGGTGGGCGGATTGTGGCGTAAGACTTACCACTCGTCACCCGTCAGGCGTCACGCAGCATGGGATGCAACGATGCTGTGTGGCGCTTGACAAGTGACGCTTGACGAGTGACCACAGACTTGCCTTGCGAGACTTACCTGCATTCTTACCGCACCTTTCTTGCCCCTCCTGTGCAACTTGCGTACAATTCAGTGTCCGACTCTATCCGATCGTGCTGGAGCGTTGTATATCGTTGTGATTGGAGATAGTTATGGTTGACACTGTTGAGACCCCTATTGAATCGCTCGAATATCGCACCGAAGTCAAGCAACTGCTCGACATTCTGGCGCACTCACTTTACACCGACCGCGAGATTTTTCTCCGTGAGTTGATCTCGAATGCATCCGACGCACTGAATCGCATCCAGTTTGAGATGCTGACCAATCATGATGTCGTCGACCCGGAGGCCGAGCTGGCGGTCACCATCACAGTGGACGAAGACGCCAGAATCATCACCATTACCGACACCGGCATCGGTATGAATCGCGATGAACTGGTTGAAAACCTGGGCACGATTGCGCACTCTGGCGCTCGCACCTTTCTGCAGAATGCCGGGCAAAGTCAGAGTACACTTGAAGAGATTATTGGACAGTTTGGCGTTGGCTTCTACTCTGTTTTCATGGTGGCGGAGGAAGTCACGGTTGTCTCGCGTTCCTTTCGCCCGCAGGATCGCGCTGCGCAGTGGCAATCGACAGGCGATAGCCGCTTCACACTGGCGGAGGCCGACAAGAGCACGCGTGGCACTGAAATCCGCATTCGGCTTAAGGAGGACGCCGCCGAGTTTGCCAGCACGTGGCGGCTGGAGAGCATCATCAAGCGTCACTCCGACTATGTTTCCTTCCCGATTTACGTGAAGGGCAAAGAAGGGGAGCCAAAGGTCGCCAACCGGCGTACAGCATTGTGGCGGCAGTCGCCTTCCAAAGTTGAGCCGGCGGAGTACGAGGAATTCTACAAACAGCTCACCTTCGATGATGCGGCGCCGCTCTTGCATGTGCACATGGTGGCGGATGCACCGGCCAATGTGCGCAGCATTCTCTTCGTGCCGGCGCGCCGCGAGCGCAGCTCCCTCCGATTGCGCCCTGAGTATGGCCTTCGTCTCTATTCGCGCAAGATTCTTATCCAGGAGCACAACAAGGAACTGCTGCCCGAATATTTGCGCTTCATTGAGGGGGTGGTCGATTCCGAGGATCTGCCGCTTAACGTCTCGCGCGAGACCGTGCAAAGCAACCCTGTCACGCGTCAGTTGCGCAAGGCGCTGACTAACCGCCTGCTCAAAGATTTGAAGAACCTGGCCGAAGAGGACGCCGCCCGCTACACCACCTTCTGGAGTGAGTTTGGCGTCTTCATCAAAGAAGGCGTCGCTTCTGACTACGCCAACCGCGAGGCGTTGCAGGAACTGCTCCGCTTCCATTCCACACACACCGCCGCTGATGGCTGGACGACGCTCAAAGAGTACATAGCGCGGATTCAACCCGACCAGAAAGCCATCTACTACATCCTGGGCGATAGTCTGAAGTCGGCCATGCACAGCCCGCACCTGGATTACTTCCGCAAGCACAACATCGAAGTGATTTTCCTCACCGACTTCATCGATGGCTACATGGTGAGCCAGTTGCGCGAAGTGGAAGGAAAGGCGCTCCAGAATGTCGACGCCGCCGATCTCGATCTACCGAAAGACGCGGAGGAGACGGCAGAATCCGCTGCCGCCGTGGCGCAAGACGCCTTCGAGAAGTTGCTGACGCACATCAAGCAGGTGCTCGGAGAACGCGTCCGTGACGTGCGCGAAGGCAAGACCCTGGTGGATAGCCCTGCGCGCCTGGTCTCACCGGAAGATGATTATGCGCGCGAACTGCAATATGTCCGCCGCGTGATCGAAGAGGGGTATGTGGCGCCGGCAAAGACGCTCGAGATCAATCGTCGGCACCCGGTCATCGTCAACCTGGCGCGGTTGGTGAGCGAGGACGCCGCCAATCCCCTGATCGACCCGGCGGTGGAGCAACTGTTTGACAATCTGCAGCTGCTCGACGGTGCATATCAGGGATCGGTGGCGGACATGGTTGAGCGTATCCAGAAACTGATGGATGCGGCGTTGCGCCACTAGACGAGCATTGCACCCACTATCTAGCTTCAGGTGCGACGCTCTGGTCGCTTTTGAGCGATGTGTCGCACCTGAAGCTGGATCATGGGCGACTCTTGAACCTGGCGCCGCACTCTTTGGAGCGTTCCCCTTCCGGTGAATTCTGTCCACTCTTTGTCATCTGCTATAATCACCAGACTTACGCACTTAGGGGGCAATCACCTTCCCGGAAAGCGTGATGTTTAGTGGCGTCGATAACGCTGAAAACCCGCCGTCCTTCCCACAAGCACAGCGCTTCCAGGAAGGTGAACATCTCGCCACTTTCAGGTCAACCCTGAGTTTCCCGGAAAGTAAGCTGTCGCTTGCCACATCGGCAGGGGGTGGAAACGACCATGACAGACGCGGCGATACCGGAAGCTAACGACGCAGCCACGCGCCCAGCACCCATCCCGGCTCGCCGTTTTGGTCTGCACTGGCGCCCAGCGCCCTTGCACCCGGCGGCGCTCGATGTGATGATCTCCGGCTTGATCAACGTGCAGGTATGGGCCGATCAATCATTCTGGCGCCCGGCGGCGTTGTGGGCTGGCATGGCTGGCGTACTGGCTGCTGGCGGCGCCCTCGAGCGCACCGACTGGCGCGTGCTGGCGTTGGCGCTGCTGTTAGTGGATGTGCTGTGGGGCGCAGTGTGGCGGCTGGCGGGTGGGCGTAATCTATTGCTGCCGCTGGCGCCGCGCGCTGCACAGCCACAGGTCTGGTTGCCTTACCTCCAGCCCGAATCGCCGGCAGCGCGCATTTTCGCCGGTAGTCATCACGATCTGTGGCCGCTGGTCTTCCGCGTGGGTGCGCCAACCGTGTTGCTGGCATTGTTGGCGGCGGGCGTGCTGGGGATCGAGGCGCTGAGCCTGACCATCATTGTCGTGACATTGACCGTATTGGGCTGGACAGTGCGCCACACATTGCACCACATTCCCATCGTGTTGGCAAGCCTGGTCAGTATTGGGCTGCCGTGGCTATTGTTGCTCTGGCAGTACACTGACGAAAACACCGCCCTGGCATTGGGGGTGGCAATGGCCGGGCTGTGGACGCTGCATCATTGGGGTGAAGTGCGCATCCGCGCTGACGGACTTGACGCCATCGCCATGCTATTGTTGGCGGCGAGCGAGCTGGGCCTTTGTGTGCTGTTGATCCTGGGACAGGCGCCGTTGTGGTTAGCCGCCATCGTCCTGTTGCTGCTGCCCACCTGGCTGGCAATTGTGCAGGGGCGTGCGGTCGGACGCCAGATGCAGCCGCTGTGGTTGTTGGCAATGCTATTGAGCGCGCTGGCGGTGGGACAAATGAATTAGATCAGGAGTTATGCAGTGGGTGAGTTGAGCTCGTGAAAGACCGCCTTCCGAAAGCACTGCATAATTGTTATTGGCTATTATCGGCGGCTTGCTGGCGAAGCATGACGAGTCACATGTGGCGCCCGTCCCGCCAATCTGGAGATATATGAACAAGCTATGACGACAAAGAGACTTTCTGACACGCCGAGCACAAATCACGAACCGACTGACGCCCCGTTGACCTCTAACGGCTATCGTCTTATCACGGTGGAAGATTTGAAGCGCGACGCCGAGACGGTGGCGATGCTGCAAGCAGCTAATGCCACGATGAAAGCGCTTGGCTACACCGAACATGGACAACGTCACGCCGGACTGGTAGGCAATATTGCCCAAAATGTGCTGGAGCACCTTGGCTACGACCAACGCACCTACCAGCTTGGTAATGTGGCCGGTTATCTACACGACATCGGCAACGTCATCCATCGCCAAAACCATGCGCTCAGCGGTTCACTGCTGGCCTGGGGCATCATGAAGCGGATGGGGATGTCGCCACAAGAGTGCGCCACTGTCATGAACGCCATTGGCAACCACGAAGAGGAGCGTGGCACCGCCACAACAGCAATCAGCGCCGCCGTGATCATCGGTGACAAGGCGGATGTGCACCGTAGCCGCGTTCAGAATCCGCGCATGGAGGACTTCGACATTCATGACCGCGTCAACTACGCCGCCAAACGTAGCTTTGTGCGGGTGCGCCCAGAGGAAAAGATCATCGCGTTGGAACTGGAGATTGACACCCACTACGCCGCTGTGATCGAGTATTTCGAGATCTTCCTGAGCCGCATGACCATGATGCGGCAGGCGTGCGAGTTCCTGGGATGCAAATATCATCTGATCATCAACGACACACAGTTTGCGTAAATCCACAGCGGTGCGCAGCGTTCCTGTGCACCCATCGGACCGAAAAGCGATAGGAACCAGACCATGCGTATTGTGCGTTACAGCCATTTGGCAGAGGATCGCAAAGGTGAACTGCCGTTCCACCACCAGGACGACCTGGAGGGAAGCGACAGGACGTCATTCGATCTCAATGATGATTGGCGATTAGAGGAAGATGACGCCGGTCGGAGCTACTGGGGATTGCTGGTCGACGAGCTGGTCTATCCATTGACGGAGGCGCCGTATTTGAGTGTGGATAGAACGGGCGCCTATCGTCCCGAGATCATCCAGATGCGGCCTTACTCATTGCGCGAGGTGCGGCTGACGGCGCCGGTGACGCCTTCCAAGATTGCGTGTGTTGGGCGCAACTACGCCGAGCACGCCGCCGAACTGGGCAACGCGGTTCCGGGCGAGCCGCTCATTTTCTTGAAGCCACCCACCGCGATCATTGGGCCAGGCGAAGCGGTTGTCTATCCGGCGATCAGCCAGCGTGTTGACCATGAAGGCGAGTTAGGCGTCGTCATTGGGCGGCGTTGCCGCAATGTGACCGAGGCGGATGCGCTGCAGTATGTCTTCGGCTACACCGTCGCCAACGATGTGACGGCGCGCGATTTACAACAGAAGGATGGTCAGTGGTCGCGGGCGAAAGGCTTCGACACTTTTGCTCCTGTTGGTCCGTGGGTGGATACGAGCTTCGACCCTACCAATCGCACTGTGCGTTGCCTGGTCAATGGTGAGGTGCGTCAGCAAAGTACAACCACCCTGATGGTCTACGCGATCCCGCGCATCATTGCGCATGTATCTCGCTTCATGACGTTGGAGCCGGGCGATCTGATTCTGACGGGCACCCCATCGGGCGTCGGGCCGGTGCAGCCGGGCGATGTCATGACGGTCGAAGTCGAGGGACTGGGCTCGATCAGCAATCCGGTGGTTGCTGAAACAGAAAATGCATAATTGTCATTTTGCCAACTCATCAGCTTTTGAGGAAGAAACACACGATGAACGCTATTATTCCTGCTTTGTCAGATTTTCTTGACTTGCAACATATCACCTCCGATCAGTTTTGGGGTCTGCTGCGCCTGGCGCGTGAGCTGAAGGAGGAACGCAACCGCCTGGGTCAGAACGCTCCGATCCTGGCTGGCAAGTCACTGGCCTTGATCTTTCAGAAACCCAGCCTGCGCACGCGCGTCAGTTTCGAGATGGGGATGGTGCAACTGGGTGGTTACGCCTTCTACCTGAGTCCGCAGGAGATCGGGTTGGGCGCGCGCGAGAGCGTTGCCGACGTAGCGCGCGTCCTGAGCGGCTACTGCGACGGCATCATGGCGCGCGTCTTCGCCCACGAGCATGTCGTCCAACTGGCGCAATGGTCGACCGTGCCCGTGATCAACGGCTTGAGCGACTTCAGCCACCCCTGTCAGGCGCTGGCGGATATTTTTACGATCTGGGAGCAGACCGGGAAACTGGAGGGGATGACGTTGGCCTATGTAGGCGACGGCAGCAACAATGTTGCGACGAGCCTGATCATGGCGGCGGGCAAAGTTGGCATGAACGTGCGCATCGTCGCTCCCGTGGGCTACGCTCCCGACCCCGCCGTGCTTGCCGAGTCCGACGCCGACGTCACCGTGACCGATGATCTGGATGGCGTGGTGGGCGCCGATGTGCTTTACACCGACGTGTGGACAAGCATGGGGCAGGAGGCCGAGCGTGAACAGCGGTTGCGCATCTTCCCGCCCTACCAGTTGAATCGCGATCTGGTGGCGCGCACCCGCAACAATGATGTGCTGGTGATGCACTGCCTGCCTGCGCATCGCGGCGAAGAGATCACCGACGCCGTCGCCGATGGGCCGAACAGCGTGCTCTTTCCGCAGGCGCACAACCGCCTGCATGCTCAGAAGGCGCTGCTGGCGCACCTGATTGGCAACATCCCGCTGAAATAGTCGGGGATTTGAGATTGGATGACCGACGTTCTTGCCTCGCTCAGTCGCCTGTCGAACTGGCAGAGTATACTCGACCTGGCCCTGGTGACGCTGGTCTTTTACGGCCTGTTTCGTCTCTTTAGCGGTACGCGCGCCGTGCAACTGGTGCGCGGCGTGCTGGTCTTCATCATCATCTTTGCCATTCTGGCGCAGACCATTGATCTACCTGCGTTCAACTGGTTGATGCGCACAGCGGCGCCGATGGTGTTGGTCGCGATCCCGGTGATCTTTCAGCCCGAATTGCGCCGCGCACTGGAACGTGTGGGACGTTCGGCGCCGTTATTGACACGACGCGGCGACACCAGCCAGGCGCAGAGCCTGATTGCTGAGATTGTCAAGTCAGTTGAGTGGCTGGCGCAACGACGCTATGGCGCGCTGCTGGTCTTCGAGGGCGTAACGGGGCTGGCGGAGATCATCGATAATGGCATTGCAATCAATGGGGAATTGTCATCCGAACTCCTGACCACGATCTTTTTCCCCAATGCACCGCTGCATGATGGCGCGGTCGTGCTGCGCAAAGATCGCATCCTGGCGGCGGCGTGTGTGTTGCCGCTCACCGACCGCGAGTTGACCGACAGTCAAATGGGGACGCGGCATCGCGCCGCTATCGGCGTCACCGAACAATCCGACGCCCTGGTGATTGTGGTCTCTGAGGAGACAGGCCGCATTTCGGCGGCGCGCAATGGGCGGATTGTCCGTCTCGATAGCAACCGGTTGCGCGCATTGTTGAACGATTACTATTCCAACACATGAGTCAGGTGCATCAGGTGATTGAACCGGCCGAGCGCCAACCCGATAGTGAACCTCAGGCGACATCTACAGCGCCGCGCGCGCGATCGCGCCCGCGCATGGTGGCGGGGGACATCGGCACGCTGTTGCTGTCGGCAGTGCTGGCGCTGACGATCTGGCTGATCGCCACCAATCAGGAGAATCCGCTCACAGTGCGGCAACTGGCCACCCCGGTGCCGTTGACGCTTGTCGGGCTGGGTGAAGGGCTGGAAGTGGTGCAAGACCTCAGCAAGGAGAGCGTGGCGCTGGTGGTGCGGGCGCCGCGCACATCCTGGGAGAGTATGCGCGACGGCGACTTTCGCGCCACACTTGACCTGACCGGTCTGGGGCCAGGTGAACATGACGTGGCCGTCAAGATCACCCGACGCGACCCGCAGATGACGGTGCTAGAGGTGCAGCGCCCTGAATATACAGTGGTGCTCGACAACCGTGTCGAAAAAGAGGTGCCGGTGCAGGTCGAAATCATGGACGGCGCGGCGTTTGGGTACGAATGGCAAACACCGATCTACACCCCGATGACCGTAACTGTCAGTGGCCCCCAGTCACAGGTCGAGCAGGTGACGCGCGCCCGCGCCGAAATCTATCTGCGCAACGCCAAGAGCCAGGTCGAGCGCACGCAGACGTTGATGCCAGTCGATGCGCAAGGGCGCACAGTAGAGCGCGTGACGGTGGCGCCGCCGGGACGGGTGCAGGTCGTCGTTCCGGTCGAGCAATGGCCGGGACGCAAGGAAGTGGCAGTCCGCGTCAAACTATCGGGCCCACCCGCAGCAGGCTATCGCCTGAGCGCTGTTCGCTCTGAACCATCCACGATCGTACTGCAGGGCGACCCTGCGATCCTCAGTGAAGTGCCCGGCTTTGTCGAGACCGAGCCACTCGATCTGACCAATGCCACCGCTGATGTGCGCCGGCGCGTCGCCCTGCTGTTGCCGGAGGGCGTCACCTCTTACGACGGTGATTTCGTGATGGCAACGGCGGGCGTCACACCCATCGAGGGCGGCGTCACCGTCTCGGAACCGCTTGTCGTGCGTGGCTTGGGGCCAGGGTTGACCGCCACCGCCGCCCTCGACGCCGTCGATGTGATCTTGAGCGGCCCAATGCCCTTGCTGGAGTCGATGAACGAGGATGATGTCTTCGCCATCCTGGATTTAAGCGGACTGGTGCCAGGCACCCATGCGATCAAGCCTAGCGTCGTGCGGCCCAGCGGCATCAGCCTGGATGGCGTCATCCCTGAAACAGTGGAGGTCGTGATCCGGCCGGTGGAGACCGGCGTCGTCGGTGAGCTANNGAATGACGATCCCCGCCACGCCAGCGCTGGTCACGCCAACGCCAGCCGCGCCGTTGCCATAAGTTAGTTTATTTGCAGGTCGACAATGCACCCTGCACCAATCGAGGACTTCTATGCACGCACGCAAACCGGTAGTGGCCCTGGTGGGACGCCCGAATGTAGGAAAATCAACGTTGTTCAACCGGCTGATCGGTCGCCCATCTGCGATTGTTGAGGATGTGCCCGGCACCACGCGCGACCGCATCTACGGTGCAAGCGACTGGAACGGCGTCGGCTTTATTGTGATTGACACTGGTGGGCTGGAAATGCCTGAGGCGATGCGCGCGACGTCGGGACGCACGGCGACTACCGAAGACGCCGACTTCATCACCTTTGTTCAGAACCAGGCGCAGGTCGCCATTGATGAGGCCGACGCCATTATCCTGGTGGTGGATGGACGCAGCGGGTTGACTGCCGCTGACATCGAGGTGGCCGAGATGTTGCGGCGCAGCGACAAACCGGTCTTCGTCGCCGTCAACAAAGCCGAGAGTCAGCAGGTGAAACAGGATGCGGTGGAGTTCTGGGCGCTGGGGCTGGGCGAACCCTACGCGATGAGCGCCTATCACAGCGACGGTGTGGCCGACATGCTCGACGAACTGGTCAAGGTGCTGCCACCGTATCCAGCGGAAGAAGAAGACGAACAGACGATTGGCATTGCGATTGTGGGTCGTCCCAACGTGGGCAAGAGCAGCCTGCTCAACGCACTGGTGGGCCAGGAACGCGCCATCGTCAGCGACGTGCCGGGCACCACGCGCGACCCGATCGACATGGAGTTAACGTTTGAAGGCCAGCGCATCACGCTGATCGACACAGCCGGGATTCGCCGACGCGGGCGCGTGGAGCAGGGCATCGAGCAATACAGTGTGCTGCGCAGCATGCGCGCCATCGATCGCGCCGATGTCGCCCTTCTGCTGATCGATGCCCAAGAAGGCGTGACCGCCCAAGACATGCATGTTGCTGGCTATGTGCTGGAAGCCAACAAAAGCGTGGTTGTGCTCATCAACAAATGGGATGCGGTCGAGAAGGACAGCCAGACCATGGTTGAGTATGCCAGAACCGTGCGCGAGCAGCTTGCTTTCATGGAGTATGTGCCGGTGCTTTTCATCAGCGCCAAGACACGCCAGCGCGTCAATAAGGTGTTGCCGACAGCGCTGCAAGTCGTCGCCGAACGCCGACACCGGCTTTCCACCAGCGAGGTCAATCAAATTCTGACTGAGGCCTATGACGCGGCACAGATTCCCTCGCGACAGGGGCGCGTGCTGCGCATCTACTACGGCGCCCAGGTCGGCAACGAGCCGCCCACCTTCGTGATCTTCGTCAATGACGAGGAACTCGTGCACTTTTCCTATGCGCGCTACCTGGAAAATCGCATCCGCGCCTACTATCCTTTTGAAGGGACGCCGATCAAATTGCTCTTTCGTTCGCGCGACCGCAATGAGAAGTAATGCCGTCTTCGCGAGAAATCCGGTCTCTTCAAGAAACCCTTTCTCCACTTGCTTTCACCGACCCATGCATCTATGCAACGTATCCGCGCGTATTCCATTGAACTGATCTTGATCAGCGCACTGTTGGCGGCTGTCGGCTTCTTTGGCTACCTGGGCTACGGCTTACTCCGTCCAGATGTCGTCAACGAAGCTTTCTCCGGTGAGCGCGCGCTGGCGAATGTGCGCAGCCAGCTTGACTTCGGCCCACGCATCACCGGCACCGAAGTCAGCCTGCGTATGGGCGATTGGCTGGTCGAGCAGTTACGCCTGTTGGGGTGGGACGTGGTGATCCAGCCCTTCACCATCAACGAGCAGGTGCAAGGGCGCAACATCGTGGCGGTGCGCAGCCCATCCCAGCCCGGCGCGCCGGTCGCATTGCTGGCGACGCATTACGACACGCGTCTGGTTGCCGATGCCGACCCCGACCCGGCGCGCCAACAGACGCCGTCGCCCGGCGCCAATGCCGGTGCATCCGGGCCGGCGATTCTGCTTGAGCTGGCGCGCACGCTCAACGTAGACGCCAGCGGGCACACTGTCTGTCTGGCTTTCTTCGACGCCGAAGCCAATGCTGGGCTGCCCGGTTGGGACGCGCACATCGGCAGCCGCCTCTTTGTGGAGAGTCTGCCTGGCAGTGTGCCGCGTTGCGCGGCGCCGCGTTTTGTTGTCGGCGTTGATCAGGCTGGCGCCATCAATCAGCGGTTCTTTCAGAACGAAGCGGGTGATCCGGCGCTCAATGCTGCGCTGTGGGGTGTGGCGGACAACCTTGAACTTGGCGCGCGCTTTCCAGATCAAAGCCGACCGATGCCGCTCAGCGTCACTACTGTCTTCACAGACAGCGCCACCGCCGACATCATGAGCACCGACTATCCCTATCGCGCCACACTGGCTGACACGCTTGACAAACTTAGCGCCGATACTCTCGGTGCGACCGGATTGTTATTGGAGACATGGTTGGAGAGCGGCCCATGATAGCGCCCATCTTCCCGAATATTTTGAGCTTCCGGGAAGATGGGTGGAGCGAGCACCGCTTGGGTCTGGGAGCGGTGCTCAAGCCGGCGCCGAACGCTTGAGGGCAGCCGCTGCCGATGTATCTACGGTGATCTCATCACGGCGCGCCAGCGCTGATGCTGCCAGCATGACCAGCAGAATCCAGATCGTGCTGGTGAAGGCCAGATGCACCAGCTGCAGCCAGACCGGCGCGCGTAGGGCAACATTCAGTGAGCCGATCAGCAATTGCACTACATACAGAGCGATCAGCAGACGTCCAAGTTGTTGGGTGACGCGTTCTTCACGGCGCTGCATGGCGATCCATGCCGCCAGGCTGACCAGGGCGCCCACTACAAAGGCAATGATCGGGTGTAAAATGCGCAGTTCAACCAGTGTTGCCACCAGCGCGTTTTCCGCCGGTGAGATGCCGCCCGTTAGCACCAGCGTGTCGCCAAGCGCCGTGATGGCGCCGCTCATGCCGAGCACCAACATGCCGAGGTGGGCCGCAAGCAGCGTCCACCCGACAATGCCCTGCCCGCGCAGACGCAATGGCTGACCACCCTGCGCCCACCAGGCGGTCAATGTGAGGACGCCTAGCAGCAAAAAGGTGTTGACGAGATGTCCCGCCATCCAGATCGCACGTCCAATCGACACGTTGAACGCAACATACTGCAACAGCACCAATGCCGCGCCGACCAGGGCTTCCAGAATCATGAAGACCATCGAGCCGACCGCACCTTTGCGTACGATGTGGCCTTTGGGGTAAGCCCGAAACGCCCAGATCAAGAGCGCCACGACCGCCAGCAACGCCAGCCCGCTCGTGATGCGGTGCGAAAACTCGATCATCGTCTCGATACGCTCCGGTCGCGGCAGCACTTCGCCATTGCAAAGCGGCCAATGGTCGCCACAGCCGGCGCCGGAGCCGGTCGCCCGCACGAACGCCCCCCACACGATGACGATGACATTGAATACGACCACGCCCCAGGCAAATTGCGCAAAGCGTCGATTGATCACCATGTGTTAGTTCATTCCTTCTTGAAATCAGCCGATTCGATTTTCTGCCATCATACCACAAGGTGGCGACGAAGCCGTGAGTAAGAAGATCGTGTGGTAGCCGGTTGTCAGCCTAGCGCCCGTCCACGTGTCAGCGTAGAAATCGTCAATATAGGTGAGTAAGAAGATCGTGTGGTAGCCGGTTGTCAGCCCCATCACGCCACCGGCGTCGATAGCGGCCATCGCTACGGCTGCTCGCACTCCAGCCACATCACGCGGCCATCGCTGAATACATGCACCCGCCCATTCAGGTCGTTGCGTAGCACTGAGCGCGCCGTCAGTTCGTCCAGCACCTCGGCGTGGGGGTGGCCGTAGTCGTTTCCGGCGCCGACCTGGATGACAGCAAGTTGCGGCGCCACGTGCGCAATGAATGCGGGACTGGAACTGCTACGGCTGCCGTGATGACCGACCTTGAGCAGGGTGGAGGCCAACGGTGCATTGGCATCGACGAGCAGATGCTCGCTGGCAAACCCGGCGTCACCGGTGAGCAGCGCGCTGAAATCGCCATAGATCAGCTTGAGCACCAACGAATTTTCGTTATCGGCATCCTCGCCAGCAAAGCCGGCGGGCGGCGGCCATATAACCCATAATGCTGCGCCGTCGCCCAGATCGAGCCAGCCGCCCGCCGCCATTTCGATGACC
>CZCA01000604.1_pt3 | contig 16504 bp, 14 predicted proteins | sample 591981 | NCBI WGS metagenome assembly CZCA01 (sample SAMEA3556810, study PRJEB10932) | anaerobic digester metagenome
GCCTCGCGCACACGTTTGCTGCCGACCAGCCAGGTCAGCCCAAGGCGCGAGGCGTGCACGCGATTCAGCTCGTTGCGAAAGGGATAGAGGTCGGGCGCAAACTCGAAAGCCACCGCTTTGAGCAGACCAAAGTTGAGCGCTGCGTTGGGCGCTTGCAGCGGATCTGCCGTCCAAGTGATGATGCCGACACCTTCACGCCACGCCAGTTCCGCCTGACGCTTCTTGAGCAAGTTCGCGATGCGCAGCCCGCGATAGTCGGGCAGCACGCCCAATGTCTGCGATTCGATGCGAAAGCCGCCGTTGTAACGCTCCGCCCAGTCTGCGGGCAACGGGGCGCCGCCAAACGCGTAGAAACCAAAGAGGAAGCCGGCAACTTTGCCATCGACGCGCGCCACCAACGACGTGCCCGCGCCAAATTCAGCGCTGTGGATATCGCTCGGATAGAGAAATTCATCGGGCGCCCCCCACACCTGTCGCTGTATGGCGCGGCTGGCGGCGGCTTCGGCGGCGTCAGGGCGCCCGATGTCAACGACGCCAACTTGCTCACTGGTGCGGTAATAGGAGTGCACGCCCTGCGGATCGTAGAAGACGAACGTGGCGCCAGGCATTGCCTGCTGACAGGCTGCAATCACAGCCTCCGGCGCGCAGACTGTTGTTCCTGGCACAGAGTGAAAGCGCAGGGTGTAGGTGCGACGCGCACCGTCGGCGCCTCCACTGAGCCGGCGCGGAAAAAGAAAACCGACGCCGACCGTCGTTGCCTCTCCCTCAAAAAATGCCAACTTGCCGCCAATTTTGGAGAGCGTGACGTAAAGAAAGTGATAGGGAAAGAGCGCGGGATTGGCGCCAGCGCCAAGCAGCACACCGGCCTCCTCCAGTTTGCGGCTCCAATGCGGATGGCTGGCATCCAGCAAGACAGCGTTCATCATACGGGTTACGTCATATTGGACGCACCTGACGCTCGCGCCTGGCGCGCCGCATACAGCACGATGCTACCCGCCACCGCAGCGTTGAGGCTCTCGACGCGGCCAAACATCGGCAGTCGCACCAGAAAGTCACACTTTTCGCGTGTCAGGCGGCTTAGCCCTTCCCCTTCGCTGCCTACCACGACCGCCAGCCCCCCATCGAGCCGTGCGCGGGCGAGCAACGGCGTCTGCGGATCGCTGTCCAACCCGGCCACCCAGATGTCGCGCCGTTTGAGATCGTCGATTGTGCGGTTGATGTTGACCACCTGCGCCACCGCCAGATGCTCGACCGCGCCGGCGCTGGCGTTGCTCACCGCCGGCGTCACACGCGCCGCGCGGCGATCTGGGATGAGGACGCCATGTACGCCCATCGCCTCGGCGGTGCGGATCAGTGTGCCCAGGTTCTGCGGGTCTTGCAAATGGTCCAGGATAAGCAGCAGCGGCGGCTCGCCCGCCTGTCTGGCCGCCATCAGGCACACCTCGACGTCAACGTAGGGGTATTCATCGACCTCGAGTGCGACGCCCTGCGCATTGACATGGTCGCTGCGCAGGCGGTCAAAGAGACCGCCGCGAATGGTGCGCGTGGCAATTTTGGCGCCTAGCGCCAGGGCGACAATCTCGCCGACCGGCCCTTCTTTGGGCAGCGGGGCGTCATCCTGTTTGCCTTCAACCCACAGCCGGTAGATGCGCCGCCGCCCGGCGCGCAGCGCTTCGTGGACAGCGTGGCGTCCGTAAAGTAGCTCGCTCATTCAGCCTCGTACCGCCAAATCGTGCCATCGGGCGTATCTTCAAGCACAATATTCAACGCGCGCAGGCTGTCGCGCACCTTGTCCGCCAGCGCCCACTGCTTCGCCTGGCGCAGGTCGCGGCGCACGCTCACCAGCAATTCGATGAAGGGACGGGCAGCTACTTCGCTGGCGGCGTCGCTTGCCGGTTCAGTCAGCGTCAGCCCCAGGATGCCGGCCAGTTCGCGCAAGGTCTGCTGTGCAGCGGCATAGAAAGGCCCGGCAACGCCCGCCGTGCGCGCGGTGTTGATGGCGCGCACCAACTCGAAGAGTGCAGCGATCCCGCCAGCGGTGTTGAAGTCGTCGTCCATGGCGGTGGTGAAGGCAACGCGCGCTTCCTCGGTGGCCAGGCGCAGCGCCTCGGCCTGCTCGCCTGTGCTAAGTTCGCCTTGCGCTGGCCGCAGCGCGCTGCGCAGACGCGCCAGACTGCGTTCGGCGCTCTCGACGGTCTCCGGGCTATAGGTCACCGGCTTGCGATAGTGGCCGGTAAAGATCAGCAGCCGCAGGGCATCAGCGCTGTGCTCCTTGAGAAAGTCGTCGATGGTGATGAGATTGCCAAGCGACTTGCTCATCTTTTCGCCTGCAAGCTGCAACATGCCGTTGTGCATCCAGTAACGCGCAAAGGTTTTGCCGGTGTAGCTCTCGCTCTGGGCGATCTCATTCTCGTGGTGTGGGAAGATCAGGTCGTTGCCGCCGCCGTGAATGTCCACCATCTCACCCAGGTGATGGAGACACATCGCCGAGCACTCGATGTGCCAGCCAGGTCGGCCTGGCCCAAAGGGGCTATCCCAGGCCGGCTCGCCGGGCTTGGCACCTTTCCATAGCGCAAAATCGCCCGGATGTTCCTTGCGGGCGTCCTCCTCAATGCGCGTGCCGCTCAGCGCCTCGTCGAGCTTGCGCCCGCTCAGCTTGCCGTAATCCTCATCCTTGGTGACGCGGAAGTAGACGTCGCCATCCAGCCGGTAGGCGAAGCCTTCCTTCTCCAGGCCGCTGATCATCTGGGTGATCCAGCTCATTTCCTGGCTGACGCGTGGGTAGACGTGAGCGGGCAGCACATTGAGATCGCTGAGGTGGCGGAAATACTTCTCGGCGTAATGGTTCGCCAGTTCGAGAGGGTCGCGCCCCTGTTCGTTGGCGCGCCGGATGATCTTGTCGTCAACGTCGGTGAAGTTGGTGACAAATTTGACCGTGTAGCCCTTGTAGGTTAAGTAGCGGCGCACGGTGTCGAAGATGATCGCCGCCATGGCATGGCCAATGTGAGCGTCCGCGTAGACGGTCGGGCCACACACGTACATGCTGACCTTGCCCGGTTCCAGCGGGACGAATTCTTCAGTCTGCCGGGTGAGCGTGTTGTAGATACGAAGCGCCATGAGCCTGTCCTGTCATGAATCGATGGATAGTTTATTCGGGCGTAGCAAAGATCAGGCGCCCAGCATTGGTTTGCAAGACTTTCGTCACCTGCACCAACACTTCCTGGTTGATGTAGCGGCGGCCATTTTCAACGACCACCATCGTCCCATCTTCCAGGTAGCCGACGCCTTGCCCCATCTCTTTACCTTCCTGGATAATTTTCAGCGGAATTTCCTCTCCAGGCAAATAGACCGACTTGACCGCGTTGGCTAACTCGTTGATGTTCAGGATACGCACCCCTTGGAGTCGCGCCACCCGGTTCAGGTTGAAGTCGTTGGTGATGATGAGCGCGCCATTCTGCCGCGCCAGGCTGATCAGCTTATCGTCGACCTGGTTGGCGTCCGCCGGGTCCTGGTCAGAGAAGACAATCTTGACATCCGGTGTATTCTGCAGGCGGTCAAGCACCTCTAGCCCGCGCCGGCCGCGATTGCGCCGCAGGCTATCCGCAGAGTCGGCAATGTACTGCAGTTCATTGAGCACGAAGCGCGGCACCGTCAACGTGCCAAGCAAAAAGCCTGTCCTGGCGATGTCGGCGATGCGGCCATCGATGATCACGCTCGTATCGAGGAGCAGCATTGGGCCGGGAGCAGTCGGGGACGGCGACGCTGAGGCCGTGTCCAGCACCGGCGCCACCCGCGCTCGTTCCTGGCCACCACCCTGGAGCAATGAGAAAAAGTCGCGCTGACGCAGCACCAGCAAGGCAGCGCCCAGATAGCCGAACATGAAGACCAGGATCAGCGGCACCACGTTGCCAAAAGGTTCGGGCAGGCGCGAGACAGGCACACTGAGCAAGGCCGCGATCAGCAAGCCAGCGGTGACGCCGATCGTGCCGGCCACGAGATCGGTGATCGGCACCTGGCGCAGCGCTTTGTTGGCCGCTGCGGCTGGCGCCCTCACGAGCCAGGGCGCCAGCAGAAAACCAAATGCCGCTCCAAACAACGTGAACGGGACAATCAGCATCCACGAATCGATTGCCAGGTCCGGCGTGCGCGCCAGGACAACGCCGATCTCGAAACCAATGAAGCCGTAGAGCGCCGTTCCCAGGATGCGCAGGAGCGGGCCAAAACGCATAGATGATGACTCCTATCTACTCAACCGATGAAAGATGATAAGTCCAGTTGCAAACGCTCACTGTGAAAAACGCTTACTATGAAAAAACCAGCAACTCCTTGCCATAGTATGCCAGAAAACCAGTCAAATGCTGTAGCATGATCCTCATTTGTTGTAAGCTCAAATTCACATCTCTGTTTGGTCGGATCGGCGCAGGCGTGGGAAAATAGCGGTCAACGCGCCGCTGCAACTGACGCGTGTAGCAGAAACGGCAGGTATCCTCTATGCGCAAGCGAGTCCTTTTGGGCGTCTTTGCCCATCCCGACGATGAAAGTTTTGGACCTGGCGGCACGTTGGCCCATTATGCCCAACGCGGCGTTGATGTGCATGTCATTATCGCCACCGATGGCATTGCTGGTTCCGTTGATAGTGAGGGTCGCCTGCGCGACCACGACTCGCTGGCGCAGGTGCGTTCGGCGGAGCTGGCGCAGGCAGCAGTGCATCTGAGACTGAAGAGCATCTGGTCGCTACCGTATCGAGACAGCGGGATGCGCGGCGCACCCGATAATCACCACCCTGCTGCGTTGATTCAACAACCGGTGACAGTCGTTGCACATGCTGTGTTGGCGTACATCCAACGTCTGGCGCCAGATGTCGTGATGACGCACGATCCCTTTGGCGGCTATGGGCATCCAGATCACATTCGCGTGTGCGAGGCGACGACAACCGCATTTTATCTGGCGCGAGCGCGGCGCGCCACCGTGAATGGTGTGAGTCACGCCCCGCAAAAGCTGTATTACAGCGCTTTCCCCAAGCAGGTGATCAAGATGGCAGTGCCATTGATGCGGCTGGCAGGCAAGGACCCAACCGCCATCGGTCGCAACCAGGACATCAATCTGGTCGAAATCAGCCGCTGGGTGACGCCCGTAACCACAACCGTCGACGTCGCCGATGCACTGGCGGATAAGCAGCGGGCTAGCGAGGCGCACGCCAGTCAATACAGTGGCGGACCGGGCTGGTTATCCGTTCTCCCGGCGCCCATTCGCCGCCGCGTGGCAGGTCGCGAGCAGTTCACGTGCGTCTTCCCCGGCAACATCGAGCGTGGCGAACACGACTTGTTTGCCGGAGTCGCCTGATGATCGAAATTTCCTCCCCGATCTTCGTCGGCGATGTGGTCGAGATGCGCAAACCGCATCCATGCGGCGGCAAGCAGTGGCTAGTCGTGCGCGTTGGGGCCGACATTGGGCTAGTCTGCCAGACGTGTCAGCGCCGCGTGTTGCTGCCGCGCCGCGACTTTGCGCGCGGAGTCAAGAAGTTCATTCAACGTGGTGAAAGCGGGAGTGAGGCGTGAGGCGTGAGGCGTCATCCTCACAGTACGGAGCAGAACCCATGCAACGCACAGAACTGGTAGCGTATCTGGACAACTACCTGCGCATTGCTGAGATCAAAGACTACGGACCGCAGGGCTTACAGATCGAGGGGCGCGCCGAAGTGCACAAGATCGTGGGCATGGTAGATGCACAGGCGCCCTGCGTGGCGGCAGCGTTAGCGCACGGCGCCGACATGCTCCTGGTGCATCACGGCATCTTCTGGGGAGCGCCGCAGCGCATCGCGGGCAGTTTTGGCGCACTGGTGCGCGCCTATCTACACGCCGACCTGAATCTCTACGCCGCGCACCTGGCGTTGGATGCGCATCCCGAAGTCGGCAACAATGTTGAGCTAGCGCGGCGGCTGGGGTTGGCAGTCGAGGGGATGTTTGCCCCGGTCAATGGGACACCGATCGGCGCGCTGGCTGAGGCGCCCGCAGGGACGACCTTCGATGCACTTGTCACGCGATTCATCCAACACGTTGGGCCGGTGCAACTGGTGCAGGCATATGGCCCGGCGCTGTGTCGGCGGGTTGGCATCATCAGCGGCGGCGCCGCGCGTGAAATTTCGCTGGCCGCTGCGTTAGGATGTGATGTCTTTCTGACCGGCGAAACCTCGCACGCCGAATTCTATGCAGCACAGAACGCCGGCATCAATGTCATCTACGGCGGGCATTACGTCACCGAGACCGTGGGCGTGCAGGCATTGGGCGCTCATCTGTGTGAACGCTTCGGTGTCGAGTTTGAATTCATCGACATGCCAACCGGGCTGTAGGCGAGGCGCGGGGAAACGACGACGCTTCTGCCCTACAGCAGAAGTCATCGTCTCCCCGCACAAGACGCCTAACCTTCCTCAGGCGGCGTAGGGGAAACCCCCAGCTTTTCTTGCAGCAGGCGCGCCACTTCACCGGGTTCGGCGTGCCGCCCCACCGCTTTCTTGCTGAAAATCACCACATCATTGGCCAGCACCTCGAAGCGCCCACCGCTGGAAGGAATCAACTTCAGCGTGCGCAGTGAGGGTGTGAAAAGAGAGAGTAATTCGCCCGTCAAACTGAGGGCGCGCGGGGTGTAGTTTCACATCACGCAATATTCGATGCTGAGATCGAACTTGTTCATATTGCCTCCTTTGCTGAATCTGTCGAATTCTGTTGTGACATGTTCGGAACAACCGCTTACGTTGGGGCGTTGATGGTAAACGATCTTGCGATTTGAGACAATCTGGCGTTGATGTTATGGTAGCGATTATGAATGATGATTCACCGACTGAACTGAACGCAGCGCTCCCGACCGACGCTGTAGATGCCACCGCCATGTCCTCGCCTGCTGTTGCAACGTCACCACAACCGGCGCCACGCTGGAGCCGGCGTCGTTTCCTGGGCGGCGCCGTCGGTGGGGCGGCGGCATTGATGGCAGCGGCTTGCGGCGGCAATGACACCCCCACGCCGCTGCGCAGCCCACTGCGCAGCCCGTTGACAACGCCGCACCCCGCCAGCGGCAGCTACCAGACTTACCTGCCCTATGTGGCGAATGAGGGCGCTCCGAACGCGGCGCTGCTCGAGCCAACACTGACGCCAACGCCCAGCAAAACGCCAGAACCGACGGCCACACCAGCGCCGCCGACCGCCACGCCTACGCCGCAGGCCACGCCCTTCCCGCCCGGCCCGCCCAGCAAGCTCGGCATTTTTGTGGGGCGCAATGAACCTACTCTCTTCGATTTGCTGAAGACGCAGGCCGTCACAGTCGTCAAGACACTCGAGCTGGACAGCAACTTTGTTGCACAGATCAAGCAGACCTCACCCAATACGAAGGTAATTGGACGCATCGCGCTGGAGCAAGTCAATCTGGCGAGCATCGATCCGCTGACCGAGGCGCGGCGCTTTGTCGACATGTTGCTTCCTTATGCCGACGACCCGGGGCGACGTCCATATTTTGACGGGTGGGAGTCCTTCAATGAGCCGGTCGCGGGCAGCTATGACGAGATGGCGCGGCTGGGTGAATTTGAGGCCGAGCGCACCCGGCTTCTGGGTGAGCGCGGCATCCGCAGCGTGATCGGCAATTTCGGCACCGGCCAACCGCCGCTGGAGCAATGGCCTGCCTTTCTACCGGCAGTCCAGGCTGCAATCCAGTATGACGGCTGGCTTGGGTTGCACGAATATTCCGCACCGACGATCTACCATCTGTCGACTGTAGAGGGCAAGGGGCGCTACCCCGGCGTTGCGCCACAGGATAGCGGCTGGCTGACGCTGCGCTATCGCAAAGTCTACAGCGAGATTCTGGCGCCAGCCGGGTTGACTTTGCCGCTTGTGATGACCGAGCTGGGCGTCGATGGGTTGGTGCAAAATCGTCCCGGTCCTCCCGATGCACGGGGCTGGCAGGATTTCCAGGCTTACTGGGCTGAAACTGGTTATGGTTTATGGGGGCCGGGCGCATACATCGAACAGCTAGTGTGGTACGATAACGCCATGCGCCAGGATGACTACGTGATCGGCGGCACGATCTTTGCGCTGGCGGCCACGTCCGGTTGGGAATCTTACGACATCCTGGGGCCGGCCGCGGGCGTTCTGCAACAATATCTGAGCGTGCATGCACCGGTATAACGGAAGATGCAGCAAACAGAATACATAGTGACAACAAAATGTTAACAAGCCGTGTGTAAAGTAGCAATGATATGAGTTGGGCGCAAATCCACGCCGGGTTGGCAAATACGGCGACATTGTTTCTGGCTTTTCTAGCTGTGTGGGCGTTCTATCTGCGCTTGCGTTCACAACCGCTCAATAGTAGTTGGTATGGCGCCGCCGTGATCGCCGAATTGCTGTTGCTGGTGCAGTTCGGCATTGGCTGGCTCCTCTGGTTTGAGGGTCTGGGCAGTGTCCTGCCGCGCGCCTGGATTCACATCCTCTACGGCGTCGTGGCCGTGATCACGTTGCCAGCGGGCTACGCCTACTTCAGCAAGATTCCCGACGACCGGGTGCAGACGCTGGCCATGGCGTTGATCTGCCTCTTTTTATGGGGCATCGTGCTGCGCGCTGCAGGTGTGGCTACATACGAGATTTCTGGCTTGCTAAACCACTACATGTAGGTTTGATTTTCGCTGCAACGGCTGCTAGAATGCCGCATAAAAATTACAGCGAATTGCGTAGAGTGGAGGTTGCGTTCACGACAGGCCCCGTAATGGGCGCCCTTGTCAGTCTGAGAAGAGACGTAGTATGTCGAAGCAGGTATTGGTGCTGAATGCCGGGTATGAACCCTTGAGTCTGGTATCGGTGCGCCGCGCCGTAGTGTTGCTCCTGCGTGAGAAAGCTGAATTGCTGGAGGCAACACAGCAGATGTTGTGCGCTGCCAATCGCACGATTCCGGTGCCGCTAGTCATCCGTCTGGTGCATTACGTGCGGCTGCCCCATCGCCGCGTGCCGCCAACACGAGCAGCGATCATGTTGCGCGACGCCTTTACCTGCCAGTACTGCGGTGACAAACCCGGCCAACTTGCCTTGACGGTCGACCACGTCATCCCCCGCAGTCGCGGCGGTGAACATTCCTGGACCAACCTGACGACTGCCTGCAAACGCTGCAATCAACGCAAGGGCAACCTCTTGCCTGAAGAAGTGGGGATGCAGCTGTTGCGCCGCCCCTTCGAGCCGAGCTATGTAGCATTGGTGCTCTTGAGCAACCCGGTGGCGGCAGCTCGGTGGGAAAAATTGATGGGGGCCGAAAAGGAACACCTCATCAGCGTGCCTGCCTGACAACAACGTGCTGCCTGACGCTGACCTACTGAAACACAAGCGGCAGAAATTGCAAATGACTATAACAGCGGACATCGATCGCTACGCGCCGTGTAACGGCAAAGGGCGTTGCTGTGTTGACAATGCCGTCGAGCACCAGCGTGGCGGCAGCCGATTCCCCCGGAGCCAGCCCAGGGTTGGGCGCCACTGTGATGTCAACCGTCGCCGGCACGACGCCATTCGCTGGCGTCACCGTCAGCCAGCCCCCGCCTGCGCCGCTACGCGCCTCTAGATCGACCGTGAAAGTGCTGCTGAGTGTGCCGAGCACCTGGATGGTCGCCAGCGTTGTCGGCAGCGTGCATGTAGATTCGCCGATTGCAGGCTGCACAATTTCGGTGATTGCACTGGGGCGCAGCGCAATACCTGCCGTCACATCCACGATCACCGGGATCGTCAGTGGAGAGTTCGCCACCAGCGGACTCGGCGCGGTCACAATCAGGTTGGCGCCGTAGGTGGGTGAAAAGACGCCTTGCGCAGGCAAGATCGGCAGAGCATCCGCCGCCATTGCTTCAGCCGTGGGCAACAATGTGCGTGCATCCACTTGTACAGTGAGCACAGCAGGGGTCGCCAGCGTAGATGGTGAGAGCAGCAGCAGGCCGGTCGTCGGCGCCGTGCGGAGCGAAAACGAGATGGCGCCGGTGCGCGTGCGATTCGTCAACGTGATGCTTTGTGCGGTGGAAATTGCGCCAGCCTCAACCGTAAATCGTAACGTTGTCGGGCTGGCGCCAAGTTGATCGCGGCCTAAAGCGTCGAGGTTCCCAAACGCAAGTGTGCGGCGGTTGGTGCTGGTGGTGTAGGTGATCGCGCTGGTGCTGGACGTAATCGGGTTGGTGAACAGAAGAACGGCGTTGTTGCGAATCACGGCGATCTCATCACGTCCGTCGCCGTTTGTATCGCCGCCAGCGCCGTTGCGATAGCCGTTGTCGCTGTCGAGGCGGCTCTCAAAATTGAAGGGTGTATCTGTGCCCAGATTGCTGATGAAAAGGCGTGGACGGGTGTCGTTTGCTGGCACATCGCGCAACAAGAATACTTCATCCTCACCATTGCCGTTGACATCGGCCAGGAAGACCACGCGCGGAGCAGGCAGATAATTGCGCAAGACCACATCCGTGAATTGATTGACGGGCTGATAACGACGCACGACCAGCGCGGCGGCTGGCGGCGCAGCTCTGCGGACCGCCGCTAATTCCTGCCCCGTCGCGCCAGGCTCAACATCCCCAATGACCAAAGCCTGCCAGGGCCGCGAGGCGCTGTCCTCATTCCAGAATCGTGTCAGGACATTGTTCGGTTCACGGCGAAACACGCTGAGTGTCCCTGCATCTTCATTGACCAGCGCGATCTCCGCCTGGCCATCACCGTCGAGATCGCCAACGCTGATATCCGACCAGAGTTCGCGGGTGGAGACATCGGTCAGCGGCAGCCAGACGCGCCCGCCCGCATCAGGGTCTGGCTGAAAGAAAACCTGAATGCGCGTGCGCGCGGGGTTGTCCGCCTCACGATGCACGACGACGATCTCCAGCGTCGCCGGGTTACTGTCCAGGTTGCCAGTGTCAACCAGCAGCGGTTCCCCTGGCAGCACAAACTCGAAGAGCTGCTCCCAGTAGATGCCGCCGATCTGATTGTCAGGATTGACGTTTGTGGTGTTGACAACCGGGTCGTAAATCTTGAGCAAGCCATTTTCGGCGATGGCGATGATTTCGTCATCGCCATCGCCGTTGACATCACCCGCCGTGGCGTCGTACCAGCCACCTTCAGGGCTGCGAAAGACGACTGGCGTCAACCCGACCGGCGTCTGCGGGTCCAGGACGCTAATGAAGCCATTGGCATCGATATAGATGATCTCATCTTCGTTGTTGACGGTTGCCAGGGATTCTGCACTTGCCTGCGCGTGCGCCGGTAGCGCCACGAGGAGCGCGGCTATTGTTGCCAACGCCACTGTGACCGCCAGCCGCGCGCGCCAAAGCAAACAAGTTGCCGTACATGTGGTTGCCCATTGGCCTCCCATTTGTGTGCGTCCCGGCATGTCAACTGCGGCCTACGCCTTGCCTAGCACGGCGGCTAGCAGCGCCATGCGGATGTACATACCGTTACGCATCTGACGGAAGTAGGCGGCGCGCGGGTCGCTGTCCACAGCGTAGCTGATCTCGTTGACACGCGGCAATGGGTGCATGACGATCATGCGCGACTTGGCGCGGCTCATCAACTGTGGGTCAACGATGTAGCGATCTTTGACCAGATCGTACTCGGCCAGATCGGTAAAGCGCTCCTTCTGCACGCGCGTGACGTAGAGCACATCGACATCGCCGATGATGTCGTGCACATCCTCCCGCTCCTCGAATTTGTGTCCGCTGGCCGCCACCACATCAAGCACATCTTTCGGCATGCGCAGAATCTCCGGACTGACAAAGACAAATTCGACCGGATAATTGACAAGCAGTTTGGTCAGGCTGTGCACGGTGCGTCCAAATTTAAGATCGCCGACCATTGCCACTTTAAGCCCGCCAACTTCGCCCAATGCCTCGACGATCGTGTAGAGGTCGAGCAGCGCCTGCGTCGGGTGTTCGCCCACGCCGTCGCCCGCGTTGATCACCGGCTTGCTGGCGTAATGGGCAGCGGTGGCCGCCGAGCCAACTTCAGGGTGACGGATCACGATGATGTCGGCGTAGCTTTCCAGCGTGCGCACGGTGTCGGGCAGGCTCTCGCCCTTTGTCACGGAGCTATATTGCACATTGTTGATTGGGATGACCTGCCCACCCAGACGCAGCATTGCCGCCATGAAGCTGGAGCTGGTGCGCGTGCTCGGCTCATAGAAAAGGTTGGCAAGAATCTTGCCTTGCAACAGGTCAGCGCTGCCAAAGCGCTCGACCAGGATTTTCATCTCGTTGCCAACGCCGAGGATGTAATCGAGCTTGGCGCGGTCAAACTGGCTGACGCTAATGATGTCCTGTCCGTAGAAGCCATTATTGATGCGGTTGGCGGCCATGCTGTCCACTTGTTTGATTTTTGGTTCCATGAGAAACGCTGCTCCCTATTTGAATCGGAATATCGCAAAATGATGAGAGCAGGAGATTGGAGAATAGAGACTGGAGATTGAAGAGGAGTGCGTCGCCCTGTCAACAATCTCCAAATCTCCAGTTTCCTAATCTCCCACCCTCTGAAACAACACTTTTCCGCTTCCCGGCGTAGCCAACACCGTGCCATGCGCATAGACGGTTTCGCCACGCAGGATGACGCGTTCGACGCGTCCATAGACGCGCTGTCCGGCAAAGGGCGTCCAACCGACTTTGGTCTGGAGTCCTTCATTGCGCAACTCGTAGGCCGCATCGACGTCCACCTCGATCCACGTCTCCGGTTGTGCCGGCAGGCCGTAGATGCGGCGTGGGTTATCGGCGCAGCGTGTCACGATGTCATCCAGCGTGAGCCGCCCCTCGTGTGCGGCGGTGAGCAACAGCGGCAGCATCGTCTCCAGGCCAGGCACGCCCGGCGGCGGTGAGGCTGGCGGTTCGCTCACATCGATTCCCTTTTCCGCCAATGTATGAGGTGCATGGTCAGTGGCAAAGATGTCCACCACGTCCAGATTTTCCCATAATGCCGCAACATCGTCGGGCGTCGCCAGCCGTGGGCGCATATCCCCGCGTGCGCCAAGCCGCGGCAGGTCTTCAGTCGACAGAAACAGATGGTGTGGCGTCACCTCACACGTGACGGGGATGCCGCGCATCTTGGCCGCCCGAATCAGCTCGATCTCGCTGCGCCGGCTGACGTGGACAATATGCAACGGCACGGCGTAGATATGGCTGAGCGCCAGACAGACCGGCGCCATCAACTCCTCGGCGTGGACGGCGACTGGCCCCAGCCCATGCGCCGCGCCCGCCATGCGATAGCCGACTTGCGCCGCCTGCTCGGCCCATGAACGAAAGAGACGGTGCATCATCTCCAGCGTGTCGATGCGCAGGCTGCCAAAGGTGTCGCTCACATAGATTTTCAGCCCACACGCCTGGTCAGCCGCAGGCAGATACGCGTCACCTTCGGTCGTGGTGGCGCCAACAAAAAGCCCGACATCACACACAGCATGTGCTGCGGCGCGTCGGGCTTTGTCGGCCAGTCGCTCTGGCGTCGAGGTGGGCGGATTGGTGTTGGGCATATCCAACACGGTCGTCACCCCACCCGCCAATGCGGCCATGGTGCCGGTGGTGAAATCTTCCTTGTATTCGTAGCCCGGTTCGCGCAGGTGAACATGCGCATCCACCAGGCCGGGGAGACGAAGTGTACTCATGCGTGGCCTTCCTTTTCGAGGAATTGTAGCCGGAACTTCACGATCTGCCCAAACCTGTTGCTGTCAAAGCCGGCGTCAGATGATGACCTATGGCGCGACGTAGCGCCCCAGGTTGGAGGGCGTACATAGCAGTCTCATCATCACTTTAGTTCTGTGGTGGCTTGCGTTTGTAATAGATCAACTCGTTCACGCCGGTTTTTACATAATCCGGCAGCGCACCGACCTGCACATAGCCATGTCGCTGATAAAATCGCTGTGCATCATGGTTGAAGTCGGAAACTAGCAACACGATGCTGGCGTTGGCGGCAAAGAGCGCCCTTTCAGCGTACGTGAGCAGCGCGCGCCCGACGCCCTGTCCCTGCATGTCGGGCGCAACGCCGAAGAGCATGATGTAGCCGCTGCGCTGGAATGCGCCTTCCGCCACATACCAGACAAAGCCCGCCACGCGCTCTTCAACCTCGGCCACGGCAATCGTGGCCGAGGTTTCCAGACCACGCTGTAACCGTCTCGTTGCGGACGCCATGGTTACGCCATAGCGCTGCCAGAGCAAGTTATCTGCCATGATCGCGGCGACTGCAGACACGTCCGCCAGGGTCATCGGGCGAATCCTCAACAAGGCGGTCATCGTGAATGGCGAATCGTCAGCGCGCGCCACATGCTTGTAGACACGCTTGCATGTGGCCACGCGCTTCGGCGGCAATGATGCAACATTGCTCCACGCTATAGGCTTTGGCCCCGATGATCTCCAGATCAAGCGGCCCGGTGTAGCCATGTTCGTGCAGCACGCGGATGTAGCCTACCAGGTCGATGTCCCCGCGCCCGTTTGCCTGCTCTTCCGGCTTGCCTGGTCCCTGCTGGCGTCCCTTGCAATCGCGGATGTGCACATGCCTGATCCGACTGATCACGGCGGCGATGGCTTCGACCGGGTTCTCGTTGGCGCGGTGGATGTGCGACGGATCCATATCCACACCAAAGGCTGGCGAGGTGATGGCCTGCATCATCCGCAGCGTCGTCGGCGTGTTGTAGACCGCCTGCCCGACGTGCGCCTTGACGCACAGGGTGACGCCGTAGCGCTCTGCTTTGAGCGCCAGTTCACCCAACTCGTCGATGGCCTGGACAAAGCTGGCTTCGTCATCGGACTTGCCGCCGGGGCCGCAGTTGATGATCGGCACACCCAGCTCGACCGCAGCTTGCATGGCGTTCTCCATTTTGGCGGCGTCGCGTGACGGCTGCTCCATCGCCAACAAGGCTAGGCCGTAGGTGGCGGCAAGTCGTTTGATTTCTGGGACAAGCTCGCGCCAGCGCTCCAGCACCAGGTGCTCGCTCATGCCGTCGATGGCGGACAGCTCGATGCCGTCGTAGCCAGCCATCGCCAGATAGCGGAAGGCGCTCTCCAGGGGATAGCCGCCGAAGAGGACAGAATTCGCGCCAAGTTTCATAAATAACACCTCTTCCCTTCTTTGATGTCGAAAGTGACGCTGACGATTTTTGACGCAGAGAGGTTCCAAGTCTTGTCAAGAGGGCACAGAATTGCGAGACATTTTCAATCTCTGCGAATCGCTGCGTCTCTGCGTTAGTCTCGCTCAAACAGGTCTCGGTTAAACAGGTCTCGGTTAAACAGTAGATGCGGCTCGCAGCCGCAGGTTCTGGCATACAACTATGTCACGCCGGAGGCGATGACCAACGTACACACCTTTCACGTTACCGGGTGCGGCTCGCAGCCACACGGTCGCGGTCAAACAGGAATGTGCGGTTAAGAACCGCACCTACTTTACATACACGACCGTCTCGTTTTCCAACGACTCGATGGCGGCGGCGAGCACCTTCTGCGGCTCGCAGCCGCAGGTTCTGGCATACAACTATGTCACGCCGGAGGCGATGGCCAACGTACACACCTTTCACGTTACCGGGTGCGGCTCGCAGCCGCACGGTCGCGGTCAAACAGGAATGTGCGGTTAAGAACCGCACCTACTTTACATACACGACCGTCTCGTTTTCCAACGACTCGATGGCGGCGGCGAGCACCTTCTGCGCGGCCAAGCCATCGGCGCCGGAGCCGTCGATCTCCTCCGGTTTGGCGCCTGCTGTGAGCTGCTCCAGAAAGCGATGCTGGCGGTTGCGAAAGGTCTCCTCGAAGTCGCGCATGCCGCCAAAGACCGGGTTGGAGTAAACGCGCTTTTCTAGATCGCCCGCCGGATAGAGCGTAACCTCGCGGTACATATCCTCGATGACAAAGCGCCCCTTGACGCCGGCCACCTCGCAGCGCTCCATCGGGTGGCCGCGTTCGATGTCGTAGCTGCCGGTGAGCGTACCGACGACGCCGTTCTTGAAACGCATGTTGAAAGTGGCCGTCGACCAGATTTTGCGCCCCGGCGCTTTGGTAGCGAAGCACTGCACCGCCTCTACGTCGCCGCAAAAGTGCCGCATAATATCCACCGTGTGCGGATGCAGCGCCTTGATCTGGAAGTAGGGCGAGCTTTCGCGCGGATTCATGATCCACATGCTCATATTGACAAAGAGCAGGGGGCCGAGCCGTCCTTCGTTCTGCCATCGTTTGGCCAGATAGGCGGCTGGCGTGAAGCGATGGTTGAGGTTGATGCCGTAACAGACGCCTTTCTCACGCGCTTTGGCGACCATCTCCTCCGCCTGGTCGATGCGATTGGAGATCGGCTTTTCCCCCAGCACATGGCAGCCTGCCTCCAGCGCTTGCATCGTCGGCAGGTAGTGGTCACTGCCATACTCCTCACCGCCCGTTGCGACGATGCACATGTCGGGGGCCAGGCTGCGCAACATCTGGTCCACATCGTAAAAGGCGGGGACGCCATACTTTGCCGCCGCCGCGTCTGCGCGTTCTTGCAGGATGTCGCAGACGCCCACC
>CZCA01002781.1_pt1 | contig 16442 bp, 8 predicted proteins | sample 591981 | NCBI WGS metagenome assembly CZCA01 (sample SAMEA3556810, study PRJEB10932) | anaerobic digester metagenome
AGAAGCCTTGGCCACCAGCGTTTCACTGCAGCGCACGAGTACTTCCACCTCCTCTATGACGAGGGAATGCTCGGGGCTGCCTGCAAGGTTGGTGTAGTGGACCAGCCAACTTTACGAGAGGCTGAGGCAGATGCTTTTGCATTATGCCAGGTGAGGGAATTGGCGCGCGCGTTGTGGCGCGCACAGGCGGCAAGCGCGGTCTTGCCATGGAGGATGTCGTCTACTTGGAGCAGCATTTCGGAGTGAGTCACAAAGCAATGGTCAGACGCCTTCGGAATCTAGACCATATAAGCGCGGACCAATTCGAGCGGATGTGGAGCCTGCCAATCCGTCAGGCAGCTCGAACACTAGGCTACGATATAGCCCTTTACATCCCAACGCACGAAGACAGGATCATATCATCGTACGCCGAGAAAGCGACTCGGATCTGATTTCGTTCGGCAAGTACGAGCAGTTGATGCAGCGTCACATCAGCCAAGGGGAGTCTCTCGAACTGAAAATGATTGCGGAGGGCGATATCGCTGACGAGTAATTCCAGTTGACTCAAGCCTCTAGGAAACCCAGGCCGCAAGAAGCAGCGATATAATACGTTCGCTTTCGTGGCGGCACGGTCGCAAGCAACAACCTGAGAGATGTTAGGGAATACTGTGAGGAGCATCATATGGGGCTCATTGAAACGGCAGACATCATGTGCCATGCGGTAGCTCAAGGGCTCATGTCGATTTCAGACGGTGAGAATCTTTGGAAGAGAATGAAGGCTCGCCGTCGCAGACTCCCGGATGGGGACTTCGCCGATGTGTTCAGGCGTGTCCAGGATTCTTGAACGATGTATAGTTGACCCCGATAGGGCTCGGTTATGATCAAAACCGGTGAAGCGGTGTCAAGAGATGGGAAATGAGCTGCCATGAGACTGGCGATTGTGAGATAAGCCTGGGCAACCCGGCGCGATTAACCACTTTGTGACTATGTTCTCAAGGCTGATGGCACCGATGTAGGCGACGAGGGAGCGGTCTCCTGGGCTAATAATCTATCCGATGAAGAATTGGAGACTGTCGTGTGGGCAAGAGGACTCGTTTCCGACATGGCGGTACTCGACAATTTACTCAGGGGGGCGGGGCATTGACGTTGCGAGCTACCGATTGCACATGTGATTGAAGCTAAATTCCAACTGGCACCTGGAGTTCACCCTCAACATGATGCAGTAGAAGACGAGCTTCTCTGGGCGTGGCCTCTAGACCCGTCGCGCTGAGCTGCAAGATGTAGACGCCATAGCCCATGATGCCAATAAGAGCCAGTCCAAGTTGCTTGCATATGAACCTTCATCCGTCAGGCCAGCTGTATATCCAAAGCCTCCATGGAGTCGCAGCGTTTCCTGGCATCGTAGGACTCCTCAATGAAATAGGCGACTCGGATGCCAGGTTGAAGTTCATGCTTGGGCCCCTTGAAGGCCTGTCTATTGAAGTAGTAGTTGTTGCCATCATCGTCCCTGATGAACCCGGCTCCAGATGGTAGCAGGTTTGCCACTGTGCCTGTCCCGCGGGGGCTGAGGTTTAGTCTGACGCTCTGCCAATATCTCTCAAGCTCCGGCTTGAGGTCATGGAAGCTATCGATGTCATTATCGGTAATCCCAAGGCTACTACAGACACTGTCGAGCTTTGTGTTGGTGCCCCAACCCATCCGTTTCCGTTCTCCCGCGGCATAGGCAGCATGCTTTTTCGCCATATCATCTTCGTTGCACGCTATGAGGACCTGAGCGATTGTGAGAAAAACCTCCCATCTTTTGCTCATGTCGGTGGAATTGTCTATAGCAACTGCTTCTACTCCATACCGAAGCGCGGAATCCAGATCCCCCTTGCCCAAATATGCCTTGGCCATAGCATGCCTGATAAACCACTCTTTCTTCTGGCGAAGGACCAAACGGAGAATCTCGATCGCTTCATCATGCCGGCCAAGTTCAACAAGGCACACACCTTTTCGGTATTTCATCCAGATATCGAAAGTTGGATGAATCTCGGGAAAGGCTGTGAGTGCTTCATCGCAGAGGCATAATGCCTCCTCGTGGCGTGCAAGGGATTGCAGAGCCTTCACACTAGCGTTGTAGTAACGTTCTCTGTCTGACGGCGTTCTGATTTGTTTGCCATCATTTCCAGTCAAATAGCTCGCATTGGTCTCAAGCTCGCGGGGGTCGAGCCTGCCGGTCCATTCCAAAACCTGCTGGGCTGCGCTACTAGTGGCCCTTGGGCCAAGATAGTTCGTCACCTTAAAGCACGTGAGGATGTATGGAGACATGCGCGAATTCCATTGGCCTTCCGTAAGACGGACTATTTCATTTGCTGCCCCAAAAAACTCCTGCGGATTATCGGCGATTTCCTCGCGCTCCTTCTTGGCGTAGAGGTAATAGAGGCACCACGCGTGCACGTTTCGTATGGGGCCAAATTCCGGCCATTCCTGTTCTACCTCGTGGCATACAGCCAGGCTCTGCTCATAGTGGCCGACATGCTTAAGGCAGAATGCAAAGCCCCACCCGTCCCATTCGTTCGCATTGCCTCTGTGTTGCTCCCAGATGACGCTGTAGAATGGCAAGGCCTCTTCGATGCGGCGCCCTTTGCGCAGCTCCTGTGCTTTGCGCCGCAGTTCGCGCAGATCCGCTTGCGTCGACTCTGTCATTCTCCATACCTCCGATCAATTATGGGCTCTGCTGCAAAAGCGTCACTTGTCTGTCGCTAGCTCTTAAATGGCGGCCATAGCCTTGTAGTTCCGCTCCAATTCCGCAAAGTCATAACGCACCTCGTCAAGTTCGGGAAAGGCAAGTCCGCGCGCATGAGCTTCGTCCTTTAAGGCTATAGCCAGATCTATGAAATCGAAGTCGCACTTGGCATACTTCTGTAGCGTCTTGTAGTACACATCTGCCCGCCTCATGGCGGCCTCTGCAGATTGAGACGGGGAAGCACTGGATGATTCGCCGCCTAGTAGACTTGTGCGAATGGGTGCCCACAATTTGCCGATGCGGGCTGCGTCTTCACTGTTTGCGGGAGGAGTAGTGAACCTCAGCTCAAGTTGGTGCTTCGCTGTGTTGTAAATGTCGATTCTTGCTGGGACTCCCTGATTGAATAGGAGGTTCAGCCTTACATAGTGGTTGTAGATCCCGGCAAACTCCGCTTGGATGCCCGACTTCGCTAGGGCTTTCAGAAGAAGGTCGGCTGCGGTCCTGGCCTGCTCTATTCTCGTGTGGTTGGTGGCTGGCGTATCTTGCATGATCGGCCCAGGTTGCCGGGGTTGCCTTGAGCCTCCAGCCAAGCGGCAGCCTGTCGCAGCGCAGATCTCACAGAGAGTGCTTGCTGCGACATCATCGCGAATCGCCGCGAGATTGGCTGTGTATACAGCCCTATTGGGAGAGTAGGCCAGAAGAATATCGCCGATGTAATGCTTCCCCTGCGTCACTCTGAGCCTAGCCTGGTAATCGCGGAATCCGTAGGGATCAGTTTTGGCCAGAAGTTCGGGGCTCGTCTCCCCAATGGTTTTCTCCAGCTCCTGGTATTTCACTGCCAGCTCTTCTTTGCATTTGGTCATGGCCTGTCCACCGCCTCCACATTCTTGAACATGCTGAGTGTCACGAGCAGGTCAGCCAGAGCTTCCTTCCCCTCGTCAACAGTGCCCTGTTGGAGAAGCGCATTCCGAATGTAACTTGCGCGGGTGATGATCCGGACGCATTCTATGCCCGAGTGGAAGCGCTCCAGTAAAACCTCGTTCATGGCCGCAAAGATCTCCGTATTCTGGTCATGGATGAAACGATGAACCTGGACATCCCCATTGCAGCCCAGCTCGACTTGGTCTCCCCTGATCGTCACTTCGAGTGTGATGTCGGGGACAGACTTTTCGTCCACTGGGGCAAGGCAGGGGCGGAACTTGCCTTCACCTAGGAGATATGCAAGAAACATCATTGCTGAACTCGCATTTATCTGGCTTGCCCATGGACGAGATTCATAGCCCCTAAGGCACCTGTGGCAACCTTGCCTGTCGCAGTCGCAGCTTGCCACAATCTCATAGGCTTCCGCAAAAAGCTCCATCGAATCGAGATCCGCATAGATATCCTCGAGTCGCAGACAGTTGTTGCCGGTTGCATCGTATAGCGCCACGTATACAACTCTGTTAGAGCCCGGCAAGGGCGAATCGGAACTTGGGACGAAGTCGGCATCTATCATCATGCCGATTTCAGAATCATCCAGCTTGTACATGCTCTTGATCCCTCTGAGGATGGCGAGGGAGGTGCTTATGTAAAGCGATGCGTCGCCGCATACATCCCGCTCAAAACCGAAAACGAGCGTTTCCCGTTCCATCGGATACTCGATGATGAAATGCCGTTCTGTCGATTGATCGAGGAAACCTGTATCTTTTCTTCGATCGGGGCTGATCGGGCCCCTGTTTGCGATGGTGAGCTGGGCATGGCGTGAATATCCGGCCCATAGCACGGCTCTGTAATTGCGCCCCGTATCTATTCGGTCGAGTTTGCATACGATATCTTGCCTGAGAAGGCGTGGACGCTTCTCCGCAAAGAGCTCGTCTTTTTGCGCGGCGAAGGCGCGATAGACGCGGGACTCGTCGAAAGCAAGCCCCTCTGCCTGGCGGGATTCATATTCCCCGGACGCAAGGATTATGAAGACGTCTCCTGCCATGTGAACCTGTTGGCCCGGCACGAATATGTAGGCTGCTAATTCTGGGTCGCGTGAGGATATGATGATTTCATCGGTGAACGTGTGCGCCCCTATCTCTTTTGCACGCCGGAGACCCTCTTCATCGCAGACAAGCACTTGGTCGTCCCTGAAAGCAAAGTCAGGCATTAGGTTCGTCTGATTGTAAAGGAACTGCTCGAAGGAGCCCACCCGAGAAGCGGCGGGTTCCTTCAATGCTTTGATCGCATTTGAACACAGCTTGTTCCCGAGGTATTGGCCTATATCCATCGGGACATCGATGACGTTTCTTATCTCCTCTGCGAACCTCTCCGGCTCTTCAGCAATTTCTGCAATCCTCTGCCGGAAGCCCGCTTCATCCGAGACATGTCCTGCAAGCGCCATGGCGTTTGCATGCTCGACAGCGACTTTGAGGTTTTTGGCATTGAATGCCGGCGGTGAAACCACACCATCTATCATTCTGTGGGGATCATGGTAATAGACCATGTCGTTGGGGTTCTGTTCCGAACAGATTGTGACGATCAGCGAGTGCCCGCCACCTTGGCCCCGTCCTGCCCTGCCCGCCCTTTGGGCGTAATTCGCCGGTGTAGGGGGCACACCCATGAGCAGGATGGCTTGAAGCTTCCCAATGTCGATGCCCAATTCCAGCGTGGGCGTAGCCACTACCATGCTTATCTTGCCTGCTGCGAAATCTCTTTCGGTGTCAACACGGTCTACCCGCCTGATTTCAGCGCTGTGAGGCCTTACCCGGTCTGCAAGCTCTTGCCAAACCTCATGGATTGACGCAAATTCAGACGGTCCTAGGTCGAATTTGAGCTGTTTGGGGGATATGTAGAAATACTGTTTGCCATCGGGTGTGATCCGTTCGAGAAGCGGCCCGCGGCTGACAAGATCTTTAACTATCGACTTCACCTTCGCCTCTCCGGTTCTGGCTACCATCTTCAGATGTTTGCAGTTGGGGTTGGTCGACAGCGCTCTGCCGGGGTAGTCACGTAATCCAGAGCGTTGCCCCTCGAAATGGATGCCCAAAAGCGATGTGGCCTGGTGGAGCGAGTATCTTATCGCCCGACCCTCGAGGTCTGCTGGCAGACGCGGAGCTTGCTTGAGTATGGCGCGTTCCTCCACAAAGACTGACAATACGTCGAGTTCATCCTGCTTAAACTGGTCAGCATCGACAATCTGCATGAACTCGCGCTTTGGCCCAATGTTGCGCGAAGGAATTGATATGAAGCGGGCAAACCAGACATCGAATTCCTGTGCAAGATTGCGTTCAGGCTCGGACATCCCGCTGGCGAACTCGGCCAATTCCTCTTGAAGGCCGAGGTGAGCTTCTTCGATATTGGATGGGTTGTGTTGAAGGCAGTATATCCTCAGCATTTCCTCAAAAAGGGCTGAGGCGAACTCATCGTCAAGGATTCGAGATTGTCTGGTGGCTTGCTCACGGCTGTCAACGAAGGCAAGCAGCTTTCTTCTGGGCCTAGTGGTATCCAGCATGGAACGGGCTATGCAATGCGTGTATTGATAGTCGGCAAACTTTGGCGACATCAAAACCCCAAGCGCCTCTATTGCCTCGTCACCGTCTACGCGGAGACGTTCTATAGATAACGGCCCGTTCTCATCGTAAGCAAACTCAATTGACCCGTAACCGCCGATCTGCGCTATGGAGACCCTGAAGGTTTCTGTGCAACCTCTGCCTTCCGCCGGCGCATCGTATCCGACAAGAACATATACTTGCAATCCTCGACTGCCCTCATCCGCTTCGAGGTGAGGAAGCAGGCGGCTGCTTTCAAGCCTGGCGATGCATTTTGCTGTATCTTTGCCATACACGAAGAACAGGGGGGCGCCACATTTGGTGCAGCTTTCCGATTGCCCGGCGTGATACTTCCCACACCTGATGCATCTTCTGAGCAGGCCTTGGATTTCGTGCATGAAGAGGTGGACTCTGAAGTCGAGCACAGGATCGGGACGGTTGTGCGGATTTGGATACGCTCTTGCAATGCTCGAGTCTATGAAAGATGCAGCAGCCAGAGATCCCCGCAGAATCTCTTCCGGGCTGCCTGCTCCGGATATAGCGTCACTTACGGCGCCTGACAACTCCTCCATGGACTTCGACCCTTTGCGCAACGACTCTGCGATCGCTTGCATGCACGGGCTCGAAAGAAGGAGCGCGCGTGGGCCATCCGGTGCCAAAAGCCGATCAGGATCGGCGAGATCTTCGCGGGTGAAAGAGGTGCCAAGTAAGGAGTTGAGGTTGGCTAGCGCGGCGCCGGGAGAGTCCATTGAAGCCACATTGTATCTGAAAACCTTGCACGCGTTCGTGGTTGCGGATTGCAAGTTTGCCTGTGGCGGGTTTTCTGGACGGCCTGACTTGGCAGCCGGACGCACAAGGTCGTATTCGTCTGGCGCTACGTCCAACAGCGGACAGATGAACCTGTTCACAGCTTCGCCCGAGTTTCTTGAATCCAATGTGGCACTGCAACATATCTGCACGACGGGATTGGGAACGGCGTTCTTCAAGCGCCTGAGGAGAAATCGAAGGTGAGTCGCGCGATTGCCCTTATAGCTATGGACTTCATCTAGCACGACAAAACGCAGATGATGGCAGCACTCTGTGAAAAGCCAGCGCTCCTGCGAGCGAGTGAGCATCCTGTCGAGCATCACGTGGTTGGTGACCAAAATATCGGGCGGTTCTGCCAGCATCTCGGATCTGTAAGCCAGATGGAAACGGCTCTCTCTTTCTACCGTTGCTTCCAATTCGTCGCGGGGAGTATCGCCGGTGTATACACCGTATGTTATCTCCGCTGCCGAGGCGCATTCGCCTATCCGCCGGAGCTGGTCGGCGGCCAGCGCATTTGTGGGATATACGATGACAGCCTTTATCCCTTTTTCACGTTCGCGAAGACAGTAGTCGATTACGGGGATGAGGAAGGACTCGGTCTTGCCGCTTCCCGTTCCGGTGGCGATCACGGTATGCCGGCAGGACGAAATGCTTCGGACAGCTTCCTCCTGATGCGCGTACAGCCGCTTTATTTTGGGGAATGGACCAGGAAGATTCTTGCTGAGGCCTATGGCTGCGCACAATTGGCCAAAGGGCAGTGCGCTCATCTCATATCGCGGGTTTGCCGAAAGAAAAAGGCGGCCGCTGAGCTCGAGAGATTCCATTATCCACTTGACATCTGAATCCCTCGACACCCCGGTCTTTAGAGCGTGTCTCGCCAGGTTGGCATAGGCATCGCTTACATGCTTTGCAGCCGCGATCGGGTCATACAAGCCGCCGCCATCACGTTGCATATAGCCTGCCCCCCCCACTGAAGAAGTATGAGGGTTTAGAACCTAATCATGATATTCGCACCAAATAGATGAATACCCTTCTAGATTCGTCCATACCATTTGCGAGAATTGCATGAAATTTGTAGGCACAAGGGCCGGAAAAGGCGTTACGCAATGTGCAGTCGATCGATTTTCACTATATTTGAAAACAGGAAGGGATCCTAATAGCTTCCTGCGAATCAATTACATTATGGAACAACAATCGTTCCATTCATGTTCAATACTGAAAAGACGGGAGGGAATCAACTTGGCCTCGACATCGATATCGAGGTTCTACGACTGGTTCGTTGACACGCTCACAGATGAGAAGCTCGATCAGGTGATCGATGAGGTCGTGGGGGGCGCAAAACATGCGGGCGCACCGCGCAAGCGTCCCCCCAAAGGAGGCTCGCTGCCCATTCTGCCACCCGACTGGAAAACTAGGTTCAGTTCGGAACAGAAGCGAGAATTCGTGGCAATGATGTGGAAACGCGGCGTAAGGGAATTCACCGAGCACTTCCATGAGGAATACGCAGAGTGCAAGGAAAAAACAGACTCGTACACCCTCGACAAGATCGAGGATGAAAAGGACGAACTGATCAGCGCCTACGGAGGTCCGGCTGTTGTCCTTTGCCTGGTGTTGCAGCCACTCGACTACAAGCAGGAACTGGGCCTTCGGATCATGGATGAGCTTGGCGACACGTGCAAAGCGCCTCGCCTCAGCGGACATGGGTCTTACGACTTGGCTTTAGGATTGCGAGATATTGCATCGGCGCTTCGCTCAGGCGAAATCGATGTCTCTGAAGACTCGATGGAAGCTGCCCTTTCTGATGTAGCCAGAGCATGGGCCGAATACAAGGAGACAAGCGTGGAGAGGCTCATCACTCGGATCGAGTCGACGCTCAACTTGATGGCAGAGCCATACACCGCATATTCATCCTTTTTCAAGGTTGCCCCGGGCCTTCCTATGGAAATAGGCGCATATGATAGCCTTGATGGGGATGACGCCCGGGCGGTCTTAGCCGAACTTGAGGCTGTGGCCGACAAGGTCAACGAGACACGTGAGTTGTTATCACGGCCAGGATTGAGTATCGATGAAGTCGAAGAGCAGCTTACTGCCGCGAAAGCTGCGCATGAAGAAATAGCGGCGGCAACCGAACGGGTTATGACGCGCTTGCCCCAGAAGCCTAATCCCCCCGAGGATCCTACCCCCCAAAACGACTCAGACGGCAAGAAGATTCACCACACCCAACCGCCAACCCCGCCTGAGCCCGATCCCCAGTCCAAAGAAAAGGGATCTTGCTCGAAATCTACATCGGACTTGGATCCAGGATTGAATGGCCCCTCCGAGGGTGAACCTGAGCCAGAAGAGGAGCCGGACACTGACATAACATCAGATGAGGAGCCTGGCGAGGCAGAAGAGACTAGTAATGAGTGGGCTGATGGGGAATCCCCGAGTGCTGAAGCCTGTCCCGCACAGTCTGAAGCGGAGCCAGAGCCTGAAGCAGAACCCGAGCCGGAGATTGAATCGGTTAGGCTCCGCACTTGTCAACGGGAAGAGTTGTCCCAACCCTGTGATCTGAAGTCCGCTATCAGAGATGCGCTGGCCGCCAAGGATTACGTTGTCGCTTACTGGTTGGCTCGCGAAGCTGAAGCCAGTAATCGCGCCAGTTTAACGTTGCCTTCATGGCTCTATGCCGCGTGCTGCCTGGGTTCGGGCGAGTACGCTGCGAACCCGTATGCTCTACGGGCCCTCGACATCATCTACACAGAGCATTCAGCCCCAATGAGCGAGATACGTGGAGAGCGGAGGCCTGGCGAAAGCCATGCTCCCTATTACGTCATTGCCGCCTCCATTGGTCCCGCCTTGTTCTCTCCCGACTATGCGGCCTTGGAATGGTTGAGGGATGCAGAACGCAACCTTGGTGCCAAAGATGAGACCCTTGTCTTGCTGGTAAGAGAGGTCCTAGATCTTCGCGCGCGTGTGAGCGGGGGCGTAGCTTTCGCGCTTGGGACTCAAGATCAGCGAGCCTCAGCAGTTGATTGGGGCGAAATGGCCAGCATGACGGCTCGACGGATTGAAGATTGGGTCGAGGTTACAAGAACAGCCAGGAGCAGGTACCTTCACGCTACTCGGGCCCAAAACTACCTTGCTAGCGTTGAGTCGCCTCTTTGGCCTGCAATCGAAGCGGCTATGAGCAATGACCCGAGCCGCATCGATACAGTGAATTCTGCATTGAACAGTGATCTATCAGGGCGTAAGGCCATGGAAACACTCATTGATAATGCGGTGAAGATTACTTCGGCCACAGCCCCGAAGCGAATAGCGCTCGAGGGGCGAACTCGGGACGACGTGCTCAAGAAGGTGGAAAACCTTGCCCAACTTCTTAGCGACTGGAGCGCAGCCGTTGCCCATGAGAGAGCGTTCCAGTATGGCGGTGGCTCTGGTGAAGGTGTGACGGCCCGATTGAGGCATATCGGCAAGCTGGCTTCGGAAGCCAAAGGCCAACTCTCGGAAGATGGAGGATCTGCTACTGCTCTGTCGGATGCCCTTGAAATGGTGGCAAAAGCGATTGATGACGGCGTGCTGCCGCAATCCGCGGATGGCACAAGCATGTGCGATAGCGCATGGAAACGCGAACTCGTGTGCCCTCTCTTGCTAATTGCCAACCCACCCGCTGAGGAAATATCTAAATGGTTGGAACAGGGAAGCTTTGGGCTGCCCGACTTCGAGTCGACACGCAATGGGAAGCCGGGCTTTTCTGAAACCGCAAATCTCGCTGCTGAAAGTATGGAGGAGGCATTCTATGCCCACATCGTTCGCGGAGACTTTCCTGCGGCGCGGCTTGCCATGTCTTACCTGTCGCCCGTAGATGATGAGCATGAGTCAACTCGTTCAAAGATCAACGCCGCATATGACAGGGCTGTGAAAAGTCTGACTAGGGAAGCCATGAATAGCGTGAAGACAGCCCGCAACAAACTGGAGGAGTCGACTCTGATGCACTTCGTCAACGATGCGGCGCGAAGCCGGCTTGAAGGGGAACTTCTCACGGCCGAGGATTGGCTTGCAAGATCCCAAAGCGCTCCATCAGAAGCGGTGAATGTAGGAGAGGTATCCGCTCAAATCGATGCTGTCATGAGAGAACTCGATATCCTCAAGAAGGAACGCGCTCGATCATTGGCTCGACAGGTAGAAGAGTTCGATCATCAGTTGGATGTCGGACAGAAGGACCTGGCGCAAGAGGTTGCCAACGCGGCGCGGATGCATCTTCAGACTGCGCGCCAGAAGCTGGCGGAAAACGATCTTGTGTTGGCAGATCATTACATTGTCACTGCCGAGCAGGTGGTGGATCTTGGAGAGGTGTTTGAGGCCGAAGAGAAGTCTCCCAAAGATCACCCATATGTTCTGGAGTTCTGCGACATTGCAGGCAAGATAGAGCGCTACTTGGAGGATTACAGAGGACGTCCCGCAGATCTCGTGTCAACGATTCTCCGCATCCGAAATCCTATCGGGCTCAATATGCGGCGCGTTCCCCCCAAGCGCGTCGAAGAGGCAGAGGCCGGCCTTGAAGCCTACTTCTTCCTCAAAGGCAAACGAAGATCGGCAGATGAACCATGGTTTGCCGACAACCTCAAGCTGCTTTTGAGCTTTGTAGGGTTTGGCAGGCCGAAAGTATCACTCACTGCATATGACTCGCAGTACGCTTACTTCAAAGCCACCATGGATGGCGAGAATATGTCGCCCCTGGCCGATTTCGGTTCTGAGCGAAATCGTTGCTACGATGTGGTGTTGATGTACGAGCGGCCTAGCATCACGCAGATGCGTCAGATACTTGGAAGGCACGGCCTGGAGACGTCTAGACCTGTTATCATCTACATGGGCAGAATGCGGCCTGCCCAAAGAGGAGAATGGAGTGCTGCCTGCAGGGCTGAAAGGATCACCGCCATGTTTATCGATGAGGTTCTTCTGGTCTTTCTCGCCTCAGTCAGAGACAACAGACTGGAAGCTGCTGTAGAGTGCGGAACCGCCTGGGGGTGGGCGATGCCCTACAAATCAGCAGGTAAGATTCCCCCTGAGATCTTCATGGGACGGAAGCAGATGATAAGGCAGATAGGCGAGCCCCGTGGAAGCTCGCTTGTATATGGGGGTCGGCAATTCGGAAAGACGACCCTTCTGCACATGGTCGTACGCGAGTATCATCGTCCGGAGCGTGGAAGCTTTGCCTGGGTTGAGGAGATCAGGAATGTAGGTTCGCCTGAGGATCCCTATGGTTCCTCCCGGGTATGGCAACTCATATGGAAAAAGCTTGTGGAGTTCGAGCTGTTTCCCAAAACAAAGTCGGGTTCGTCTAGGGACGCTCAGTCACCTGATGAGATATCTTCCCGCATAGAAAGGCGCTTGAATGATGACCCGACGCTGAGAATTCTCGTCCTATTAGATGAAGCTGACCAATTCTTAGAGTGCGAGAAGAGAAGCAACTTCGATGAGCTCAGCCGAATGCGCACGCTCATGGAAAAGACCGACTACCGCTTTAAAGTGGTCTTCTGTGGCCTCAAAGACGTCCAGCGTTACTACACAGAGGTCAACCATCCGTTCGCCCAGCTGAGCAAGCCAGTGGAGGTTGGGGCGCTAGAGCCTCAGGCAGCAATAGCCTTGATAAAGGGACCCATGGAGAGCTTGGGCATCTTCTTCGAAAGCGAAGATGTCGTCACCAGGATACTCTCATACACCAATTACCATCCCGCCCTCATACAGCTGTTCTGCGCCGAACTGGTAGAAAGGGTTCGCTCGCGGAGCGACGAGCCCCCATATACCTGCACCATGCAGGATGTTGAAGACATCTATCTGACTGAATCGTTTAGGATCGAAATGCGGAACCGTTTTGAATGGACCATTGCCTTGGACCCAAGATACCAGGTGATAGTGTATGCGATGATCCTGGAGCAATTGGACGAGAGCGACGGCTATCGGAAACGGTTTTCGGTATCGGAAATAGGAGAGATGGTGGAGGCCTATTGGCCCGAGGCATTTAGCGGGGCCGGCGTCGGCGACCTCCGTCCCCTTCTGGACGAGCTGATCAGCCTTGGAGTTTTGGTGAGGACCGAGGACGGCCTGTACCGTCTCAGAAGCGCCAATGTGGTTCGGGCGCTCGGTTCGCCGGGCGACATCATGTCGCGGTTGGAAGACATCATCTCGAAACCGCCGCCGTCAGATGACAAGTCCAGCATACTTCGGGTGGAGAGAGGGAAGGGCCATACGAAATGGGGGTCTATCACTCTATCTCAGGCGAGGGAGTTGGCGAGACCAGCCTCAGGAATTGCCCTTGTGTTTGGCAGCAACGCCCTGGACATCAATGGAGTAAGGCCAGCGCTGCAGACATTTCTCAAGCCTACAATGGACGCGGGGCCTGACTTGTTTTCGGTATCAGAGATGCCGGCAAGCTGCAAATCGGCAAGGGATGTTGTAGCGGCCATAAACCGCGAAACTTCGCGGCCGGTTACAGGTCGACGTATCATGTTCTCGAAGTCGTCATGTATGACGTTGACTGCAGAGAACATGGCAGAGGCGATGGAGACGGTCGGGGCCAGGCTCCAGAGGTTTGCAAGGGGCGGGCGAGAAGTAGCCAAGTGGATCCTGCTTCTTCATCCTGCAGAGGCGGAACAATGGTTCCTCATGCCCGAAAACGCCAGGGCCGGGATCGAGCAGCACATAGTTTCCGAGGCCAAGCTCGCCAAGTGGGATAGGGAGATGATTGCGCACTGTCTCGAATGCGAAGACCTGATAAACACCTCTCACGCAGTGAACTGCGTATACGAAGCCACCGGCGGATGGCCGTGCCTCATGTCGCAGTTTATGAAACGCGCTCTTGCTTGGCATAAAGAGACTCAGAATCCGGATGTGTCTGGGCTGGCGGCGCAGTTTGAAAAGGATTTTCTGGACAACGAGGGTGGTATGCGCGATCGTTTCATCGCTAGCTCTGGTATAGACGCCATCACATGTGGGCGGCAGATTGCACGCCTCGTTGCCGAGCTGGGACCCATGACATTGGAGGATCTACACAGCGCATGCAAGTTGGAGGAATACCCTGAGTTGGCCAAGCTTTCCCCGGAGTCCATAGAGGCGGCGGCAGCGGCCTTCGTGGCATGCAGAGTTTTCGACGGCGAAGGTTTAGCCGGGGAATCCTCATTCCTGCTCACGTGCGACCCGACAGCAGCAAAGGTGGTGCTACTGCCTTGATTGACATGTCGGCGAGAGTCAGGTCCTTGCCTGGACCGTCGTGGGCGGCAGGCAGTGTTGTGGATGATCTGTGCATGGGCCGCGGGGTCGTTTGGGCCTTCCCGCGGCCCGCTCCCGCAATAGAACTCATCACAGAAACAGTGGACAGGCTTTATGATGCAGGCATTGAGACACACGTCGTAAGAGTGTCGGAGCATGTAGATCCCGAGGGAGGAAAAGCGAGGCAGCGCGACATGCCTGCCCTTGAAGACACGATCCGAAAGGTCACAGGAAAGGCAGCCCCCCGCGAGCTGCTCGATGGGAAATTCACCCCGGTAGTGACGGTCTTTGATGCCTTGGATATCTGCGACGAGGTTGCGCAGAAGGCTGTAGATGTGGGCATGATGACCACCCTTAGAGAATGGGCGGTTCAATCCAGAGAGGATTATCGCAGAACCGGCATTTTTGCAGGCGTGATGTTGGTCACTACGGGGAGCGTCGCGGCCCATGTCGCGCCCGACAACGATTGTCTCAGGACGAGATGGCACTGGGGGACAGTGACAGTTGCGGAGCTGTGCCTACTTGCGAGGGAGATCGCTGCAGATCTCAAACTTGGCTGGGAAAGATCCACATGGATGCAGTGGGTTGGTTCGGAAGTGGCGGGAACTGATCCCGCATTGCTGGTGCATTTGTGCGAGCAATGGGAGCCTGCTGAAGGAATGTCTCAGCTCATTAATGTACTGTGTAGTTATGCAATGAGGCAAGGCTGGACGGCGAAGGACTACGCCAGTGTCCCTCGGAACCTGGGAGAGCCCTTTACTCCGGGTCGTACGAGGCGTCCGCCATGCCCGCCAGAGCATCTGGCGGCACTGTACGATTTGGGAATGCTGGACTGGGAGGCAGAAAGAGGCCTGCGCCTCCACTCAGCTGCGCTGGCTTTGGCCGGCGATGTGACGGAGATATCCCACAGAGTGTGGGCAGGGCAGGCAGGCTGTTTGCTTCCGCTGTTCGATAGAGAACGCCTCGAGATCTGCAGGCGTCTTGATGAGGAATCGGGGGGCTGGCGGAACTGGTGCGCAAGGACTGAAGACCGCAACTGCAGCGGTCTGGCTGTTTTCAATGACTCCGGCGCAGACCAGGCGGTGGATGAAGGTACTCCAGTGATGGAGTTTGCCGATATCCGTCAATACCTTAGCTGCAACAGAAATAGATCCACAGCGGCGTTGCTTAAGAGAGTCGATTTTTTGACGAAGGCCCGCAATTGTCTCGCACATTATACCCCGCTGTCCTGGGAGAACTTTAGCGCTGCACTGAAATGGCATGGATCTGCTGAGGAGTTTGCGGGGAAGGGATAGGGCTTGGACATTGGCTCATGCTGATAGCTAGCGCGAGACCTCTGGGAAACCCCGATTAAATGAAGAAGCAGGTCTAAAGCAGGGGAGCGACTTCGGTCAATCCAGGCGATAGCAGCTAAACTTGCTGATGGGCTCATTCCACTTCAAAAAGTCTGAAAAGGAGCTGTTTGTCTGAGCAGTTCAGGCGCTGTCTAACTTGCTTAACCCCTACGGGGGCGGGGTATATAGGGTTACGAGTAGGTCGTAGATGCGAGGTTTTGTGGGGTTACGTGGTTGGTTGTGTGCGGCTTGGGCAAGGTTAGCTGACATGTCGGTGGGCTATGGATATAAGCAGGGGTGTATGGTAGGTGAAGCACGGTTGCGCATTCCAATTAATGTAATACAGCGAATATTTCGTAGCGTTTTGTGCTACACTACGAATATTTCGTGGACACAATTACATTTATAGGTAATATATAGGAAGTAATGTATATTGGGGCATACTGAGGTCGGATTGACCTCGTTTTGGGCTCGGCTTGGTGCTATATTTCTCCAATAATAGACATAGCATGCCACATAGCATCCAGATAAACCAATTAACCCTCACGTTATGTTAACCTACATTTTGACCCTACGATTTTTTCGTAGCATAGGAAAAAACATTACGAGAAAATCGTAGTGTCGGTGGCGATCGACCCACTCGTCGCATGGTTGACGAGTCTGCCTCTATAGCTCACACGAACAATGAAGCCGAGGACCGCAGGCTTTATCCCCAGCGCACTCTCAGTCGCAGCTTTCACTCTGCCTTTGAGTTTTGGCGAGATGACCCATATAGCTATCGTAGATCTGAGTAAGTTCGCTTACTATTGGCCCTCGCTGTCTATATTGCCGCAG
>CZCA01006232.1_pt1 | contig 16434 bp, 19 predicted proteins | sample 591981 | NCBI WGS metagenome assembly CZCA01 (sample SAMEA3556810, study PRJEB10932) | anaerobic digester metagenome
CGCGCAACCTCGATGCGAGCTGGGTCGAGGTGCAGACGCTGCCGAACGGACTGCGCGGCTGGGTTGCAGCCGGCGCCCAGTTCATTTCGTGCACCATCGATCTGACGACGCTGCCGGTCGGCATTTTGCCGCCGACGCCCACGCCCGCACCGACGCCCACGCCCGCACCGACGGCGACGCCCACACCCACGTTGCCGCCGATCGTGGTGATTCCGGGGCCGCCACTCACACCAAACCCAACCTTGCCTCCATTGGTCGTGCTGCCAGGAGGAGGGCCGGGCGGCGGCGGATGGAACGGCGCGCTGGTCACCGGACTTGGCATCGGAAATGTCAGCAGCGGCAACGCCGTCTTCCGCGACCGCATCTTCTTCCGCGCCGAAATTGACCGCACACCCAATAACCGACGCATCGACCACGTCGATTTTCGCATTCAGGATGGATTGGGCGACGAGTTCTACACGCGCACCGAACGCACCTACGGCTACTGCGCATTTGGCGGCGGGGAACCGGCCTGCAATGTAGTGGAGATTCGGCGTGGCACCCGGTGGCCGGATACGAACCGGGAAATCTGCAACGGCGACTACACCATCTTCGCCGACATCTTCCTCGACAACGGCGATTTGGCAACCTGGAGCAGCCCCTTCACCATCGATCATCCCGACTTGCCGCGCTGTGGCGACGCCGGCGCTGCGCGCGCCGACCTGGAAGCCTACATTGCGCAGACCGGCCCCGGTTACGCCGATAGCACCGTCTACGGTGCGCTCGTCTTCCAGGTTGTGGCGTATGACCCCAATCGCGGCTTCGACGACGGCGACGGCATCCGCAATGTCGATCTGCGCATCCTTGACCCAGACGGGCGCGAGGTCTATCAACGCACGGAGAATCGCGCCGCCTACTGTGCGTTCGCAGGCGGCGAGCCGGCTTGCAACATCTGGGATTTTGGCGACAACGGCGACGCGTGGCCGTCCGGCGAACCGGTGCGTTACGGTGAGCCGTACCTGCTGCGCGGGCGCGTAAACACTGAAGATGGACGCACGCGAGCGGTGGAGATGAGGATTTTCATCGAACCGTGATAAGATGCAGGCATGAGTAGCATGAAACACGCTAAAGCGCCTGCCGAGACCACTGTCGTCGTCGCCATGTCGGGCGGAGTGGATTCGTCCGTGGCGGCGGCGCTGCTGGTGGAGCAAGGCTACAACTGCATCGGCGTGATGATGCGCCTTTGGGCGGAGGTGGGCGCGGGCGAAGGCTCGACCAACAAGTGTTGCAGTCTGGAGAGCGTCCACGATGCGCGCCGCGTAGCCGATGCGTTGGGCATCCCCTTTTACCTGATCAACGTCGAGCAGCCTTTCAAGCAGAAGGTGGTCGATTTCTTTATCGATGGCTACAGCCACGGCGTGACGCCCAACCCGTGCATCGAGTGCAACCGGCACATCCGCTTCGACTATTTGCTCAACTATGCCCGGCGGCTTGGCGCCGATTATCTGGCAACGGGGCATTACGCCCGGCTGCATCGCGGCGCCGACGGCAAAGTGCACCTGCTCAAAGGAGTAGACGACGCCAAGGACCAGAGTTATGTACTCAGCGTGCTGGGGCAGGCGGAATTGAACGATGTGCTCTTCCCGGTGGGCGATTTCCCCAAGCCGGAGGTGCGCCGCATCGCCGCTGCACGCGGCCTGCCGATTGCCTCCAAGCACGATTCGATGGATCTGTGCTTCATCTTCGACGACGACTATCGCCGTTTTCTGCGCGACTGGGCGGCGGAGGCGATGCGCCCCGGCCCGATCGTGGATCGGCGTGGGCGCGTCTATGGCGAGCACAGCGGGTTGCCAGGCTACACCATCGGGCAGCGCAAAGGCCTGGGGATCGCCGGCACGCCTGAACCATATTTCGTGATCGAGCTGGACTACCCCCACAACACGCTGGTGGTGGGGCCGGCGGCGGAGTTGGGGCGCGACCGACTGTTGGCGGAGCGCGTCAACTGGACGTTAGACGCGGCGCCGCCTGCCGGGACGCGCGCACAGTGCAAAATTCGCTACAAGGCGCAGGCGGTGGATTGCACCCTTTTCCCGCTGGCGGATGATCGCGTCGCCGTGCACTTCGCTGCACCCTTGCGCGACATCACGCCGGGGCAGGGGGCGGTCTTCTATGATGGCGATCTCTGTCTGGGCGGCGGCGTCATCGCCCGCAGCGAGATCGCCGAGGCAATCTTTGCCGAACAAGTCGAACAAGCCGTCACCGTCGCATAACGCAATGTGGCAGATTGAGGTGGATGCAGTTTGTGGGCATCCGTGCATAAATTTTCAGCAAAGGAGTAGAGCGTGGTTGGCGTTGTACGCGACATCCTGATCATTTTTCTGGCGCTGACCAGCATCGTCGTGTGGGTGCTGCTGGGCATTTTGATCTGGCAGATCTGGCGGCTGACGAAACTGGTGCAAAGTGAACTGAAGCCGATGATCCTTGACACGAAAGAGACGATCGCCACCGTGCGCGGCACAACGGCCTTCATGAGCGAAAATGTGGTCACGCCTGTGATCCAGACGAGCAGCCGCGTGGCAGGCTACCGACGCACAGTGATGGCGCTCTTCGGGCAACTGCCGTCCACGCCAACGCCTGCGCGTAGCAGCGCCGCCGCTTTCACGACGCCAACTGCCAGCGCTCCGCCCGCCGAGTCAGGCACACCCTGACCCACATCGCCAGCGGCGACGCTGCCGTTACGCCTTTCCAGAAACTCACACCTTCCCAGAAACTCAGCGCTTCCGGGAAGGTGTACAGCCCACCCATATCCCAACACGCGCCACACCTGACGTCACCCCTTGCAACGCGCCCTGGTTGCAGAACACCTTTACTCTGCGCCGTTGCGTCCTTGCCTCAGGGATAGACAATCTTCAGCTCGACCCTCGCCTCCATTAAGCCTCTGCGACATCAGCGCGACTGCGGGCAAGGATGCCAAAGACAATCAACGCGGCGCCGAACACAATCAGCGTCCAGGCCAGAATCTGGAGCACATCGACGCCTGTGACGATGTTGTAGGTGAGCAGCCCGCCCAGGATCAGCAAGAAGGCCGTCATCAACAAGTCGCCGCGTTTGACGCCAACGTCTCCCTCGAAAAAGGGCGCCACGATTGTCAACACGCCTGCGGCCAGCAAACCAGCCGCCAGCAGCCAGGCAGCCATGAGCCGATCGCCAACGGTGAAGATCGCCATCAGGATCACGACCATGCCGACGATCAGGCTGATGGCGCCGCGAATCAGCGCAAAGTTGCCCCGCCGCTTTCCGCGCAAAAGGCCAAGCAGCGCCAACAGCCCCTGCACCGCCAGCACAATCGCCAGAAAGAGCAACGTCCACCCCTGGGCGTCAGCCGGCCATAGCAGCAACGCAACGCCCAACCCTGCGCCGACGATGCCTTCGATCAAGAGCACCCACCACGCCGTTGTCTTGCGCCAGGGTTTGAGTTGATCCACCGATTGTTTGACTCCTTGTTTCATAGCGCCCTCCTCATGCTTTGTACGCCGGCGTCTCACCGGCTGTAATCTGAACGAAAACTGCCCCGTTGTCCGGGACAATCGGAAGACGATAACTTTGCGCCACGCTGTAGACGAATCTAGCGCCGTAGAGAAAAATGAAGGCGGAATAGTACGCCCAGATTAACAGCGCCAGCGCTGAACCGGCCGCGCCGTAGATCGAGCGAATGGCCGCATTTTGGACATAATAGCCGAGCACGGCGCCGCCGATCCAGTAGGCAATCGCAGACAGCAAAGCGCCGGGCCAGATAGCGCGCCAGGGCGCCGTAGCCTGGGGTAGATAGCGCAACACCAGGCAGAACAGAACAAAGAAGACCGCCGGCGACGCCAATACCTGGAGCACTGTTGTCAACCAACCAGTGCGATAGACGCCGAGCAAGGCAGCCGCCGGAAGTGACGCTACAAACGCGCTGGCAAAAAGCAACATGATCGGCGCCAGCCCCAACAGCAAAGCCGCCAGGATCGACGTCAGGTAGTTTTTGCCGGTGGTCAGCAGGCTGCGGGTGATGTCAGGCGGGCGCGCCTCGATCAGCCACATGGCATTCAGGGCGTTGCGCAGCTGGTTGAAGACGCCGGACGCCCCAAAGAGCAACAGGCCAATGCTCAGCAGCGCGGCGGCGCCATTCGGGCGAATCTGCAGGCGCGCGCTCAGTATCTCTTGCGTCAACTGCGCTACATCAGGGCCGACCTGCCGCTCGATGGCCGCCACGATGCGAGCTTCCACCGTGGCGGAGTTCAATGTCAGGGAAGCCAGATTCACAGAAAGGATCAGCAGTGGCGCCAGCGAAAAGAGCGTCGAGTACGCAATTGCTGCCGCATAGACAGGCGCCCGACGCATCCGCCACCCCCAAAACGTCTGGACAAAGAGAGCGAAGATCTTGCGAACGTGCATGGCATCTTGCCCGATGGCGCCGGGAAAACCGACTCCGTGATCGACTCTGTGATAACGCAAATGCGCAACTGCCGCCGCAACACGCGAAGCGCTGCGGCCACCGTGACCTCGATCGATTAGAGCGTTTCGCCTTCGTCACTCAACGCACGTCGCAAATTCTCTTCTGCCTCGGAATCGAGGGTGGTCTGGAGTACGCGCCCTTTATAGTTGCGCAGCAGCCCCAGCACCGCCGTTGGGTCAGCGCTGCGCACGATGATAAAGAGCGCCGAGGTATTGGGCTGCAGGCTTTCCTTGACTTCTTTGACGAATTTGCCGTCAACACCCATCTTTGTCAGTGCGCCCACGCCTGCTCCACCCAGCGCGCCAATTGCCAGCCCGGTCAGCGGGAAAAAGAGGCCGCCAAGCAACAACCCCAACAACGCGCCGATGCCCGTGCCCATCATCGTGGCGCGGCTCACTTCATTCTTGACGCTCAACTTGCCCTCTGCATCGCGACTGACGATAGCAGCGTCGTCAAGCGCGACCAGCCCCTCTTTTTGCTGTGTCCGCAGCCCGGCGCGCACCTTTTCAGCCTCGTCAGCGCCATCAAATGCGATCACGATCAGATGTGACATACCCAATCTCCTTGCTTGTTTTGTCTTTGGGCGGGACGCCTCTTCCCAGCCTCAATATGGGATGACGGTAGAGTGGATGGTGCGCAAAGACAGCACCTGCTTGCCATTGTCCCCACATTGAAAGTGTATGTCAAACCGTGCTGGTCAACGGCGTCCGTTTCACATTGAAGAGGATGGGAGTTTGTAGTGTAGGTGATCGCCTCTGACGTGACCGGCAGTTCAATTGAGCCGGGATCGGCGACCCGCAACAACCCACCCTAAGTTGAAGTGCACCCTGGCAGTCGGTCGCCCCCCAATAGCGAGGAGAGAACGCAGCCAGCAATCTTCTCATGCCGGACGCCTTCTCCTCCAGGATAGAATATCGATTGGTGTGTGATCGTCTCACAATCTTCGCATGTAAGCACTCCACCACTCGCGACAAAGCTGCGCATGACTTTGTCATCATCAAATTCATGTACAGACTATCCTGTGCAGGTGAACGGCGGAGATCAGCACTGTTATGACATGGTTAACAGCCCGTCAACGTTCGTCAGGCAGCACGGCGATGCAATCCACCTCGATCAGCATCTGCCCAACCAGCCCAACCTGCACCGTCGTGCGCGCTGGATAGGGCGCACTCACCATCTGACGATAGACCTCGTTCATTTCGGCAAAATCAAGCGCGTTTGCGAGATAGACGTTGACTTTGACCACGTTCTGCCATGTGGCGCCGGCGGCTTCCAAAATCAACTGTACATTGCGAAAGGTGCGCTCCGCCTGGGCGCGAAAATCACCCGGCTGAAATTGGTTGGTAATGGGATCGAACGACCCCTGACCCGACACATAAAGCGTGCGCCCTGTTGCTATAATGCCCTGCGAATAAGGCGACGATGGGATCACCGCCTGCTCGGAGAAAACAACCTCACGCATGATGAACTCCTTTCAAGCGACTGGATGATACAAATGCGCATCTGTAGCCAGCTATGCAACTCCTCTGCGAACCTCTGCGTCGCCGCGTCTTTGCGTCAAACTTCTATCCTTTTCAAACAGTCTCTACGGCAACGCTTTATCGTGCGTAGTCAACTGGAGGGCGCCATCGTCGGTGATCAGAAAAGCATCCTCCAGCCGCACACCGGTTTCACCGGGGAAATAGATGCCCGGCTCGAGCAGAATCACCATGCCTGGCGCCAGGACATCCTGACCGTAGGGCACGATGCGCGGCGCCTCATGCCCGGTGACGCCCACACCGTGCCCGGTGTGATGTGGATAAACAGGATAGCCGGCGTCGGCGATGAATTGACGGAGACGACGGTCGATGTCGCCGGTGACGGCGCCAGGTCGCAGCAGGCTGGCCCCCAGCGCCAACGCCTGGCTCACAATTGTGTGGATGGCCTGCTGTCGCGCGCTGACTTCACCGGCAACATAGGTGGCGCAGCTATCGCTCCAGTAGCCGTGCAAGATTGTACTCAGGTCAACGATCAGCGAATCGCCAGGACGCAGTGCATAATCGAGCGGCCAGCCGCCAATGTTCTCCTGGCGATACCCGACCACACAATCGTTGCCCATCGGCACACGCTGTCCAGCGGCGGCTTCGACGGCGCTCCTGGCGGCCAGCCAGACATCGATCTCGCGGGCGCCGACGCCGACCGCGCGGCGCGCAGCGGCGTGCGCGATGTCTGTCAGCCGGAAGTTGGCGCGCAGTTTTGCCACTTCCTCATCGGTCTTCACCATGCGCAGCAGGTGCAGCCAGTGATCTATCGTCACCCAGTCGCCGCCAATCTTGGCGGCCAGCACGCCGCCAACGGCAGCGGGCAACGCCCAGCCTTCCACCCCCACGCGCCGGATACGCCTGACGCCGCCGGCTTCCGCCCACAGTGATTCCAGCAACATGCGCAGGTGACGCGCCCCGTCAATGGGCGCGTCGATCGTGTAGCCCAGGTAGGTCAACACACGACCATCGGATGCGGTGGCAAAGGGCGCTGCCGCCGCCGCCAACCCATCGACGACAAGCAGTGTGAAACGCTCACCGTCCCACCACACCAGCGGTGGTGCACCTGCAAAAGGGTGTGGCCCCGTTTGGGGCGGCGGTGCAAAGCCGGTGAGCCAGGTCACACTGGCTGGACTGGCAAAGAGCGCAGCGTCGATCTGGCGGGATTGCAACAGCGCTGTAGCGCGTCGCCGTTGTTCTTCATGCATGGTGACTCCTCTGGATCAAGCACCAACCGGGCGTCGAATTGATGTAGACATTACGCCGTTCGCCGCCATCTCGAAAGCTCCGGGCTTCCGGGACGGTAGTCTCCCATGCGCGAATCTCATCAACTGCTCCACTACCAAGATTATACCACTGCGTCAGGATTCCGAGGCGCGACCACAGGCGTTGCGCCTATCCAGTCAGAGACGATTTGAATATTGCCGCCTTTGACGCCAGGTTGCAGAGATGCAGTAGTGCGCAGACGACATGCACCCAGGCTCTGTGTAACTACGCGTCCTCACACGTCGGAACACTCACCAGCTAAATTGTCCAAGCCCCGCGCCTCTGCTACACTGCACCAGCAACTATGCAAACTATTCGTGAAAAGGAACAAACCATGTCAGCCAAACAATGGAACACCCCCCCGGCCATGCAGATCGATGTGAAGAAAACTTACAAGGTGACGCTGGAAACCATCCGCGGCCCGATTGTGCTCGAACTCTATCCCGAGCACGCGCCCAAAACCGTCAACAACTTTGTCTTTCTGGCGCGCGAGGGCTACTACGACGGCGTGACCTTTCACCGCGTCATTCCCGACTTCGTGATCCAGGGTGGCGACCCAACCGGCACCGGGCGCGGCGGCCCTGGCTACAAGTTCGAGGATGAAGTGAAAGGCAACCCGCTCAAACACGAGACCGGCGTCATTTCGATGGCAAACGCCGGCCCCAACACCAACGGCAGCCAGTTCTTCATCACCCATTCGCCGCAACCCCACCTGGACGGAAAACACACCGTCTTTGGCAAGGTCACCAGCAGCATGGATGTCGTCAACGCAATCCGCCAGGGCGACAAGATGATCAAGGTCGTGGTGACAGAAGCGTAGCGCTGTCGGAAGATTTGGAGAGCGGATTGCGCATGGGAAATGAAGCGAGGATGCATGAGCGCAGCCACATTCACATTGCTTCAATCTGATGTAGGTTATGGTGTAGCGCCCTCGGCGGCGTGGCAGCCACTGGCGGCGCGCCCGCTGCTGGTGCTTGTCGGTGTGACCGGGGTGGGCAAAAGCACGACGCTGGCGGCGCTGCAACATACCGGCCTGGCCTATCATGCTCTGCCCGACCGCCGCGTGCTGACCGATCGACTCATCATCCCGACGATGCTGGCTACCAGCGGCGCGCCATTGGCGCCGGTCACAGATCGCACCCAGCGCTTTGCCCTGACACGCGCCTATCGCGAACAACACCCTGGCGGCATGGGCGAGGCGCTGAACATGCTGCTGGTGGATGTCACGCAGACGCCGGGCTTGTTGCTCTTCGACGGTCTGCGCGGCGAAAATGAGGTGACGTACGCCGCGCAGACGTTGCCACGCGCGCGCTTCGTCGTGCTCGACGCGCCCGACGTCGTGCGCGTCATCCGGCTGATGGATCGCCAGGATCCCTTCGACGTGATTGCAGCGCGCGCCAGCACGCACGCCGTGCATGAGCTGCAACGTTTTGTCGATCTGGACGTCGAGGGCGCCGAAGCCCTGTTCACGCCGGAAGAACAGCACATCCTGGCCGACCTGGTCAGCACAGGCGAGGCCACCGCCGACGATCTACGCAAAGCGCTCAGCATCGTCGTGGAGGAGCGACGCCACTATGACCCGGCAGCCACGCGCGCGGCGCTGGAAGCCCTTGCGCCAGCGCGCACGCTGGTTGTCGACACCGTCGCCGACGCACCGCAGACGGTCGCCCTGAAAATTCTAGATTTCTTGCGAACATCTTAAATGGTTGCACACTCAATTGCTGCTATTGAAACCACCGAATTTCGCCTGCCGATGGTCGGGGAGCTGCGCTGGGGCAGCCAAAGCAGCCTGGCGGAAGCGCGCCATGTACTGGTGACGGTCACCCTCAGCGACGGCAGCAGCGGCGTGGCCGAGGCGCCGCCCCGCCCCACGATCTATGGTGAGACTGCCGCTACGATCACAGCCATTGTGCGCGATGAGCTGGCGCCGCGCTTGCTTGGTCAACCCGCCACGACTGCCTGGGCGCGGATGGCGGCAATTCGCAACAACCACACCGCGAAAGGCGCCATCGACATAGCAGTGCACGCCGCATTGGCGCAAAGTGCAGGTCAATCGCTGGCGGAGCAACTGGGCGCGACACGCCAACGGGTGCGCGTCAGCTATATCCTCGGCATCGGTGCGCGCGATGAGGTGCTGGCCGAAGCAGAGCGTGTGGTTGGGCAGGGAGTGCGCGTGCTCAAGGTCAAGGTCGGGCGCGATTGGAACGAGGACATTGCGCGCATTCATGATCTGCAAGCGATGTTTGGCGATACGGTCGAGCTGTACGCCGACGCCAACGAGACGATGTTGACGGAAAACGCCGCCGACCGCCTTGCCACGCTGCGCGAACTGGGGCTGCGCTATTGCGAGGAGCCATTGCCGGTGGAGCAGATCCGCGCCCGCGCCAGGCTGCGGGCGCAAGGCATCTTGCCGATCATCGCCGACGACAGCGCCTTCACCCTGCGCGACCTACACCGCGAGTTGGAACTGGACACCTTCGACATCCTCAACATCAAGACCCCGCGCACCGGCTACACCGAATCGCTGGCAATGCTGGCGCTGGCCGGTGCAGCTGGCAAGGGCGGCATGGTCGGCTCACAGGCGGGCAGCACCATCGGCACAGCGCGCGCCGCCATCTTCGCCGCCCGTCCAGAGATTGAGCACCCGTCCGAACTGTCGTTTTTTCTCAAGTTGCGCGAGGAGATCACAGATCGCCCACTCCAGCTGGTCGATGGCTGGCTGGAGGTGTGCGACGCCCTTGCCGTGCGCATCGACCCGGCGCGACTGCGGGAGATGACAGTGCGCGGATAACTGCAGATCGGAGCAGTGACGATCTTCATAAGGAGCCAACGTCATGCAGGCAACGTCCTTTCAGACACCGCTTGGGATCGGCCAACTGCTCGACCGCGTCTTTCGGTTGTATCGGCTCCGCTTTGGCAGGCTGGTGCTGACGGCAGCGATCTTTTTCGTGCCGCTGGCCGTGCTCTCGGCGCTCGTGCTGGGCGTAGCGATGAGCAGCTATTTCGACTTGCTCTTCCGGGCGATGGATGCGCCCACCATGAACGAAGAAACTATTCTTCTCACTGGCGGCACGACGATTGGGCTGGCGCTGCTGGTGGCAGGGTTGGCGTTGATCCTGGGGGCGCTGGCCTTTCTGGCGACGTTGGCGCAGGCGGATGCCACCGTCAACGGGCGAGAGATGACGGTGGGCGCCAGTGTGCGCGCCGGCCTCACTCGCTTCTGGGCCTTTGTGGGAATGTCTTTGCTTGTGACGCTGATCGCTGTCGGCGTTCTGATCGTCATCTATGTCGTTGCCATCCTGGTGGCGCTGCTCTTTGCGGGCTTACTGGCCGGCCTCTCTACGCTGGCCGGCGGTAGCGATCTGGCAGCGGTGGGCGCCTTTCTACTGATCATGGCGTTGGTGTTTGGCCTGCTCTTTGTGATGTTGCTGCCGCTCGCTTTTCTGACAACGCGCTGGTTCGTGGCGCCGGTGGTGCTTCTCACCGAACACTGCGGGCCGGTGGCGGCGTTGCAGCGAAGCTGGCGCCTGACCGAGGGAAGTTTCTGGCGAATCTTCGGCTTGTTGCTCCTGATCTTTATTCTCAACAGTGTCGTGCTCAGCCTGCCGCTTTCGCTGCTCCAGTTCTTCGCCGTCATTCTGCTAACCACGCAGCTGCTAGGAGCAGTCAACGGCGCGCTGACCGGATTAAGCTATCTCGTCAGCATTTTGTGGTATCCTTTTCTGGCGTTGACGCTGGTGCTCGTCTATTACGATCTGCGTGTGCGCAAAGAAAACTTCGACCTGGACATGCGCATCCGTGCGCTGGAGACGGCGGTGCGTCCGCCAACGCTGCCCCTGCCATGAAGGAAGCATATAGCCATGCAGCGTGGCGGCTGGCGATGCTGCTAGTGTTGCTTATGGCGCTGGCGGCGTCGCCTGTCGCCTACGGTCAGGATGAAACGCCTGCCCCATCCTCGCTGGAAGATTATGCAGCCGCCGTGCGTGCAGCAGAAGGCTTGCTGCGCGACGCCCCCACTGCGTCTGACGCCGCCCGACGTCAGCTTGCCCCTTTCGCACAGGTGGAATTGATCTCCGGCGAAAGCGTGACGGTGGCGCCTCTGCTGGGGACGGAAGGGGCGGAGCTCAATGGTGCGCCTGCGCGGGCACGGCTCCAGCTTGTGGAGCGTCAACTGGACGCAGCTGACGCCGACCAAACTGCCGACCGTCTCGCCGTGCTGGAAAGCATCCTTGCCGGGCCGGCGTTTCAGGAGCGAGAATCGTGGCTCGATCAATTGCGACGCTGGCTGACAAATCTCTTCCAACAGTGGGCCGGCAGTGCGGCAGCGGATATTGAACCATCGCCAGTTAGCACCGTGCTGGCGCAGGCCGTCGGCTGGGGCGTCGTCATCGTCGGCAGCGCTCTGCTGATCACGCTGTTGGCGCGCTGGCTGCGGTCGCTGCTCCACACTTTTATTGGTGACGCCGTCAAGGTGGAAGGACGGGGCGACGACACACCAATGACACCCATCGCGGCGCGCGCCGCCGCCGCGCGCCTGGCCCAACACGGCGACTATCGCGCGGCGGTGCGGCAACTGTATCATGCTGCGTTATTGACGCTGCAAGAGCGACGCATCGTCGTACGCGACCCCAGTCTCACCAATCGCGAGGTGCTGGCGCGCACACCAGCGACGCATCCTGTGTACACGCCTTTGGCGGCGGTGGTGGAGGTCTTTGACGATGTCTGGTATGGTGTACACGAGCCTGATCAGACGACATTCGAGCAGTATCGTTCCACCGTCGATGAGCTAGAACGTCACGCCTCCAGCGCAGCAGTGCAGGAGCCGACAGCATGACGCCGCCACTGACCTCCTCGCGCATGCCATTCCCAACCAGGCTGCAGTCACTCGCCACACCCCTCGCGATTACAGTGCTGGTCGCGATCCTGCTGCTTGCCACACTCCTCACTACGCCGCCGCCGGAGCCGATCCCTTACGACCTGGACGCCAGCCATCCTACCGGACTGCTCGGTTTGCGGTTATGGCTGACCGAACTCGGTTACGATGTACAACGCACAGGTGGGCTACGTTTTGAGCTGCCCGCCGCCACAGACATGCTTTTTGTCTATCCGAATCAGCTGAGCTACAACGCCGCCGAAGCGGCAATGCTGCGGGCATGGGTGGAACAAGGCGGAACATTGGTGCTGGTTGGTCCCGCCGGTGAGGATCGCGAACTAATCGCTGCTTTTGGCGTGCGCGTGGCGTCGGAACTGAGCTACGAAAATGAACAGGTGCAGGTGCAGCCGTTGTTGCCCGAGGGGCGTCGCGTCTATCCGCGTGAATGGTTTGCGCCCGGCGTCACGCTCGATCTGAGCGATGCGCCGCAAGCTGTGCCGGTATTGGCGCTCGCTGATGGCGACGACAGCGACCGTGTCACGCTCATCGAACACGCCGTCCGCAAGCCGGTCGTCGCAGTCCAGTCAGTGGGCGAGGGGGTGGTCTGGCATCTGGCGCCGGGCGTCGATCTGACCAATCTCAACCTGGCGGAATATCAGCAGGGCGAGCTGTTGCCGGCATTGTTGCGCACGACGCCCGCAGGGGGCAAGATCGTTTTTGACGCCTATCACCTCTTTGGCTTTAGTCGCGTCGGTGAGCAGATCGCCACGCTGCAGGACTGGCTGTATCGCACCCCCACCGGCTGGGCAATGCTCTTTACACTCCTTGTAACGGGTGGCTTTTTGCTCCTGGAGGGGCGTCGTCTCGGCCCACCGCTGGTGACAGTCGCGCAGACACGCGGGCGTGAGGCGGCCGAATACGTGCGCGCGATGGCAAACCTGCATCGACGTGCAGGCGAACACGTGGCGCTGGCGCAACATCATCATCACCGGCTAAAAGTAGGGTTGGCGCGGCGACATGCCCTTCTCCCCGACCTGCCTGACGATCAGTTTCTGCTGGCGCTGGAGAGTCTCTCGCCGTCGTTGTCGCCAACGCAGCTTGCCGCTGTGCGCACCACGTTGATTGGGCTGACCAATCGACCGCAAGAAAAGCAGTTGGTCGAACTGGCGGCAACCGTCGACCAACTGCTGAATTCGAGCCATTAACGCACCTGGCGCATGACGTTGCTTACGCCAGACTGGCTCTCATCTCTGGCTTGAATTGACCGCGCAATTCCTGGAGTTTGGCGATACGCTTCTCGGTGGCGGGATGCGTGCTGAATAACCCTGCCAGCCCGCCAAAGACCGGATTGATGATATAGAGATGCGAAGTCGCCGGTGAGACTTCCATCGGACGCTGCTTCACACTCATCTCGATCTTACGCAGCGCATCCGCCAGCGGCTGCGGATCGCCCAAAATGCGGGCGCCCTCTGCATCTGCCACGAACTCGCGTGAGCGCGAGATCGCCATCTGGATGATGAGTGCAGCAATCGGCGCCAGGATCAACATCACAAAGCCGCCAGCGCCACCGCCTTCTTCCTCATCACCGCCGCCAAAGATCATGCTCCACATCGCCATATCGGCGATCATGCTGATGGCGCCTGCAATCGTCGCAGCGATGCTACTGATGAGTGTGTCACGATTTTTGATGTGCGCCAGCTCATGCGCCATGACGCNNTAGTACGGTCTCGTGGGCTCGGAGATGTGTATAAGAGACAGCCCTTAGCCGGCGAACGACCGGTGGCAAAGGCGTTCGGCGTCGGGCTATCGATGATGTAGACGCCGGGCTTGGGAATGCCGGCGCGCTGCGCCAACACTTCCACCATGCGATGCAGTTCGGGCGCCTCGGCTGGCGTCACTTCACGGGCGCGGCTCATCTTGAGCGCCATCTTGTCGGAGAACCACCAGGCCGCCATGTTGATCGTCACGGCAAACAGCAGTGCAATCACCATACCGTTGGCGCCACCCAGCGCACCACCGACCAGGACAAAGAAACCGGTCAGCGTCGCCAGCAAGAGTGTTGTTTTGGTTGTGTTCCAGAATTGGTTCATAGTGCCTCCTGTGCCTTGTGTCAAATGGAATTAAGAAAAATAGAAAGCCAAAGCTGAACTGTCATGCCGGGCAGTTCGGCGGCACAAGAGTCTTCACTCCTTCTGGTTACAAAACTCCAGACAACTCACAGTCTTCACCCTCGCATCTTGAATGATTGAAGGCATTATCAATAGACCGGGTATGGGAAGGGGTAGGCTGGCTTCCAATCCAACCGACACGCGGCTGACAATGAACTGACTCATTGCCAGCCGGATGACTGGTCTTCAGGTTGCCACTGGGTCGGCGCATTACCGCGCAACTCATATTGCGTAGAGATTTCTGACGCGCAACAAGTAATGCGTCGCTGGCAACAAAATACTTTGTCTGACCAATGGTAAAGATGTGCGCATGGGGAGGCGCAATGGCGCGCAGTGGAGAGAATGGTTCAGGCTGGCAGGCTTAACTGACAACGAGTTTCAGTTGATCGCCAACTTCGGTGTGGGTTCGTTCGATGGTGCCAACAGGGACTTCAACAACATAATGGCTATTACGATAAATCTTGCCGATGGCCCAGGGTTGCATGGCCTTGTCTATTGCCACGACCTGATGTTGCTTGTTGACATAGATTACGTCGATTGGAATCGACATAAACATGCAATGAACGCCATGACACGGCTCGATGACAATCCCCTCCCCTTCAGGAAGATCACGCACCCCGATCAACCCGCGCAGGCGCGTCCAACTGTTGTTGGCCATACGCCCATTGCTAATCACTTCCGAATTGCGGCTGACATTTTCGACGCGCACCACAGTCATCGCCTCGCTTTCTGGAGTTTATAAACCCATCCACAGTATCACAAAGGCGCCAATTGCCAGGTAAGGTGCATACGCAATCGCTGTCTTGCGTGTTGCTCTTCGGGTGAACAAAAGGAAAAGCGCTGCGCCGGCGCCGACAAGTGCACCGATGACGAGCGCCCATAGCACATTGGGATAGCCGGTCATCAAGCCGATCACGCCGGCAAGTTTTACATCGCCCATTCCCAGGGCGCCACGCCCTATCACCGCTAACAGCAAAAACACACCAAAACCGGTCGCGCCACCCAATAGAACGTGCAACGGATCGGGCGTAAATGGTAGCAAGCTGAAGATTGCAGTCGCAACAGCCGCTGGCGCAAGCATCACATTGAGGACGCGGTGATGCTCAAAATCAATGACAATGACAGCAAGCAGGAAGACCGCGTACAGCCACCCAATGATCAATTTCGCACCCCAGCCCCAATGCCAGGCCATCAATACGGCAAGCACAACGCTCGCCAAGATGACCGGCAATTGACGACGGCTTGATGTAGACCAGGCCGGCGCCCAGTGATGCAACCAATGTGGCGAAGGCGCCGAGGCCGTATCCTGCCTGCCAATGCCAGGCAGAATATCGGCGGCCCAGTTGACCAGGCCGCCGCCTATCCATCCCACCAGAACTGCCGCGATCATCAAAAGAGGCGATTCCATACCCACCTTACGGCACAAGGCTGGCGGCGCGCAATTCCCAGGGCGCCGCTGGGTCACCGTCGGTGCCACCGCAGAAAGTCATACAATTGCCACTGCAATCCTTTGTCGCCAACACAGCTTTACTCGTGATCTTCTTGATCGTCTTAGGCATGCCAGGTTTTGGATTCAACACAAAGCTCTGGATCCAGCCAGTTACAGACACGCAACCGTAGCGTGTGACGTAGTAGCTTTCTGCTTCCTGGCCGGTGCAATTGCCGCTGGCAGCGCAGTTGATGCTGCTAAACAATGGCACACTGACAGTCTGTCCGGCGCGAGCATTGACGTCATCCTTGACGCCAGCCTTGATTCCGCGTAGGCCGGGAATACAGGCCGGCAATTCGACGCGACCACCATAGTCGCTGCGAATGCGGCATGCCAGTTCGCTGGCGCCACAGCCGCTAGCCTTACATGGATCAGTATAGACGCCGTTAGCAGGCGTATCTGGGAAATCCATCCAACCACGCGCGATGCTAGTGACAACCGCAAAGTCGTTCGAGCCATCGTCATCCAGGTCGCAGTCATAACAGTCACATGTGTCACGCTGCACGCCGCCGATGACGCAGCTGGCGTCGACCTTATCGAAATCGGCGTCCCAGATGACTATTGACTGGCCGCACTGCACACCCTCAAACAACGCATAATCGAGTGCAACCGCTGTCTCTTATACACATCTGACGCCGCCG
>CZCA01006426.1_pt1 | contig 16345 bp, 13 predicted proteins | sample 591981 | NCBI WGS metagenome assembly CZCA01 (sample SAMEA3556810, study PRJEB10932) | anaerobic digester metagenome
CTCTGTTAATTATATATCAAAATCCTTGAGAATAGGGTGGCAATTTTTATTGTACAATATCATTTTATCGTTTTCTCGGAAGTAAACCTTACCGTCCACCAAAGCAAAGGAGAAGTTCCGCACATTCGGGTCGGCTGGTATGGCTTCGTCCTGCACATCGGATATTTCGTCAATCTCGCTTTCATACTCTGGGATTTCTCCGTTAATTCGCTGTACTGCATCTGAAAGAAGCTCGGCAAGAGGTACATTGTCTTTCGCTTTACAGGCACTATCCATACCGAAACGTGTGCTTTCCATTACCATATCGCCCATAATCATCTCTGGGTGTTCCACAAAATAGCTGTTCATCGTGATACCGTTATCATCAGTAGCAAGATGTAGCCAGTCTGCACGGAGTCCGTGTGACAGCTCTATATCAATGACATTCTCACGCTTTTGCAGAAAGATAATATCACTCGTAACCTCTGTGCCTGCATTTGCCCGAAAGGTATTGTCGGGAAGTCTGATTGCACCTAAAAGCTCGGCTCTCTGGGCGATATATTTTCGCACCTCTGAGCTTGCCTTGTCCATTGTTCCTTTTGATGTGATAAATGCCACAACACCGCCTGCACGGACTTTATCCAAAGCCTTTGCAAAGAAATAATCGTGAATGAGGAACTTTTGCGAATTATATTGGCTGTCGTTTACTTTAAAATCTCCAAACGGTACGTTGCCAAGTACCACATCAAAGTGGTCATCTGGGAGCTTTGTATCCTCAAATCCCTGTACTGCAATGTTGGCTTTCTGGTAGAGATGCTTTGCAATCCTGCCTGTGAGAGAGTCGATTTCTATGCCGTGCAGCTTGCTGTCTGCCATACCGTCGGGAAGTAAGCCGAAAAAGTTTCCTGTGCCACAGGCAGGCTCCAAGATATTGCCCTTTGAAAATCCCAGATTGTCAAGAGCATCATACATTGCCTTAATAACAATCGGTGGTGTATAAAAGGATGTCAGCGTGGATTCCATTGCCGCACGGTATTCCTCGGTGGAGAGTACGCCTTTTAGCTCCTTATACTCATTTGCCCACGCTGCATTGTGTTCATCAAATGCCGCCGACAAGCCACCCCAACCTACATATTTAGAGAGCGTTTCCTGTTCTTCGGGTGTGGCAAGCCTGTTTTCAATTTCAAGGTCGTGCAGAAGATGAATAGCCGTCATATTTGCCTTGAACTTTTCCTTTGCACCGCCAACGCCCAGAGTTTCATCGGTAATACGGAAGTTATGACGGTCAGTAGTAACTGTAGGTGTAGCTACTTCGGGATTGAGATAAGGATTATCCTCGCTTGTTTCAAGAGAATATCCCAATTCTGAAAGACTATCAGAGTACCTTTGTACAGCGTGTTTTGGCAACCCGACCATAGGCTCACCGTTACGGGTTGTAAGGTGTAGGTCAAGTAATTCCGCTATCTTTTCAGCTTCTTTACCATAAAGCTCATAAAAATCACCGACTGCATAAGCGGTAAAGTATTGCATTCCTGTTTTTGGAGTTTCGGTTACAATCATCTTCAAATGGTCATTTACAGGGTTTTCCTTTAGCTTTTCCTCAAAGTCAGCTCGGCTCATTTCCTTTCCGAACAGAGGAAATTCCACATTTTGAAGTGATACGACATTCGTATCAAATGCAGATATTTCGTACTTATCAGCACCGATATATACGATATCGCCCTCTTGAAAGAGGTAATGCATTGGGTGCAGCTCTTTTAATTCCTCGGTAAACTTCCACGCATTGCTGCGGCTGAAAACATCACTGGTCTTGCCCTGTACCAAAGCGAGGAAGTCTATAAGCTGCTGTACCGTGGCAGGGTCGGATAACTGCTGTTCCATCTGCTCGGCAGTCATATCCGCAAGGTCTGAACGCTCCACATTGGATAAAAGGTCTTTTTCGTAACCATCCAAATCACGGATAAAGTCAGAGAGCCGAAGGGAGAGGGTATCTCTTTTGTCGGCAGGCTGTTTATCTCTGTTTTCGTCAATGAAACGTTGCCTTGCCATTTTTCTCTGAGTATCCACCTCATACTGCGGTGCTGACACGCTTTTCAGATAATCGGGATAATACTCTTTTTCTTTGGAATTGAGATAACGGTTATTTTTAATCAGCTCACGCAGTCGTTTTTCTACCTTTGCCCAAGTGAGAAGCACATCGGGTTTGGTATATGAACCGTGCTTTTCAATGGCAATGCCCTTGGCATCGTGCGAAGAACCACCTCTTGTACTGTCTGGATAATCATGTGTACCGCCACCGATACCATATTCATTTTTGAGAAAAACAATATTTTTCTTGCTGTCCTCGTGTTTCTGGAACTGACGGTAGATTCTGTACTTGCCTTGTTCAACTCCGCTTCCTTTTAGCAGAACAGAGTCAATGTCCTCCTGTGAAACGGAAAAAGCAGAGGATTTTTCGTCCTCTGCTTCAACCATCATTTCAATCTGTTCGTCAACTGTGGGGAGATTTGCCTGAACTTCGTCCTCGTTGGCAATACTTAGCTGCACCGAAGGCACTCCTTCCACCAACCAATCGCCATTCGCCTGTGGCTCTGGCTCTTGGGGTGTCAGTTGTAAATCAGCTCGCTCAGTATCACTTCCTCCGCCTGTGAGCGGATGTTGTTCATCAGACCTATCCACTGCATTGGGTCTTTCTCCTTGAGTTCCTCCGTCAAGCCTTGTTCCTGCTTGAGCTGCTTCGTCAGAAGCTCTAACCTCTGGAGGGCTGTCTGTTCCACCTTGTAAAGATGGGCGTTCAGCTTGCCCGATGTCAGCAGATTGAGATAGGTCACTCGCTTGTGCTGCTCCAGATAATTCCTGTGCATAAGTGCGTATCTGCCAAGCGGAAGCTCTGGCTCTGTCGGTAATGTTAGGTCGGGAATAAGGTAATCCCCCTGTTTGGTGTAAGTGATTTCGTTCATTATCGTTGCTCCTTTCGGGTTGTATTCTATCATTATCATACTGAGCCTGCGGTGTTTGTGCAAAGGTACGATTTTGTCCTTTTGCTTCCATTTGCACATTCTGAATGGCAAAGGAAATTTCTTTAAGTGCCATTTCCGATATATCGCTTGTGGCAATACCAATTGCATTTAAGGTATCGGGCGTATTAAAATTGATAATATCCGCAAAGTCCTCAGCAGTAAAGTAATCCTCGGTATTCAGACCGCAGCGACTGATTAACATATATGCAACGCTGTTTATAGCTAATTGCCTGTAAATGACCTCTACATTAAAATCGTCAAGCTCTTCTAAAAAGCTATCCTGCGTATAGTCTTTTATTTGTGAAAGGTAGTCGGGAAGATTATCCTCCACTGCATTTTTCGCTACCTGTATCAGAGCATCCCCTAAATCTGCACCCGTGGTATCTCCAAATCTATCGGAAAGCCGTTCCATAACTGCCTGTTCATATCGTTCGTTCATCTGCCAAATGGGAACAGGGCGGTTATTGTAATAGCCCTCGTGGGTGTCGGAAATATCAAAGTAATATTTGAGGGTATTTCTTCGCCCCTTGGTATCAAACACCGCAATTCCTTTGCTGTCCTTATTGACCCAACGCTTAAACTTTTTATTCCAATTTTCAAGCTCTAATACGGCAATGGCATCTGGTTGCTGTGCATAAATTAAAAGTTGCTCATCAAAGCGGCACTTATAATTGCGGCAGGCAGAGAACAAAAAGCTCTGCCACGCCTGCGGATTTTTTACAACTGTGATGCCTGTACGCCGATAAAGCTCTGTGATTAGCTGATATTTTCCAGCCATTTGACCTGCACCTCCTTTATCGTTCTAATTGTTTTTTCATTCTGAAGCACCTCCCAAAAAGGAGATGACCTTGTTTGCCTTAATGCTCTTTTGCAGCTCGTTGATGAGGGAAATATCCGATACCGTAACGCCCTGCATCGAAAGAACATCGTCCATTGTCATAGCTGCAATGGCTTTTTCATCGGTAAAGCCTGCATCAAGGACTTTTCCAATGACTTTAATCGCTTTTTGATTGACTGACATTCGTAGAACCTCCTTTTTTCTCATTTCGCTCATCCAAAATTCTGCGGATACAGACATCACAGAAAATAATTGACCCGTCCTTATATCGGGGATAAGAACAGGTCGAACAATCATAAACTTTCTTTTTATCGCTCACGGTCATCACCGCTTTTCTGCTTACTTACAGAGGCATTGTAGGGTAAATGACGTTCTGTTTGATAGCGTTCACTCAGCTTATCCCTTGCACTCGCAAGCTCGTTGGTATAATAACCCCAAAAATAATCCGTGCCTTTTTTACAGTACCAACACACATAAGGGTTCGGAGCTGTGGGATGATGTCCGATTACAAGCTCTGTACTCCCAATAGTACAGCTTTCAATGATTTCATATCCCTGATTAAAGCGTTTTTCTTCGTCCATAATTTACCTCGCTATTCTTTGGAATAATGGCGATAGAGCCGTTCCTGTGCAGTTCTGCGTTTCCTTGTGTCAAAATCGCCTGCAAGCTCTGGATACTGTACTTGCAGCTTGCGACGTATCCTACCGACACTTTCAAAATTAGGCAATCCCAGAAAACGATATTGCAGCATTATCTCTGCAAAGGGCATAGCTCCTGCATCCTTAAGATAAAAATTGCAAACCTTCAGATACAAGGTCATATCGTCATTTCTGGCTTCCTCGTCCTTTTCTAAAATGACTTTCACTCTATCTTCAATGGTTTTAAGACCTTTCATTTTGCAAACTCCTTAATATAGGAAAGGGGCAGTATCTTGTGATACCGCCCCAAATCCTTATTTCTTCTTTTTGTTTCGGATGTTTAACCAAATGGCAGCACCTACAATAAATGCCACAAGCACAATACCGATGATTGTTTTAGCGTCCATTCCTTAGTCCTCCTTTTTCTTTTTTCTGACACCTACAAAGCCTAAAACTCCTGCACCCATAACCGATACGACGGCAAGTCCTATCCACAAAGGCAGATTGAAATCATCACCAGTTTTCGGAGTGTCACGAAGCTCGTTGTGCATTTGAATAATGGTAGTCGCACCAACCTTAATAGTGAGTTCCTTATCGGCAGGGAGGATATATCCTGCGGAATTGCTGTCATGGACTTCTGATACGGTGTATTCGCCAATTCTCAGATTTTCAATGAAGATTTCCCCGTTCTTGTCCGTCTTAAAGGTCTTATCATAGCCATTTGTGCCTGTAACTCTGAAAGAGAAGCCCTCAATCTTACCGTCTGAAGAAGTCTTAACGATTTTAAGTGAGCCTGTCTGTGCCGCATTGACGAAGCCTTTTCCCGCTTCGTTCTCAATCACATAGGTCTTGCCGTTTTCCAGGGTGGATACGGAATAGACTTTCTCATCAAGGACAAAACCTGTCGGAGCTGATTTCTCACGAACGAAATACTGACCATATCTAAGGTCTTTTGTCTGATAAACACCATTTGCAAGCTCGGTCATTTCTCCCAGCAGCTTATCGTCCTTATCAAGCTCGCCGTTTCCGTTGGTATCTGCATAAACCTCAAATACCGCACCAGACAGATGATTTTCGGGATAGTCCTTATCCACTTTTGTCAGCTCGATGTTACCCTTGATGAAGTAGTTGACAAGCTCGATTTCCACAACCTCGTCCACCTTGCTGATTGTTACAGAAATTTCTTCCTCGGAGAGTACAAAGCCTTTCGGACTTTCAATTTCTCGAATTATCCAAGTGCCATACGGTACTTTGGCAAAAGAAAAACTACCGTCATCTTTCGATGTGGTAGTCTGGATTGCATTTTCTTTTGTAAACTCGGTTGTACCCGTCTTAAAGATACCGATTAAAGCACCGCCGAGAGCGTCTCCGTCCTCATCGGCTTTTTTACCACTGACAGAGCCATAAATAAGATTGTTTTTAATGGCTTCTCCGTCATTGGCTGTAATCTGAACGATTGCGGTATCCTGTCCTGCATACTCAAATACGACAGGGTATTTCTGGTCGCTGATGATATACGCTGCATTGGTGGAAATTTCTTTTACATAGTAGCTTCCAAGCGGTAAATCGGTTGCCACTTTGCCATATCCGTTCTCATCAAGGGAGATAATCTCAATCAATCCATCGGCAGGAATTATCGTACCATCTGCGGCGGTGAGTTCCTTTTCCGCATACAAGCCAAAGGTTACATCAAAGATTTCTCCGTTACTGCCAATGCCAAAGTCCTCGTTTTGTTCAAGGCTCTTTGTGAGGTCAATTTCTACACGCTGTCTTTCATTGTAGAAGTCAGTAGCGGTTTCAGTCACAGCTACATTCTGACCTGCATACACAAGCTCGACAGGGTGGATTTCATCATTTAGTACCATTCCGTGAGGAGCTGTGATTTCTTTCACCTCATATTTTCCAAGATATAGCTCCTTGGATTTTGCTGTGCCGTCCTTTCCTGTGGTAACGGTATCTACAACCTCGCCCTTAGATGCTCGAAGCGTACCGTCCAGAGTATAAATGTCCTCGGCTGCGGTAATTTCATAAACCGCACCCTCAAGACCGCTTACCGAGTATACAGGCTGATACAATCCGTTATTCTCGGAAACAGAGCTGAACACCTCGCCCGATTTGGAAACAGTAATCGTACCTTTCTGTGCCATATTGGAGCGTACCACCTCAATAATAGTAATGCCGCTTTCCTCGGCAGAATCCTCCTGTACCACATCAAAATACACAGGCTCGGAGTTTAGCACATATCCATAAGGAGCCTGCACCTCAACCAGAGAATAGCCCTTGCCATATTCCAATGTCTGCGGTGTGATAAGGTCACCGTCTGCGGTAGTGTAAAAGGTATCAATGGTGGTTACTTCTGGGTAAGTGAATGTCATTGTGACAAGGTTTCCGCTTGGGTCATAAATCTGGAAGCCTGCACCTGCATAGGGAATGGTTTTATCTGTTTCTGCATCCTTTTTGACTACCTTGATATAGCTCTCAAAGTTGGCATTATTGATTAAATAGCGGTAGGTCTGACCGTCCGCATTGATGAACACATCAAAGTCTTTCATCAGCTCACGCCCCTCCCAACCAGAGGTTTGATGAACCGAATAAATTCCGTAAGGCATATCCTTTGTCTGTGCAAATCCGTTATCATCACATACAAGGGTATCTCGTTCCGTTTCCTTTGTACCCTCAAAGCTGCCTGCGGATTTTAAATACACATCAAAGGTTGCTCCGACTTCGGGCGTTTCAATCTGGGTTTCACCGTTATCGGTGTGCTTAATAATAGCGATATTGCCCTTGATAACCTGTTCGTTTACATCGTTGGCAGTAGAATTGTATTCCACGGTATAAAGCTCTGGCTCTGCACCAACCTTGTGTATGGTTGTATCAAGCAAATATCCCTCGGACGGGGTGATTTCACGGATAGTCCAATCATAATCACAGATATAATACTTGGTGGTAAATTGACCGTTCCCATCTGTGGTATAGGTGTCAATGAGTTCTTCTCCTTTATAAATACCATAAACTGCACCTGCAAGAGAAGCATCGCCCTGCGGTGTGCCTGTTTCCACATCGGATTTTGTCACGGTAACATTAAACTTTTTCAGAATATTGGTAAAGTTGCGGCTTGTTACCTTTTTCCATTCAATCGGTGCTGTCTGGGAATCAGGCACAACATAACGGATTGCGGTGTCAACTTCCTCAACGGTATAGGGTGTATTGCCGCTGATAAGGACATTTTCAAATTTTGCAACGCCCTTTGCATCGGTTACGGCATACTCATCAACAGGAAGTCCTGATAACGAAGTACCGAAAAGGTGAAACTTCACACCCTCCACCAATTTATCCTCAGAGTTTTTGACAATTTCCAGACTGCCACGTTTTAAGGTGTTGCTAAATGTGACGGTAGAGGTTTTACCTCCGATGAGGGTAATGGTTTGAGTTTTCTGTGGCTCATATCGGTCAATGGAATGCTCTGTGACTGTATAAATGCCAGGGAATAGACCCTCAACAGAGATATTACCGTTACTATCTGTTTTCACAACCTTGTTGTAACGCTCACCTTTGATTGTAAAGGCAATATCAGAAACAACACCATCCTCGGAAACCTTTTTCAAAGAGATTGTTCCTGTCGGTGTTTCAATATTGATATATGCTGGCACTGTGTCTGTATTTTCCACACCCGTTACCAAGTCCTGCAAGTTAGGGTCGCCATAAGCAATCATTTTTGCACTTTGGCTTACCGTAGGAACATTGTTTCTTTTGGCGGTAATTCTTACAGAGCCGCTAATAGCAACGGCAGAACTAAGCGTTAGCTTATTGCCTGACCTTGAAATACTCACATTGCTGTCAGAGCTTGAAAAGGTGTAGTTAGAAAGAACACCGTTGTTGTCGGTCAGTGTAATGCTGTACTTGCCGTCCTTATAGGAAAGCTCTTTGGTAATACCCGACTGACTTCCCGACATAAAGCTCGGAATGGTATTATGCTGACTTAGCATTGCGACAATCTGGTCATAAACCGCTCTTGCTCCGCTGTTGGCATAATTTGAGCCGAAATGAAGCTGATATATCGTGTTACTTGTTTGTCTGTATGAGCCTGTGGCTTCTCTGCAACCTGTTACAAACTCCCATATGAGGGTTTGAGTTGCAAGCCATTTTTCATCATCACTTCCCGAAAGAGAATTGCGATTTCCTTGATACCCATAGAGAAGTGAAAGTCCTACTGCCTTTTTCTGATTGGAGGAAAGGGCATTCCACGTTTCTGACGAATTTTTATTCAAGGTATTTCCTGTTTTCAAGGGAACGCCGGGCTGAATGCAAAAAGCCGTATCACCGTCTAAAAAGATACGATATTTGTAATTTCCCGTACCTCCTGCGGTATATCCGCCAATATTGGCACTCGAATTGTATATCATTGCATTGCCGTTGGCATCGTAGGAAATCTTAAAGGATGCCGTACCGATGTCACCTGTTGCTGCAAAGGCTGTAGTGGCAGGTATCACCGACAACGCAGTAACTGCCGCCATAAAAACAGCGGCAGCTCGCTTAAATATTTTATTGAATTTCATTGCTAACCTCCTGTTTGTTTTATAATAATTCTTTTCTCGGATAGTCTTGGTAGTAATTAGGGGGAGAGGTGTGGAGAGGGGGTGCTGTGTGCCAGTGGCACACGTTCAGCACCGACCGAAGCGGAGCGAAGACAACCGAAAGCACGGCTATCCACCACCCCCTGCAAATGGGCAGACCTCACCCTTGGCGTGTGGCTATCTTTCCTGTGATTTGTTTCGCTGTAAATGGCGGTTATAGAACTCCAATGCCTTTACAACAAAGTCCGATTCCTGACCCTTTGGGATAGTTTTTGGAATGAGCTTTACTATCCGTTCATCTCGGAAAGCAGGTTTATCCTTTTGGTTTGGCTTTTCTTCCTGCATAATCCACTGGATAACCTCATCTGTTAGCTTTCCGTCATTGTTAAACTGCTTCATTTTAATAGCCTGTGCCAAGGACGGAGTAGCATCGTTGTATTCCATTGCTTCAAGTAAAGAATACTGCTGTTCGTCGGAAAGATAGGAGATTTCAACCGCAGGGCGAAAAGCAATCTGCCTTTCATCAACCATTTGCAGAATTTCGGGTACAAGCTCCGTTAAGCGGATATAGCGGCGGATTTGTTCTCGACTTTCGCCAACTTTTTCTCCAAGTTCCTCATTCGTCCTCGACTTTGACACCAGTGGTGTCGAAGTTAAATCACTTCGTTGTCCTTGCCTGTTCATAGCTTCAAGCCGCATTTTGTACGCAAAGGCTTTCTCACTCGGCAGAATAGTTGTCCTTTGCAGATTGCTTTCCACCATTACAATAACGGCTTCATCACGGCTTAAATCCTTAACCTCGCATTTCAGCGTTTCAAGTCCTGCAAGCTCACAAGCCTTTTTACGCCTATGACCGCTGATAAGCTCATACCGTCTGCCACAGGGGCTCCCTGCGTCCTCTTTAAGCCGAACCGTAGCAGGGGTCATTACACCATTTCGTCTAATGCTTTGGGCAAGCTGTTCCATATCCTCGTCCACTAAAACCTTGAACGGGTGGTCTGGGAACTCGTCAATTTCTGAAATGGGAATATTACGCACCTTGCTTAAACCTGCTTCCTCACGGCTTTGGTCTGTTTCAAACAAGTCATCGTAAGCGGTCAGCTCGATTTTGGTTTCTCTGCTTTTCGCCAATGTCTGCCACCTCCTTTCCAAACTGCTCATAAGCTGCGGCAACCTTGCCGCTTTTGTCATAGGCAAAAATACTCTTACCCTCTGCTGTTGATTCTACTGCACGAATAGAATGGGGTATCTCACTTTCAAAGACCTTGATTTTCTGACCGTATGCACTTTTTACCGATGCGATAATTTCTTTTGAAATATTAGTGCGTGGCATAACCATCGTCATTAAGATACCGTCTATCCGAAGCTTTGGATTTATCTGCCGTTTGACTTTAGACACGGAACGCAAAAGTAGCTCCAGACCCTTTGCCGAGAGATAATGGGGCTGTGTCGGGATAACTACGCTATCAGCCGCAGCCAATGCGTTAATGGTTATCATACCGAGGGAAGGCATACAGTCTATCAGCACATAATCGTAATTTTTCTTAACCTCATTTACATAGGTTTTCAAGACACTTTCACGGCTGATAGCGTTAATGAGCCTTACTTCAAGCCCTGACAGCTCAATGTTTGATGGTAACAGGTCAACACCTTCCTTGTGGTGCAGAATACCCTCAGAAGCATCAAAGGGTTTATCATCTATGATGTCCTGCATCACGGTAGAAAGGGTTATGGGTATATCGTCTGGTCTGTTATAACCGAGTGCCATTGTGAGATTTGCCTGTGCATCAGCATCAACAAGCAAGACCTTTTTGCCCTGCATTGCAAGCCCCACACCCAGATTGACCGCTGTTGTGGTTTTTCCGACACCGCCTTTCTGATTGGTCAAAGCAATTACTTTGCAATTTGACATAGTGCGTCCTCCTTTCGCATAAATTTAGCCACCTTGTCAGGGTGGCTATGTAAAAGTCCTAAGAACGCAAAAAAGCCACTTACTCTTTTTATGGAAGAATAAGCGGCTCATTTATTGTGCCTTAGATATATTTAATTATATTTACTCGATTGTTCGAACAATCTACTTATTTAAACTCGATTTCTTCATTTACTTTCTCGTGAATATCAATCCTGTTTTTAATATCGACTTTATTGACAAGCCAACCACTCAAATTGCAATTTTTAATAAATTCATCTATTCTATTAATGCCATTGATTTCTTTCAAGGTAACAACGACACCAAAACGAATCCCAACACCATCTTGAGGGTCTAACCTGTTATTTGTTTTAATTTCCATACCCCAATTTTTGTTTTTATACGACTTTTTAGATTTATTTGTATTTTTAGGCGTTTCGGCAACATATTTAACATTATCCCATTTTCTAAACCTATCTCTTGCGTCGCCTTCTAATACATAGTTCTTTTCGGTATTTAACTCATCATCTTGATTTTGCTTGTCATTGTTTATCTCATTTAGCTTGTTATTATCTTTAATTCTACCAAAGTGAAGGTTTAATTCAGTATTGGTGTAATCTACGCCTTGAGTCCTATCGCATATGGGAAAATAACACATAGTAGCTCTTGCAATATAAGGGTATTTATCGTCTTTAAGAGGAATTGGGAAATTATAATTATATGTATTCCATTTCTCGCTTACATCAGATACTAAGAATTTAATCTCGCTATCTTGAGTTTGTATAATATCATCTATTTTAATAGGAACTACGCCATGTCCGTAAAGGGCAACTTCTTCAGGAGTTGGACTTTCGTTCCAACTGCGTGCAGCATCAATTATTAAGGCTTTCGAAACCTCTCTGCTTAATCCCAAAACATCAATTAAGTAGGATAATTTACGAGCTATCCAAGGAGAAGCGAATGAAGTACCAGCAACATAAGCTGCACCAAGTGGCTCGCAAACTTGAATATATTGTTCCTCACTTCCTCCATAAAAACTAACATCTGGCTTAGCAAAAAAAGATAGTGCAAGTCCCTTCCGAGCATACTTAGTTGAAAGTCCACTTTTAGTTACTGCATTAACTACCATACTGTTTATCGAATCCGCAGGGGAACCGATTTTTACAATATTTTCATTTGGTTTATTGGTTCCCGCCACAACGAAAATAACATTATTATCGTATTGAATTTTATCTAACACGGCAGCCTCTGCTGAAATAAAATTGTCATTAACCTCTTGATTGCTTCCAAGTGAAATGTTCCAAACTTTTATATCCCTATTACTAGTAACAATATTTTTTATTTGTTTTACAATTGTGAAAGACGAAAATGCGGAGCCAACTGCAACTCCAAAATGACGTACTTTAAATCTGCCACAACCATCGTTAAGCCACGGATTTAATCTAGCACCATCCACAATAATAGAAGATACGGCAGTGCCATGTCGATAATCATTTTGACTCTTCGGGATGTCATTATCCACCATATCATGATATTCGACCCACTCACTAAAATATACACTTTCATCAAACAAAGTATCAATAACACCTATTGTTGGCTCAATGCTTGGAGAAGGAATTGTAATCTTATTTTCTTGATACTCTTGAATGAAATCTTCAGGAGATAATTCAGACAAATCAACTGTTGCCATGGAAACTAGGTATGGAGCTTTTTCAAACAAAAGCTTCAATTGACTTTCATCTAAGAATACAGTTTGATCATCTAATATCCTACTAGATAAAATATCAATACCAATATTTTTAAATAAAATTTTGGTGTCCATACCCGTATTAAATAACGTTATAATGCTTTGTTTAAATTGAGGTGTTGCCATCTCCACCTCAAAATCATCAATATATGAAACATCCGCAATTACCTGCTTAAACTTTGTTTTAACTAATCCAAATTTATTAAATTGAATTTTATTAAATATTGCATCATCCTTGAAAATCGATTGTGTTATTCCGTCTTTAAATTTAGCATTCAATATATTACAAGACTTTGTTAGAAGATTAATACTGTTATCTAAATCCTTTATATCTACAAAATATGTTATAATATGCTTGTTTTTATCACTGTCAAACTTTGCACCAACAATTGCAAAATTGGAGTCTGACCCTTTGAGCAAGCCTCCAATTCGATTGCTTTTCGCAACTATTTTGTTGTAATAAACGCTAATTAATACTCCCTGAAATGGTTTGCTTTCTTGTAGCCAAAATTCTTTTATTTGGCGTACTTTATCTATTAAAGCGAGCAGTTGATTTTGTGTTACTACTTTCTTACTGTTCATTGACGCTCCACCACCATTACCAGGTTTGGAAGCTTGCACAAATCGCTTTCCTTTCAATTCCAATACATTATTCATCTTGTTCATCCTCCTTATTTAACTTTCTCGATACAGTACTTTTAGATTCACCTTTAAGTTTTTCTATTTCTCGTACTGTAAAACCTTGTGCATAGAGTTGAGTGATATCAGTTTGTTCAAGGTTTCCAATCAAATTATTATAAAGCCTTCTTAAATAGTCATGTTCATAATTTGAGTCACTAAATGCAAGTGAAGTTTTAATTATATTCTTCAACTCACCCGGGTATGGAATATTATCTGCTGTATTTAATATTTTCCTGAACAGCCTTATATCTTTTGAGATACCTTTAAAATTTTTAATATAAGATGAAAAGTAATATTCGGCAACTTCAATTAAATCTTCTTTACTATATCTATTGAAATTAATAATTGCATCGAAACGCCTAGTTAACGCCTTGTCAAAATTAGAGAATAAATTCGTAGTTGCAATCAGTACTATTTCCTTATTTAGATCAGTTAATCTATCAAGTTCTCTTAAAATCGTTGAGGTAACTCTACCCATTTCACGTACATCATTTGAGCTAATTCTATCCAACGCAATTACATCAATTTCATCAAACAAAACAACTACTTTATTTGAATGGGGAATTGCGTTTATTTCGCTAAATACACCTGATATATTTTTATTAGTCTGACCTAATTTACTATCAATTAAATTATCAAAATCAACATAAAATAATGTTCTATCTAGTAATCTCGCTACATGTTTTGCCGCTTCTGTTTTTCCGCTACCAGGTAGACCTTCAAATAAAAATTTATTAATTCCAATGTTATGATTTACTGCATTAATAATACCTTTTACATCATCAGATATTTCTAACGGTAAACTTAATGGTTCCATTACTCTAACATCTAATTGTTTTAAAAACTCACTTTCAAAGTCGCTACTCTGGGGTGTATATAGATTTGATTCTGCAATTAAACTCATAATATATTCAGCCAACTGATTATCACCAATACTATCAAAATATCGTGCTACACTAATAGCTTCATTTCTAAAAGCATTTTCATTCTTTTCTACATGATATTTTATTAGGTTTAAAACATTTTGCTTTTTCATAATAGCATACCTCCGTATTCTTTGATTAGTATATCATGTTCTGGGACAATTGTCTATATGTTTGGGACAAATAATTAATTTTATCCACAGAGAATTTTATAATTTTAGTTGTTAAAGAGCCATATCTTATAATAGTAAAAGCCGCTTACTCTTTTTATGGAAGAATAAGCGGCTCATTTATTGTGCCTTAGAGATATTTAATTTTCATTTTCTTTACAGGTGCGTTTATGACCTTGAAGATAAGCTCATCAACACAGTCTGTATATCTGCCTTGTTGAATGAGCTGATTTTTCAGTTCCACAAGGCTATGTAACAAAATGCTTTTTTCTTGGCTATCCACATATAGATGGTTCATTTTTTCTCTCATATCCATACTCCTATTATATTTTTTACTTTTTGTGTTACTTTAAATATTTCTGCATACTTCATTAGATTAGGAACATTTTTCTTCGGGTCATTAACATATTTCAAAACTGCTGCTTTGAAAACTTCTCTGTCTATCTTATTTACATAACGCAAACAATCACAGATTACACGCTCTCTATCATAAATACGAACAGGCATATAATTAATAATTCCAGTATCTAATCCAATTTGCAAAAGTTCAGGTTTTATATGGTACGGTTGAACCTTTGGATATTCAATACATACAATGCGTCTAGATGTTGTATTGCTAAAAGCCAGATGCCATTCAAGTGGTACGTTATCAATATATCCATAATAATAAAGAGCTGAATACATACATATAATTGCACTTGGAAAAATGCCAACTATGATACCGACCTCACTTCTGTTATGAGTGTTTACCCAATGATAATATCCTCGTTTTACCTTCTCAATGATGCCACGTTTAAGATACCTTTGAATATCAGCATAGTATATTTTATTTTTTACTAACTGTGCTGTACTCATTATACTGTTGTGTGCCTCAAATAGCTTTTCTATTTTATCTATCTTTTTCATTCTTTCACCTCAGTAATTCAAGACTTTATCTAAATTATAATCTTATAATAAGAATTTGCAAACCTACTAAACTGCATATACGGCTTCAACAACGGTGTGGTTTAGTATAGAAAAATGACCCGCTTGTCCAATTGAGAAACAAACGGGTTATAACTATTTTAGCACGCTATATCAAATTTTGTAGAAGCCACAGCGTATAAATTTATTGTTCTCGGAACGCTTGTAGTTCTGATAGAATAAGGATTTTTATCACTTAGAGCATTACTGTTTTCATTCCATTTCTGGATTCTGTCAAAGCTCTGAAAACTATGTATCAACATACCGATAGAGTTATGCTTGTCCCCATAAATCTTAATTTGGAACATTTCTGATGCTTCACTGGGTCTTAGTTTTTCATATAGCGCATTTTGATTTAATAGTTATTAAGAACTCTACTTTTGTATTTTAATTCCCAAAGCGTCTTCATAAATACTTACTTTGTGCAAAAATGAATTTTCCCCACCCTCTAAATAATTAATTATATGTTTTTTAATGCGTTTTTCCCCAGGATACCCTCTTGTTTCTATCCAACCGTGTTGATTATCAGAACGCATTATGCAAACTTGGTCAGCTTTTGCATTTGTTACTATTGTCGCATTATGCGTTGCAATAATGACTTGGCGTTTATCTTTTATTGAACGTAATTGTTTTACAAGGTTTTTGTATATGTATTGATTATCCAAATTGTCTTCAGGTTGGTCAATTATTAGTGGTCTGTAATCTTTGGAATATTCACTGTATCCTAAAATAAAAGATAACATTGCTACTACTTTTTGACCAAGTGACAAAGCTCTTACTTGTTTATATATAGGAGAGCCACAGCTACCTTCTTTATTGTTAATATTAAACTCTAAAGAAACACGGAAATCAATTTTGCCTAACGAGTCTTAAAATATTATTTTCATTTAATAAACAGTCAAG
>CZCA01001101.1_pt1 | contig 16325 bp, 5 predicted proteins | sample 591981 | NCBI WGS metagenome assembly CZCA01 (sample SAMEA3556810, study PRJEB10932) | anaerobic digester metagenome
CAGCGCCGCCAGCAAGTCCGCGCTCTGTAAGATCACCGTTGTGCCGCGCACACCCGAGCCAATGGAGATTTCCGCTTCGGCCAGCACCGAGTCATCGACATAGATCGAGAGCGGTTGCGGCAAGCCGAGCGGCCCGACGGCGCCTATCGGGTAGCCGGTGGTCGCCAGCACCTCGTCGGCGGAGGCCATCGTCAGCCGCGACTGACCGAGATGCTGACGCAGCCGCTTCCAATCCACCTGCGCTGGCCCGGCCACCAGCACCATCGCAAAGCGATCCTGCGCCAGGCGAAAGAGGATGCTGCGCACCACTTGACCTGGGCGCTGGCCGCGTTCGTGCGCAGCCTGTTCCAACGATTCAACCGGGCCGGCATGCGTAAAGAGGCGATAGGGAATCCCAAGCCGGTCAAGCGCCGCCGCTACAGGAGGCAATCGATCTGGGTGCATAGTCAAACTATTCTAGAACTTCCAGAAAAAAGTAGTCAGGCTTTCCAGGAACAACGGTGTGTCCATCTTCCCGGAAGCTCAAACTTCCGGGAAGAACGGCGTCTACGGGCGATTGGCGACAGACAGCCTGGCTTTAGCTACCCTTGAGAATTCCATCGATGCGCGCCATCACATCATCGGTGAGCTTGGGCACGACCTCCAGCGCTTTCATGTTCTCGTGCACCTGGCTCACGCGGCTGGCGCCGGTGATGACGGTGCTGACGTGTGGGTTCTTGACCGTCCAGGCAATTGCCAGTTGCGACATTGTGCAGCCCAGGTCATCTGCAACCGGCTGCAGGGCGCGTACTACTTTGAGGACGTTCGGGTCGCTCATACGCGAGCGGAGCCATTCGTAGCCAGGCAGACTGGCGCGGCTGTCAGCCGGGATGCCTTCGTTGTATTTGCCGGTGAGTAGCCCGGAAGCCAGCGGGCTCCAGATCGTCAGCCCCAGGCCGATGTCGCCGTAGAGCCGGGCGTATTCCTGCTCGACGCGCTCGCGGTGCAACATGTTGTATTGGGGCTGCTCCATCTGCGGCTTGTGCAGGTGATGACGTTCGGCGATCTCCCAGGCAGCGCGAATCTCATCGGCGCTCCATTCCGAGGTGCCCCAGTAAAGCGCTTTGCCCTGCCGGATAATGTCGCTCATGGCAAAGACGGTTTCCTCGATCGGCGTGTTGGGATCAGGCCGGTGGCAGAAGATCAGGTCGACATACTCCATGTCCAGCCGCTTGAGTGAGCCGTCGATAGCCTGCATCAGATATTTGCGATTGAGCGTGTTGCGTTCATTCGGGCCGTCGTTCAACCCCCAGTAAAATTTGGTGGAGACGATGTAGCTGGCGCGGCGCCAGCCCGCGCGCTTGAAGATCTGCCCCATGATGACTTCGGACTCACCGCGCGCATACGCTTCGGCATTGTCGAAGAAGTTGACGCCAGCGTCGTAGGCGGCGACCATACACTCATACGCCGTATCCACATTCATTTGTGTCCCAAAGGAGACCCAGGAGCCGAACGAAAGTTCGCTGACTTTTAGACCAGCGCTGCCCAGACGACGGTAATTCATGATCTGTATCCTTTCTTGCGAGTGTGCAGGGCATCGCCGAACGGAAGCTCATTGCGCCATCCTCAACGATGCCAGGGCTAATTGCATTTTGCTCAGACATTTTGCCTAATGCGTAGGGCTTTGGCAAATGATCCCGATGGGAACGTGCCCGCCATGCTGCCTCGTCTGTGCGGTGACGCTTACCGACGCGTCATCGGCAGGAAGATGTTAAAGTTCGCGCTGGCTTCAGTCTCTGCAGCAATACATGCCTCCGTGTCCTGTACGCCAGCGACTGTAACGCATGTGCACGAAGTGCGCACCTGCACCGCATCGCTGTCACGCCAGCGGTTGCCACGTACATCGACGCCGGTGGCCGTAGCGACATTGGTCGTGCGTTCCGTGATCTTCATAGTGCACTTGTAGACCCACCGTTCACCCGGATCAAGGATGGCGTTGCCGTTGTCGCCGGTTGGCTCGCTCAGGGTGCACGCGGGCTGATTATCAACCACTGTGATGTTGGTTAGCGGCGTATTGCCTGTGTTCTTCACTTTGATCGTGAAGTTGACTTTGGCGCCTGCCGGCGCCACCGAACGGTCGGCCAGCTTGGTGACGGAGATGCCCGGACGAATCAGGTCGACAAACACCTGGTCAGTTGCCTGCAGGATGTTGCCGCGCGGATCTTTTGCCGTCACCTTGCCGACATTGGTCACATCCTGGCAGACGCTTGGCGATGGTGATGGGTAACAGGCAGCGCCAACCTCGTCCACGCCGCTATCCGGCGTCAGACGCTCACCGGCGCAGAAGGTGACCTTGCACGTATAGACCCACTCCTCACCGGGATCGAGTTTGCGGTTGCCGTTGTCGCCAGTGGGACGCGACAGGCTGCACTCTGGCATGCTGTCGGTCACGTTGACGTAGGAGAGTCTGACGTTGCCCTGGTTGCGCACCCGCAGCGTAAATTGAACATCCTCACCCGGATAGACGATGGTCTTGTCTGCCTCTTTGATCAACACCAGCGCAGGTTTTACCACATCGACCGACGCACTGGCTTCATCTGACCAGAGCTTGCCTAACGGGTCGCGTCCGCTGGCGCGTACGACGTTGGTTACATCATCGGTTGGCCGCATCGAACAGGTGTAGACCCAGGTCTCCAGCGGCTCGAAGATGTTGTTGCCGTTATCGCCCGACGCCATCGTGAGCGCACACTCCGGCAGCGATTCCTCGATGGTGAAATCGGTCAGCGCCACATCGCCCGGATTCTTGACGCTGATGGTGAAGTTGACTTCTTCCCCAGGTGCAATCTGGCTTTTGTCGACGCTCTTCTCCACGTCGATGCCCGGATGGATGAGCGCCACGAAGGCCGAATCGCTGTCGCCCACCTCCCGTCCGGCGCCATCCCGGGCTGTCACTTTCGCCACATTGTTGACATCGCTGCACAGCGGCGGAATCACCGGCTCCTCCGGGCAGAGATAACCGCGCTGAATATGCCCGGCGATGTTGAGCGTATGTGTGCCGCCTAACTGTTGCCAGTTGGTGTTGCCGTTAGCGCTGATGTACTTGCGCAGCGTGCCTTCTTGCGTCACGGTAAAGACGCTGCGCTGTCCGACATCGAAGCGACCCAGGTTGCGGAACGAATTGCTAACCCGGTAGATGTCGTAGCCGATATAAGCCGGAATGGATGCCTTGTTAACCACCGTCAGCTCGAACCACTGCTTCGAGACATTCCAGCAACTGCCAAAGGATGGCCCCACCAGCGTCGGTGAGGGATCGACGCACGCCGGTGCCAGCTCTGGCTCGGTGCTGTTCACATCCCAGGCTCTGGTCATATCGGTTGGCGCTGCGCTGGCGTTTACGTTGCCATTGCCACCGACTGCTGGCGTTTGACCTGGGCAGACGGTCAACGCGCAGGTGTATGTCCACACTTCGCCAACGGCAAGCTGGTTGTCGCCGTCGTCACCGGTCGGCCCACTGAGGGTGCATTGTGGCAGCGAGTCGGTGACGTTGACGGTGTTGAGCGGTGTGTTGCCGACGTTGCGCACTTTCACCGTGAAGTTGATGGCATCATTCGGGTAGGCAAACGACCGATCGGCAATCTTGATGATCTCGATGGCCGGCGTGTAGACCTCCACGGTCATGCGGTCTTCGGCGTACCAGGGATTGCCCAACACGTCGTTGCCGGTGACGGTGCCCAGGTTGATCGTATCCTCGACGATGACCACTGCGCACGTGTAGAGCCAGGTCTCGCCGGGGTCGAGCGCTGCGTTGCCGTTGTCGCCCGTTGGCCCCGCCAATTCACAGGCAGGAATGCTATCCTCGGCGACGATGTTATAGAGCGGCGTGTCGCCAGTGTTGCGCACGATGATCTGGTAGTTCACCGTCTCGCCAGCATGCACGACCTCACGGTCAGCGGTCTTTTCCAGCGTCACTTGCGGTGCGATCACGTCAACCGCTGCGCTGTCGGTTGCCCACACCGTCTCGCCCCATGAGGACTCGGCGTAAGCATTGGCGATATTGGTCGTATCTTCTGCTAACGCTGCCGTGCACAGGAAGCCCCATGTCTCGCCCACATCGAGCTGGTTGTCCTGATCGGCGTCGCCTGCGTTGAAGTCACCATTCACCACCGGCAGCACGGTGCACCGATCGTCCTCGACACGCACATTGCGCAACGGCACTTGCCCCGAATTGGCGACCGCAAATGTGTAGGTGACAACCTGATTGGGATAGATGATCGGGTGACTGACATTCTTATCCAGCGCCACCGCCGGGCGCCCCGGCTCATTGACGAAGGTGCACACAATGTCTTCATTGGCGTCGACGTCCACAGCGGCGCTGCCCGCGATGACATCCACCACGGTGGCGCCGTCGGGATCGGTGCAGGAGATGCCGGCGACATGCCATCCTTCCCTGGCGACTTCCAGTACGTTGTAGACCCCCGGCGCCACCGCGTCGAAAGTCTTGGCGCCGCCGGCAGCCGGCAGGGTGAAATTGCCGAGCGCACTCGTGAACGACCACGGGGCGTCGCTTACACCGTTGACTTGCTTGACGATCGTGAGTCGCCCGGCGTCGGCGACATTGTTGAAGACGCACACTACAGTTTCGCCCGGATCGAGATCGATGGCGGCGCTACGCGCGGCCAGATCGACCGCTGTGCCATTGTCCGGATCGGTGCAGGTCAGCCCGGCCAGGCTCCAACCAGCGACAGCAGCTTCGGCGACCGTATACGCACCCGGCGCCATGCGCACGAAGTCTTGTTGCCCGCCCGCCGCCGGCAAAGTGAAGGCGCCAAGCCAATTGCCGGTGAAGGCCCAGTCAGCGCCAGCGCTGCCTACCACCTGTTTTACGATGCGAATAGCGCCGCGGCGGATGTTGGTGTAGGTGCAGACGACGTCGTCGCCGACATCGACATTGACTTCGCCGGTGACGCCTGGCATCCAGGTGGCGCCGCTGTTCACCTCCGTACAGCTCAGGCTGCGCAGATAGTCGTCCAGGTCGGTCTGCGTTCCGCCGCCTTCGCCAACGGTGTGCACGCCGGCTGTCACCGTTTGCTTGCCGGTGGTGCCGCCATTGCGGACATCCGTGGCATAGATGACGCCGTCGATGGCCAGGTTGAAGTAGCCGCTGTCATTGGCGGGCAACACCTGGGTGCGCACCTCAAGCTGGCCGCCTGCAGGGATTTCAGTATTGTTGCCGATCCAGACGATTTCATGACAGGCCGGGCCGGCAATAACGTTGGTTGGCCCGGCGGGCGGGTCGGTGATGCCAATGCTGGCGCTGGCCGCTCCGGTTGGATACGCTTGCACCAACGCCAGGGTGAATTGCCCACCCGTCATCGGGTCGACCCCGGCGGGCGTCTGCCACTGCACCCCGCGTCGTCCCGTCACCGGGTCATTGACGAACTGCCAGCCCGGCGTGGTCGCAGCGGTATCAATCTGCGCCTCGCTGATGCACGACGGCAAGCCCAGCGTCCAGGAGCGCAGGTTCTGGCTGCCCATGAATTGATAGACGGTATAAGTCCAACGCCGCTGATCTGGGCTTTTTTCAGTCAGTTCGACGCCGTAGATGTCATCCACGGCTGGGTAAAACTCGGCATACAGTGGCCCTTCCGTGATGCTAAACGGTTTGCACGCCGTGCCGTTGCCGGGATCGGTGTTGATCCAACCGGGTTGCGATTCTTCGCAAAGCTGAAAGTCGCCAGCGGCATTTGGCGCCAGGATGGCGTAGCCATTCGGGTCGGTGACCTGACAGAAGCCGACGTCGGCGCCCTCCGCATTCCTGGTGCACAGCGTCCAACCGTACAAACCCGGTTCACCGGCGTCATGGCGCCCGTTGCTGTTTTGATCGTGATATTTGACGGCGTAATAGCTGGCGGTGTCGGGCGCCAGCACGTCGATGCGGGCGCTGTCCGTCGCTATGTACTCATTGCCGTCGAATACGGCGGTGACGGTTGCCACGTTGTCGAAGTCTTCCATGATGTCGTAGGCGGTGCAGACGTAGCTCTCGCTGGCGCCTGCCTTGAGCGCCTCGATGGTGCGTTCGCAATCTGGCGTCAGCGGGTCTGCAACCATAGCCTGGTTGAAGCCCACATTGCCGGTGTTCGTCACCGTGATGGTGAACTCGGCGTAGTCGGCGATGAAGACCTGTTGCAAATCAGGGGATTTCTCAATGGCAATCGCAGGCTGTGGCACAGTGAATTCGGCAAAGACGCACGCATCGTTGCGCATCAACTCGCCGGTGATGAAATAATCGACGAGGTTGGCGTCATACTGGCAGCTATCCATTGTGCCGGGGATGAAACCGAGGATGTTTAACGTATAGCTGACGCCATCAACCGTGATTGTCTGCGGCGGCGTGTTGTTCACAAAATCGACGCGGTCGTCACATAGGGTGGAATTGGTGGCGCCGTATGGGCAGTAGCCATCGTTACGCGTCTCATCCAGCCGCATGGTGTAAGACATTTGCACATCGAACGCCGGGTTTTCCGACTGCAAATCAATGGTCAGATCAACGAGTTGCATCGGCACCAGTGGGGTGACGATGCTTTCGTTGTAATGGGTGAATTGCCCCAGCAAGAAGGGCTGTCCGGGCGTAAAGGTCACGCTGTCGGCGCCATCAAAGCCAAAACCACTGCGAAAGATCAGCGGACCGCAATCGATCGCACCAAGTTGTTGACCATAACGCATTACATTCTCGTTGGTGGGGTCACCCGGGGAGTTGTTGATGTCCTGGCAGGTGACGGGAGTCACACCCAGGTCATTGCGCGGATTGCTCCACACACCGTCTACATTGCCGGGTCCGGCGTCCTGCGCCTGTGCTGCACCCGGCAAGAGCGCCAGCGCCACTGCAGCAGTCGCCAGACATAGTAGAAGGATTGGGATTCGCCAGGAAGCTCGTTTTCTTAACTTTGTATCCATAATCTATCTCTCCTTGTTGCATCTATATCATCCAGGCCATTGTGTTATGTACGGGATTCCAGCTTGCTGATGCCCGTTGAGGGTCGCGTCGAATCTCTAACATGGTAGGATTGCGCGGGTGATGAAGCCATCGGGCAATTGTCGCAAGCTGGGCGGGTGGCATAACCAGGTTGACGCGACAATGGCGCGCGCAAAAAAGTGGGGATGGTCACACGGTTGTGTAACCATCCCCCCATGAAAATACGTCAATTGTGCAGGCGCTGCTCGCAACCGACGCCTGTTTACGTCCCCAGCTTACTCAAGACAGACCGTGATCAGCACGCTGTCTTCATCCCACCAGGTGGCGCCGCGTGGGTCTTTGGCTTCGCCGCGCGCTGTGTTGACCGTGTCCACCTGCACGCTGGTGGAGCAGGTGTAAAGCCATTCTTCCGTCGGGGAGAGTACACTGTCGCCGTCGTCGCCAACCGGCCCGCTCACCACGCAGCCCGGCAGCGAGTCGGTGAGCACAACATCTGTCAACGGCGCGTCGCCGATGTTCAACACGTAAATCGAGAAGTTGATCAGTTCACCTGGATCGACGTAGGTCTTGTCCGCCAGCTTGGTGACGCGCAGCCCCGGCTTGATGAGATCGATGGCGGCGCTGTCCGTGTCACTCACCGGCTGCCCGGTGGGGTCTTCCGCTGTGACCGTAGCGGTGTTGGTGACATCTGCGCACACGGTGGGCAGGCTGCTGCTTGTCGCCAGCGGCGTCGCCCCAGGCAGGACGAAGTGCGGATCGGCGCAGAAGGCGATAGCGCAAGTGTAAGTCCACGCCTCGCCGATTGCCAGCTGACCATCGCCGTCGTCGCCCACCGGCGCCGAAAGCCGACATTCCGGCAGTGCATCGCTGACGGCAATGTTTTGCAGCCAGGTTCCGCCGCTGTTGCGCACCTGCACTGTAAAGGTGACAATCTCACCTGGATAGGCGTAAGGCGTGCTGGCGGTTTTGATTAGCTCGATGGCAGGGCGCACGACGGTGACGACAGCGCTGTCCGTTGCTTGCCAGCGCGTGCCCAGCGCATCGTAGCCGGTCGCCATCGCCGTGTTGACCGTATCGGCGGTGATCGTCATGGCGCAGCTATAGAGCCAGCTTTCACCGGGGTCGAGCGCGGCGTTGCCGTCGTCGCCGGTGGGGCCACTCGGCGCGCAGGCCGGCTGGTCATCCACCACGGAGAGATTGAACAGCGGGACATCGCCAGGGTTGCGCACGATGATCTGATAGTTGACCGATGTTCCCGGGGCCACTTGCGTCTGGTCGGCGGATTTCTCGACGGTGATCGCTGGTGCGATCACATCTACCGTTGCGCTGGCCTGGGCCCAGACGGTGGCGCCCCAGGGTGCGTCGCCGTAGGCGGTGGCCGTGTTGGTTGTGTCCGCCGTCAGGGTGCGGCTGCAGGTGAAACGCCATGTTTCGTCCAGGTCGAGCAGACCGTCGCCGTCGCTGTCGCCGATATTGACGCTGCCGCTCAACATCGGCGCCGCCGGACACAACGGGTCGTCGATGCGCACATTGCTGAGCGTCACCGCGCCCGAATTACTCACGGCAAGGCTGTAGGTCACCCGTTCGCCTGCGTAAAGCGTGGCGGCGCTGGCTTGCTTGCTCAGGGTGATGGCTGGCGTCCCCGGTTCGTTGACGAAGGTGCAGGTCACGGCTTCGCGTGCATCCAGATCGACCACAGCGGCGGCGTTTGCCAGGTCGATGGTGGTTGCGGCGTCCGGGTCATTGCAGGTGATGGCGCTGACACGCCAATTTTCGGCGCCCAGTTCACGGATCGTGTACGCACCCGGCGCCAGGTTGTCGAAGGTGCGCGTGCCGCCGATGGCGGCGAAGCTGAAGTCGCCCAGGTCGCCCGTAAAGCGCCAGGGCGTCGTCGCCGTCCCGTTGACCTGCTTGATCACCGTGATCGCGCCGCTCTGCTGGACGTTAGCAAAGGTGCATGTCACCGTTTCGCCTGGCGCCAGGTTGATCGTAGCGACGCCGGTCTGTACATTCGTTGCGGAGTCAAAGCCGGGATCGACGCAGGTCAGCGCCGCGAGCGACCAGCCCGCCACCGGTTGCTCGGCGACGGTGTATGCACCCGGCGCCAGCCTGATGAAGCTTTGTTGACCGCCCCCGGCCGGCAAGGTGAAGTTGCCCAGCCCGCCGGTGAAGTTCCAGTCGGCGGTGGCGACGCCCGTCACCTGCTTGACGATCGTTACTGCACCAAGGCGAATGTTGGTGAATGTGCACACGACGTTGTCGCCTGCGTCCACGTAGATGCGACCATCTGCGTCTGGCGTCCAGGCGCTGCCGCTCCCTGTCTCCACACAGCGCAGACTGCGCTGGTAATCGGCGAGTGCGGTTTGGGTTCCGGCGCCCTCACCGATGGTGTGGATGCCGGCGGCCACCGTCTGCGCGCCGGTCGTGCCGCCATTCTGCACATCGGCAGCCACCACCTGCCCGTCGATGAGCAGGTTGAAGCGCCCGCCGTCATTGACAGGGAGCACGGCTTTGCGCACTTCCAGCGTGCCGGTGGGCGTCGTGCTGGCGCGGTTGCCCAGGAGCACAGGCGGGTCGCAGACCGGCCCGGCTACGCCAGCGCTGGCGCCGATCGGGCTGCCGCCGCCGATGATTACGCCGCCGCGCGTGGCGCCGGTGGGATATGCCTGCGTCAAGGCGACGGTGAAGGGCGTTCCTTCAACAGGGATCGCAGTTGTGGGCCAACGCAGCCCGCGCAGACCGGTGACGCTGTCGGTGACCAGGCTCCAGCCCGGCGTCGTGGCGAGTGGGTCAATTTGCGCAACGTCGATGCAGCCAGGCAGCGCCAGCACCCACGCGTCGGGGGCGCGACTGTCCAGGAACTGATAAACGGTGTATGTCCAGCGCAACTGATTCGAGCTTTTTTCGGTTAGTTCGATGCCGTAGATGTCGGTGATGGTCGGGTACAGTTCGGCGTAGCGCGGCGCCTGCGTCACCGTGATAGGTTTGCAGCCGCTGCCATCGAGCGGGTCTGTATTGATCCAGCCACTGCGCGCCACTTCACACACCTGGAAGTCGCCGGCTATATTCGGGGCAAGCAACGCAAAGCCGTCAATGTCGGTCGCCTGACACAGCCCGATATTGGCGCCATTGGCGTCGCGTACACAGAGCGTCCAGCCGGAGAGCCCTGGTTCATCCGCTCCACGCTGACCGTCGCCGTTCAGGTCGTTGTACTTGTACGCGAAAATAGTGGCGCTGTCGGGCGCCAGTACATCCACGACGGCGCTGTCGCTGGCCTGATAGGTGGCGCCGCCAAAGACGCCGCTGACTGTCGCCACATTCTCGAAGTCCTGCTCAACGCCGTAGGCGGTGCAAATGTAGGTGAGCGTAGCGCCCGCCTTCAGCTCACCAAATTGACGTTCGCAATCCGGCGTGAGCGGATCCGAGACTGTGATAGCTTCCAGACCAACATTGCCGGTGTTCTGCACGGTGATCTCGAAGTTAGCGTCATCGCCAGCGGCAATCTTTTGTAGATCAGGCGTCTTGCTGATCGTAATGGCCGGCTGCGGCGAAACGAACTGTGCAAAGACGCAGGCGTCATTCTGCATGATTTCGCCGGTGATAAAGTAGTCGGTCAGGGTAGGGGAATACTGACAGCTCTCCGGCGCACCGGGCACAAAACCGAGGATGTTCAGCGTGTAAGGAGCGCCATCTACATAGATGACCTGACTGGGCGTGTTGTTCAGAAAGTCAACTTTGTCGTCACAAAGCCCAGGATTGGTGGCGCCATATGGGCACTCACCTTCATTGACCGTTTCATCCAGGCGCATGGTGTAGGTCATCACAGCGCTGACGGGCGGACTGGCGGATTGAAAACTGATTGCCAGATCGACCAGCTGCATCGGCGTCAACGGCGTCACGATGCTGTTGTTGTAGTGCGTGAAGCGCCCCAACAGAAACGGTTGATTGGGGACAAAGGTGGCTGCGTTGACGCCGTCGAAGCCAAAGCCGCTGCGGAAGGTGGGTGAGCCGCAATCCGGCGCACCGAGGGGCTGACCATAGCGGACTTCGTTCTCGTCGGTGATGTCGCCAGGCGTATTGTCGATGTACTCGCAGGTCACAGGGGTTTCTCCCAGGTCGTTGCGCGGGGTTGACCAGACTCCATCGATGTTGCCATCTTCAGCCAGAGTGATGGGGGGATCATCCGCCAGCGCCGTTGGCGAGCCGCCGGTCGTCAGCAAGGGCAAGAAGAGGCGCGGGTTGGCTGCAACGCCGGTGTTGGCAGCGTCCTGCGCATGGGCAGGGTCGCCAGCCAGGAGCAGCGTCATGGCGCCGGCGAGCAGCAGAAGACATATCTTCAGAGCGTAGCCTGGTTGCGTCGAAGCGTTCATCGTTTTTCTCCTTCTCGCTACGTCTACAATTGACCACGATGACAACGAATGAAGGCGCCACCAGACGAGGTGGCTGACGACTCAGTCAGGTGCATCGGCCCTTCAAGAAAACAATGCTTTCATTTCAGAAAGTATAATAGGCTTTACCACAAAATACTGTGTCGGTCAATTGATGCGCCGAAATTCGACAAATGTTGTGTCGGGAGAGTTAGCATAAAAAAGCGTGACGCCGGGAAAGGCGTCACGCAATCGCGTACTATCTATCGCAATCTTCCCGGAAGCTCCAATGCTTCCGGGGAAGATGAACAGCTAACCTGAAAGTCAGTCATCCCACGGCGCATAGACGCGCAGATGATGGATCGACCCATCGCGCTGGAAGATGCGCTGACTCGTGGCGCGATCCAGCTGCGCGCCCGCCGCTGTGGTGGTGCGCCCGTCATGCGCCACGATCTCAATCCGCGTCTGCGCGCTACGCATCAGGATGATCGGCGTCTGGCAGAGGGTGAAGAGCAGCGCGCCGGCGGGCACAGTCAGGGTTTGCTGTTCGCCTGCGACATTCAGATAGGTAAATGAAGCCGCCTCAGTAAGCAATTCCTGCGCGTGCAGCAGCTCTGGTGCAAAGACCAGCGCACCATCCTGCACCAGCAGACCCACTTCCCCAAAGCGCGTTAAAATCTCTTCCTTGACCTGGCCGGTCATGCCGGGTTGTTTGGCGCCCTGGCCTTTGGGGGTGTGCGAATAGGGATCGGTGGGGAAAGCGCCGTAGACCGCCGGCGTCTTGTTGAAGCCGATGCCGGCGCGGATGTCAGCGTAAGCGGCGCGCAATGCGGCGAGCGTGGCGGCGGCGGCGCCAGCTGCACGCGCCCACCAGTAGTTCTCCTGCACCGCCAGCAGCAGTTTGGCAACCATGTGCCAGTAGATGCTGCCCAGCCCTTCATACGCAAAGAAGGTGCCCGACCGACCTGTAAAGGATTGATGGTCGAAGATCGCTTCGAACAGGGCAAGCAACTGAGGGCCATCCTGCGCCACCAGCTCGCTCAAGGTCGGGTCGCGGCGCAATTGCGCCAGCGCAGCGGCTACGTCGTCGGCGTTGCGGAATGCACCGTTGAAGTGAAAGACGCCCTCCTCATCGCGTGCAATGACGGTGCGGTCGTTGCGCGCCGCCAGCGCCGCCACCAGCGGCAGCATCTGCACCCGCGTGGCCGGTGCATTGTTTTTGGCAAGAAACCCGGGCAACTCTCGATCCGGATAGAGGATATAGCTGTGTTGATCGGCGCGGTAGAGCGCACTGGCGCGCAGGCTGTGCAACACTTCCAGCGCCTCCTCGCCATCGAGCAGCCCCGATGAGAGGATTGCCACCTGTCCCTCCAGCATGGCGTACAGGTGACCGACGCCCGCTTTGCCCGGCTGTAGTTGCAAGATGTTGTAGGCATGATAGAGGCCGTCGGCGCGTCGGTTGGCGCGCAATGTCTGATCGATGTAGCGCTGGGCAAGCGCCAGGAACGCCACCAGTGCGTCGGCTTGCACCGGCGCACGCTCACCGGCAAACCCCGCACGGTAGACACGGGCGCGATACGCGCTGCCCGCCTCTCCCAGGGCGTCCATGATCACCCGACGATGTGTGTCGTTAAACCCGGTTGACAGTTCACTGGAATGCGCAGATAGAATGGCGGAAACGGCGGACAGCAACATTTGCACTTCTTGCGTCAGGGTCAGCGTCGCCGGGCCATTGGCAAAGAGCTGCTGACAGAAGCGCAGCATCCGCCGCAAATACGCCGCCGTAACGACCGACAATCCCTTGCCCACCAGCGCGTTGTTGGCGTCGTTCCACTCTGGCCGTTGGGTGTTCATCCAGATGCCGCCTTCGGGCACGAAATTGGTGAGCTTGACCAGGATGAGCAGCAGCACCTTTTCCGCCAGCGTCACGTGCAGGATGCGCCCGGCGCCATCGACCATTAGTTTGCCATCAGCGCCGATCTCAGCCACGCGCGCGGCGACGGCGCGTGCGTGCTCCCCATCGTAATCGATCGTAGCGTAGGGATTCTCCAGTATCTGCGCGTAGGGGTGGATGCGGTAGGGAACGTCCGCGTGGCTGTAGATGGGCTGATTCAGCAACTCGACAAGCAACCCTGGGTGAAAACGGTCGGAGATTTCCAGTAATTTTTGTAGATAGATGATCTGGTGGTCGCTCCAATAGCCGATGTTGGCCCAGGGGTTATCTGGTTCTGGCGTCTCCCATTCGATGCCGGCGCGCGTCACGCGGTAGGGATTGTAGCCGTCGGCGGTGGTGGCGTTGAGGAAACGCGCGATCATCCCCTCGGTGTAGGCGGGGAACGACCAGGCCAGCGGCTCCCAATTTTGGAAGATGTCGCGCCAGTTGCCCTGAAAGTCGAGACGACGGCTGCCGTCAGGCTGGCGCAGGTTGATCGCAAAGCGATTCCATGGTCGGCTGGGGTCGCCATGACGTCGGCTAAAGGTCAGCGGCAGGTACTCGTAGCTGAGGCGGCGCACATCCGCCGCGCCGGTGGCGGCGGCGCGTGCATAGAGTTCGTCGATCGAGAACGCCGACGGCAACGCCTCCAGAAAGGCGGCATGTGCCTCGCTCACCGGACGATTGCGCGTGCGGAAGAATTCGACCAGATCGGTTTTGGTTGCCTGACCATTGTCAACGAAGACGCCGCCGCGCATGATGTTGAACGCCACATTGGCAAAGTGATGGGCGGTGGTCAATGACGCTGCCGAGAGCTGCAAGCCATCCGCAGCGGCAACCAGCGCCTTGAGCTCCTCTGTGCCGCGCGCGATATCTGCTTCCAGCGCTGTCGCCAGCCCGGTGCGATCCTGGCGCAGTCGATTGCGCAATGTCACGATCTGGCTGTGATCCTGATTCACGTCGGCGACCAGGCTCCAGCTTTGCGTGGCGTGGGGCGCCAGCGCGATCTCCGTTGCGAGCAGGTAGGCGCCGCGCCGCCCCTTGATGTCATTCTCTTGCGTCACCGGACGCCCGGCGCGGAAGGCAGCCAGTTGCGCTGTGGAGAGCAGCACCGTCGCGTCCGGCAGCCCCACCTGCCAGGCGACGGTCGCCTTGAGCGACTCGCTCGGTTCGGCGCGATCGGTGAGGGTGGCGCTGAGGGCAAAGATGCCCAGCCCGGTGGAGGGTTCGCGCTCGTTACGCTTGTAGGCGTCGAGCAGGTTGCTCATCGTTGTTTGCAGCGCAGTTGTGGCGCCGTAAGGCAGCAGGTTGCGCACGCCATCCAGCAACCGCACGCGGCAGGGCGTCGCCTGGTCGTTTTGCAGCCAGACGGTGCGCACAAAGCCGAAGCGGTCGCTGGTGCGCCAGGCGTAGCGATAGGTCAACCCCAGGGCGTGGTTGATCTCTTCGAAGATCAGCTTGTCGCCGGCGACGTTCTTGTAGAGATTGCGCGTGCATGCGTGGGCGTCCTCCGCCGGCGTCATGAATGGCTCCCAGCGGGTTGTCTGGTCGCCGCGCTGAATAAAGAGACAGGCGACCGGCCCGGTGTTGGTGATGTTTTCGGCGACTTTGTCGTCGGTGTAATACGGAAAGAGCGCCGACTCGGCATCGATGCGACCGGCGGTCAACCCACCTGTGCTGGAGATGAACAGCCAGTGGTTGGCGCTGCTGATAATGCTCATGAAGAAGGGCGGCATGGCGTCGTAATGGCGGATGCAATAGTAGCGCTCGCCGAGCAACTCAACGTATTCGCCGCTCACGTCAGCTTCCACCGATGCGAGCGTGCGATTGTCGTTTGGGAACATCGCCGCCGTTGGTGCATACGACATGGTTACACCCCTGATCTGTCACGTGTCGAGTGTTAACAATATGCTGGGAATGGTACAGCATGACCCGGAATCAACCAAGTCTGTCTGCACCATGCCCAGAAGGTCGGAAACTTCATGCTAATGGAGATGGGTGTTGCGCAGATTAGAAGAGGATGCCACCTTCCCGGAAACTCCGAGCTTCCGGGAAGGTGGGCAACCTGCGTAACAATACGGCGATTACCGTTGCACCGTCGGCAGGAAGAGCGACGCCGTCGGCGCCGCTGTCGCCCGCACGATGACGCCGCCGCTCTCGAAAGCGCCAATGTCGCAGCCGGCGCCCGCCGGGCCGGGCACAGCGCGGCGTTTGCAGCGTCGAGCGCCGGGCTGCCGGGCTGCAGCGCGTGCGTCCAGGTCGGGCCGCCATTGTCGGCCAGCGGTTCCAGCCCGGCGTCGGGCAGAAGCTGATCGCTGGCGACCGGGTTGCAACTGCCGTCCTGGATGATGTTGTTGCCGCCGGAGAGCAAGATGTTGGGGTTGGGTGCGGCGAACCGTTCGCACGCATACCAGCGGTTGCCGGCGACAATGGTGTTGGTGAGTTTGAGCACGGGCACAAGCGGTCCCCATTCTCCCAGGAAGATGGCGGAGGGCGCCCAGTCCGGCCCGGCGTTATTGGTAATGGTGGAGTTGAGAATCTCCATCACGCCTTCGGTGTGGAAGATGGCGCCGCCATGCCAGCCGGTGGCGGTGTTGCCGCTGATCGTGCTGTTGACGATGGTGAAGTCGCCCAGCGAGCGAATGCCGCCGCCGACGTCGGTCGCCAGGTTGCTAGCAATGGTGCTGCGCACGATGTCCACGGCTGTGTTGAAGAAGGCGTAGACGCCGCCGCCGGCGCCACCCTCGGCGCGATTGTCGCGCACGGTGCTGTCGATCAGTGTGAGCGAGCTGCCATCACCGTTGTAGACGCCGGCGCCGCCTTTCCAGAAGTCAACGCCAGAGGTGGCGACGCGGTTGTTGGCAACGGTCACATGGTCGAGTGTGAGCATGCCGTTGTTGAGCACGCCGCCCGCCAGCTCCCAACCGTAACCATCGCGAATGGTCAGGTTGCGCAGCGTCGCCGGGATCGTGGCGTTGACCACGAAGGGACGCACGCTGCCGCCGCCGCTGATCGCCAGACTGGGCGCCGCGGCGCCATCGATCGTGACCGGCCTGGCGACTGTCTCTTATAC
>CZCA01001307.1_pt1 | contig 16321 bp, 13 predicted proteins | sample 591981 | NCBI WGS metagenome assembly CZCA01 (sample SAMEA3556810, study PRJEB10932) | anaerobic digester metagenome
GGCGCTCGAATGCGTAACTCTTGGGTTTTCTTTGGGTTACTTGTGGATCCCAAAGGAGACCCACAGGAGGGCCTAAGGGAGGCCGCATGAAATCGACGTTTTAGAGGGCGGATTTGTTTTCGCAAAACTGGTGCGCAGGTCAAATATTTCAGAACGTCCGACTTTCCCGGGTGCCGGCTCTCGAAAATAAATTCCTACTAAAACAGTGGGAGATACTGCGGCCAAATCGCAGTATTGGGCGCAGACTGCTGTCGAACAGATGAAAGTACCGACGCTTAATGCAGTTAGCATCATTTTCTTCTTGACAACAAAACCCCCTCCAATAAGGTGACCCTAATGGAAGATTGCAGTTTTATGATCTCTACGATATATAGCAATTTTTTGCTTATAATGGAGGCATCTCTAATAGACTGTCAGGCTGATAGCCCACTTCTGAGCCTTAACGGCCCCGGGGTGGGCTGCTTTTGTTTCTGCCGCCAATCAGAAAAGTGTTCCGGATGAGCCCATTATGATAGATAGCTGCAAAGCTTGCTTTTGGGCAGCCTCGCTGAACGACGCACCGGGGCCCTCTCCAAATGGCAGTGCAGTTTATCCAAAGCAGTTCCTGCCAACTTACAGATCAGTTTTATAAGATTCAATAAGGAAAACCAGATGAAATTGTACACACTCTACTCCAAGTATGTGAGCCGCCTGCGCAGCAATCCCGCTGTGTTCAAGTGGCTGTATGGATTCACGCCTCCCCCTGCGCTTTGGGGCCAGTATTGGGATTGGACTACCGTCGTCCTGCGCAACTGTTTGCGACATTATCTGCAGCCGGATCAGTCGCTTTTGGATATGGGCTGTGGGCCCTATGCGGTGCTCTCGCGCTTTGCCAAAGAGAGGCTCAATTGCCGCGTCATCACCGGAGCGGATCACTGTGAGGAGCTGATAGATTACGCCAAAGGGACCGATCCGGACAGTGGCATCGAATACGTCTGCAGCGACCTGTTTGAGAATATCGGCGGAAAGTTTGATCTCATCATCTTCAATGCGCCTTATATTGAGGCGGAAAAGGGCACAAAGCTGGGGCTGTTTCCCACTGCGCTTGATCGCAAGCGCTTTTCCGGAGGTGAGGATGGAGCGGCAACGGTGACACGTTTTTTGCAGGATGCGCCGAAATATCTGAGATTGGAAGGAAAATTGCTCCTTGGAGTAAATCACTACCACATAGAACGGGAAGTGGTACAAAGTGAGATCTTCAAATCCGGTTTCAGAACGGTTGCGATCCACAACAATCCCATCACCAAGGCCTGTGTTTATGTGGTGAAGGAGAAAGAGAATGAAGAGATGCCAAAAATGTCTGATGCCCGCCAACCTCTCGGGTAGCGATTTTGATGAGAGCGGTATATGTTCATGGTGTAGAAGCGATTATCCGCCTTATGAGGTGAAGGGCGAGAGCGTCTTGGCCGCCAAATTCAAGGGCCTGGGTGCTCATGGCGGTGCGGCGGACTGCCTGGTGGGTCTCAGCGGTGGCAAGGATAGCACCTATGCGCTGTATCGTCTGGTAAAGCATTATGGCCTCAGGGCGGAGGCTTTTATCTACACGCATGGCGGCAGCAACGATTTCTCGCTGCGCAACGCCCAAACCACCTGTGAAAAGCTGGATGTGCCGCTGCATGAGGTGTCTTTGCCCAAGGATAAACACAAGCAGGCTTTTCTGCGTTACTTCCGCGCCTGGCTGGCTCATCCCAATCCCACCTCCGCGGGCATGACCTGCGTGGCCTGCAAGCATCTGCATATCCTGGGTTCGCAGATCGCCACCAAGCGTGGGATTCCGTATGTGGTGTGGTCATCCACGCCGCTGGAATACTCGCCTTTTCTGGCCATCAAACACACGGGCGACAAGAAAAATCCTTTCAAACGGGCCGGTATGCTCAGTAGCGCCATGCAAATGGGCAAGGAAGTGATCAGCTCGCCCAAGTTTGCCCGCAGCGTGTTGGCTGATCCGCATACCAGCATTTTTGGCTGTCTGGCAGTGTTTCCCGGCTCCGCCTTTCTCAGATACAGATTTCCACAGGTCAAGCCGCTGATGTTTTACTCCTATGAAGAGTGGAATCCGCAGCTGATCCTGGATACGATCCGCGCAGAACTGGATTGGCAGCTCCCGGGCGAGATCAAGGAAGATTGGCATACAGACTGCGTTTTCAACGTCTTCAAAGAATATATGTTTCAGAAGATGTTCGGAGCGTCCTACACGGATGCGCATCTCAGCAACCAGATCCGCAAAGGCTATCTCACCCGTGAGGAAGCCCGGCAGAAGCTCTTGGAAAGCAAGCAGTATTACGCTGCCGCGCTGCTGCCTGCACTGAAGTTTCTGGATGCAGAAGAGCTGATGGCGCAGGTGGATGTGGATTGTTTTGAAGTGGAGGAGTAAAAGATGGTGGTGCTCGGGTTGAACGCCTTTGGTCAAAATCCCGCCGCCGCGCTGGTGGTGGATGGCAAACTTCGGGCTTTCTCGCATGAGGAGCGCTTCAACCGCCTCAAAAGCTCGCACAGCCTCTTCCCCTCGCAGGCTGCTTCCTGGAGCCTGAAATCACAGGGAATCGATATTGCCGAGGTGGATAAAATCGCCATAAATTGGGACTGTCACAAGTATCCCTTCACCATACTGCGCAACTTTGCCTCCATTGCGTTCAAGGGCATTTTGGGCAAAAAACCAGATAGTGGAATCCGCTCAGCAGGCGATGGTATGGGCAACGTGATCAGATATATAAACACCTATCGCCCAAGTAATTATCGGAGTATGCTCTACGCTGCCCTGCGAGAATGCGGCTGCCGTGGCCCGCTGCCGGAAGTGGTATACGTCAATCATCACCTCTGCCACGCCTATCAAACCTATTATCAATCAGGCTTTGATGACGCTCTGGTTTTGGTGGCGGATGGACACGGTGAGGAGAGCTGCATCTCCGGTTACACAGTCCGAGACGGCAAGTTTACGCGCATCCTGCATTATCCCATTCCTTACTCCCTGGGCTGGTTTTATGGCGGATTTACGGCCTATTTGGGCTTTCATGCCAATCGTGATGAAGGCAAACTGATGGGCCTGGCGGCCTACGGCGAAGCGGGTAAAGACGATAATCCCTGGCTGAAGCGGCTGGACAGGATTCTGAAGGTCAAGCGCCACGGCTTCGAGCTGAACCCTTACTACTTCAAGATGGGCGGCAATTACCACCACGCCCGCTACACCGACGCTTTGGCGAAGTTTATCACCGATTATGATGCGGATCTGCGTCCCATCGGCCTGGGTGAAAAGGCAGAGGTGGATGGCAAAATCACCAACCGCTACCTGCTGCCCAAATACATCGAGCTGGCCTATGCGGCGCAAACCAGGCTGGAAGAAGCTCTGCAGGCTTTGGTGACTAATATGGTGGGTCAAAGCGGCCTGAAGAAGGTCTGCTTAGCGGGCGGGATATTTATGAACTGCAAGGCCAATCAGGTTATTAGCCAAATGCCGCAGATAGACGAGGTCTTTATCCATCCCGCCTCCTCTGATGATGGATCCGCCATCGGTGCAGCTTACTGGGTTTCCAGGCAGTTGGGCGCAGATGTGAGGGACCCTCTCAGGCACGTCCAATACGGCGCTGCCTTTGGCAATGATGAGGTTAAGCAGGCGCTGGATATCTGCGGAGTCGAGTATCAAGCTTTGGATGATCCCGCTGCAACCACGGCCAAGCTGCTCTCACAGGGAAAGATTTTAGGCTGGTTTCAAGGCGGCGCAGAGATGGGTGCCCGGGCTCTGGGAGGCCGTAGCATCATCGCCTGCCCCACTCAAGAGACGATCAAAGAACAGGTCAATTCCCGGGTCAAATTCCGCGAAAACTGGCGCCCCTATTGCCCTTCCCTGCCCATGGAAAACCGGCAGGAATATCTGCAAAGCAGTGCTCACCAACCCTTTATGATCCGGGCGGATCAGGCTACGCAGCTCCTGGCACGGCAGGCTCCCGCCATCGTGCATATAGATAACTCCGTGAGGCCGCAAACTGTGGATCACGAGGTGCTGCCGCTTTGGCACCGCCTGATCTGCGAAACGGGCAAGCTGACGGATGTGCCGGTGCTGCTCAATACCTCCTTCAATATCAGGGGAGAACCCATAGTAAACTCTCCCTACGATGCCATCCGCACCTTCTTTTCCACCGGACTCGACGCACTGGTCATGGGCGACTTTCTGGTCTTAAAGCAGGGAAGCAAAAGAAACTGGCAGTAGAACATTAGCTCAAGATAAAGCTTGACAGTTACCTCACTTACAATAATCTAACGCCTTGATCGTCAGAAGCCACCGAGAGTGCTTCATCACAACCGCAATTTTAAAAGGAGTTTAAGATGCGTAAGACTGTGTTGTTTTTTATCTTTATCATGCTTGTCACTCTGCTGCCGGGCCTGGAAGTCCCCTTTTCCCGGCAGCCGGTTCTCGAAGACAGCAACCTCTTTTCAGATTTCGTGCGGGTAGACCCGGATGATTCTATCCCCGAAAAGCTCCCTACCAAAGCCTGGCTCTGGCAGGATGACAACAACCTGATGATCCATTTTGAATGTGAAATCGATGATAATTTCGCCGCAGGTTACCCCGTGGACAGGGACGGCTACCCCCGTTCTGAAATGTTGAGAGTGCAGCTCAAAACCCTTGCCGATGAGCCCTTTGCTTATGTCTTCATCGCCTACCCCAGCGGCAGCCTGGCCGATGGCGTGCGGCGTCAGGATATGAGTATAGATTATCAATGGGACAGCCAATACGGCTATCAATCCAGCCACACAGATTCCACCTGGAGCGTCACTTTCACCATCCCCTTGGGCTCTTTGCGGTTCAAAAAGGAGCCGCCTTATCGATGGAAAGTGATTTTGACCCGCTATCATTATGTTGATGGAGAAACCTTTAGCAGTCCCTATGCAAATTCAGATCACAAGCAGACCTATTTTGACAGTATGCACGCCATTACGCTCACGCATCCCATCAAGCGTGACAGAAAAATAGAGCTGCGGCCTTACTTTGTAAAAAGCTACGATCTGATCAATAAGACGAGCAGCTTCGATCCGGATATGTTGGGCTTGGATATCGCCCTAAAACCCACACAGCAGACCAGTATCAAGGTAAGCCTCAACCCGGATTACTCAGATACCCCGCCCGACGAAGCAGCGGATATTTACAACATGGATGTGCCTTATCTCCCATATGAAAACCGCTTTTTCTTCATCGAAGACCTCGACTTCTTCGGCCTGAGTTATGGTGTCTTCGAATCCCGAAATATCAACCAACCCTCCCTCGCCTACAAGGGAACCGGCATCGTTGGCAAAACAAAGTGGGGAATCCTGGGTGCATTGGATAAGAAAGTAACTCAAAATGGCTATCTGCTCAATCGGGATGACTACTTCCAGGTGCTTTCCCTCACCTCCACCATCTCAGATTTTACCTTCACCAATGCCACGGTGAGCAGGCTCAATAATGGCTACTACAACCACCTATACAACGGAATCTACCAGTATCAGATCTACAAATACATGGACCTTTGTGCCAGCGTGATCGGAACCATCAAGCAAGACGACAATGCCCAGGACAACTCCGTGAAAAAGGGCTATCAGGCAGGCGGAACCTTGAGCTTTTATCCCGGCAGATTTGTTTTTACCACCTCCTATGATAAGACGAGCAAAGACATCTACGCCGATGCAGGCTACCTGTATTACAAAAACCGTCAGACCTACAGCGTCACCTCATCCTGGAACTCCAAGCCTATGTATGGTTTTCTCAAGCAGGCAAGCTGCTTTGCGTCTGTAGATGGCATGGACTGGTTTCATGAGGGCGGCACAGACTCTGAACTTGTCTACTACGGGACACTTACACTTGAATCCAAATCCAGGCTCAAAACCACTTTCGCCGCCCAGGCTGGCAATATGTACGACGAATTGCACAGAGACCATAACTACTACAGCTTCGGCACTTCCATCATCCTTAATCGCTGGATTGGGTTCATCCCGGTCGTCAACTTTTCCCGTTCTCATACCATGGTTTATGCCCTGAACGATACCTATGACTGCAACAGCTTCTATGCCACGATCGGCGGCGTTCTGGCAAAAAAGTATAATTATTACCTCTTCTGGAACATCAAGGATTATGCCTATCCAAAGGAAAACATCATTGATTACGGCGGCGTGCCCTACACCATCCACCTGGATGATAGATACTCCATCTTCAATGCCAGCCTCAGATATATGCCCAATCTGCAGTTTAGCCTCACAACCGGCTTGAGCTACAGCAGTTATGAAACACCGAACTACTATCCCCAGCTCGGTTATTATGCCAATCTGCGCTATGAATTCAAGCGGGATTGGTTTATCTATGCGGGCTTCAAATCAGCTCAAACACGGGATGTGGCCCCCACAGGCAACGACTATCTGGGCCACTTCAGCAAAGACAGCGCTTCGGCCTATTTCAAGGTCTCGGTGTCGTTGTGATCGGAACCCTGTAGCCGGAGGTTGCTTTTGCCGCCACAGGTAGCCGGCGCTCGCCGAAGCGCCGCAATCGGACACAGCTCGCTGCTGATAACTGCAGCAGAGCCGCGACTTTTCGTTTGTAATCGCTTATTTGAAGACCGCTTTAAGCACCATCACGATCAGGGTGATCACCGTGTAAATCCAGATGCCTCTGTTGCTGAAGAGGTCTTTGAGGGCTTGCTTGTCTATGAGACCGGATGTGCCGTCCAGCACCACCTTCTTCCTGTTTACCAGATATATGATGAGGCCGATGATGCCTAGCACCATGATCAGCATGGAATAGGCAGCTAAGGCCTCCACGGACTTCTCCAACAGCTTCTGCACGATGACGGCGTTGAAGAGGTTGGAGATGGAGTGCATCAGGATGGCTATGATGATGCCGCCGGATTTGACCGTGAGATAGCCCCAGATCAAGCCCAGGATGAAGGTGTAGACGATGTGGATCGGCCCCATGGATACGCCATGCAGGACGGCAAAGCAATAGGCCGACGCCAAAACGTAAAACCTTTCGCCGTGCTTCAACAACCTGGTGGCAAACAGATGCCGGAAGACGTATTCTTCCACTATCGGATTGAATACCAGCAGCATAAACACCATCGCACCGGTCATTTGCATATCGTCGGTCGAAGGTGGTTTCACGCCCAAAGCGGCGGTGATTCCCGTCAAGACGTTCATCACAAAGAAGGCGGTGCACTGCAAGAGCAAACACAGCAGCACGGTCTTGACCGAGACTTTGCTCTTTTCTTTGCGGGCATAGGGTTGCTTGACCACATCCTTGGTGATCCGGACAAACAATCCTGTACCCACTCCATACAACAATACGATGCCGATAATGCCCAAAGCAAGCTCTACAAAAGGCAAATGCGGCCTGATCACAAGCGAATACAGCCAAAAAAGGCCAAACATCACGACGATGCCCAGCGCTACCCTCTCCAAATCTTTTGCTTTGTTGTTCATGACTTATCCTCCTTTGATATTTTCATGAGCTTTCGGGAAAACACCCCAGTCTGACGGGGCTTTCCCCTTTACACCTGTCTTGATTTGACTGGTTGCATTATTCAAGGGTTGGCTTTTTTTGTCAACCCCGTTGCAAGACCCTCTAAGCTGTATTCGCTTCATATAGTTAGGGCGGAATAGCGGGCCCCAAACCTGAAGAATCGCAGTATTATTGGGCTTTGGGACAGCGAGGCAATAATAAACGTTGACAGGAACGGGAGATTATTAATTCTTGTTAACAGATTAGTTAGATTATGAAAGGAGGAATCGTGAAACGCATTATCCTCATCCTCTCCCTCCTGCTTTCGCTGTCGCTGCTTTTTGGCGGGCAAGCCGGCAAAGCCAAGGCCAGCCTCAACCTGGGATTGGCAAATGGTGCCTCGCTTGGCGTGGGGCTCGACAGTCCGTACGGCGAAAACAGGGATAACTATCTCAATATCCACGCTTATTACTGCCGTCTGTTCTGGTGTGCGGGCATCTGTCGCGAGATCAGAACCTACAACAACCGCAACGACTTCTATTACCTGGTATCAGCAGGCGTCAACATCGGACAGATGCTTCTGTATCCGTTTGACCGTGATTTGTTTGTCTCTCCGCACGTGGCTCTTGGGGTGGGTCATCGCTTCAAATTGGGAAGTGATAGCTATATGTTTGTCGAGTGGGATGTGGGCCTGAAGTTATCCGTAACCAATATCAATATCGGTGTCACCTTTTAATGGAGTCTGCACCGTTATCCAAGGTTTAGGCCCTCCGGTGAGTCAGTAGTATACGCCGATTCCGGGGCATCAAATCCGCGCCTCTTTCTTCTATAAAAAGCATTTCTATCTTGACAGAAATCGCTATCTTACCGAGCTTGCAACTATGGAATCCCTTTTTAGAGGAGTGCGGCATACTCTGATGTTGCAAGCCTTCAAGAGGGACGCCTGTGACGATAAATACTACAAATAAGCAGATCAATAAAGGAGAAACCCATGAAAAAACTATCATTACTGTCCGTGATAGTGATGCTCTTGATCGCACAGACTGTTACTGTGATCAGCGCCGGGGAGGTCACGCTTGGTTTGGCTTCCACCGCATCTCAGCCGCAGCCCGGTGAAGCTGTTGTTTTAAATGCAGATTCGCCGCGGGACAACACTCACCTGCCGCCTTGCAATATCCGTGCTACGGAGACCGATGATGAGCTCCATCTCACCTGGCTGGATTCCGGAACTCCGGGTGGAGGCTGGCTTAGCTATTGCGGGCCTCAAGAAAACGCAGTGGGCGTCGACGATGCCATCAGTTTTGACGTAGCCATCCGTTTCCCCGCCGATTCCCTCGCCGCCTATGCCGGCATGAGCTTGCAAGCGGTGAAGATATGGCCTGCTCAGGCTGGAGCTTACACCATCAGAGTGTGGTTGGGCGGCAGTGCCAATATCCCCGGAACCAGATGGGTCAACCAAGGTTTCACACCCACCATTAATGCCTACAACACCGTCATGCTCAACGAGCCTGTTTGGATCTCGGGAGATGATAATATGTGGATTGGTTACAATACCACCGTCCAGGAAGGATACCCGGCAGGCTGCGACGGCGGTCCTGCGGTAAATGGCTTTGGCAACAAGATCAACCTTGACGGCACCTGGGCCAATCTCCTGGATATCGCTCCCACCATCAACGTCAACTGGTGTATCGAAGGGTACGTCGGCTATTATCCTCCCACAGATGCACCCCGCATCAGCTTTGACCCTGTGGATAAAAGCGAGCTGGATCGGTCGCTCAACGGCTACCGTATCTGGCGCTTTGTTCGCGGCGAGGAAACCGATGAAACAAACTGGGTTTCCCTCACAGAAAACCCCATCGTGGCCAACTCATTTCAAGACATTGGATGGAGTGAGCTGAGCGACGCAGAATACAGATGGGCCCTCAAAGCCTATTTTACCGATGGCGAAGTCTCTGCTCCCGGATTCTCAAACAGCGTGCACAAGCACAACCTGTCAGGCCTGATCGCCGGCACGGTGCGCAATACCGCAAATCAGCCCCTCGGCAACGCAACCGTTTTCACTGGCGATTATTCCACCACCACAGACTTCAATGGATCCTACTTTATCCAAGTGCCCGTTGGCACCTACAGCGTCACCGCAGTACACCTGGAACACGAGAGTGCCACTATAGACGACGTGGTTGTAGTTACAGATCAGACCACCGCGGCAAGGTTCAACCTCAGCCCCGTGGATACCATCATCGCAGATGGATTTGAAGACTATGATGATTTTGCCATACAATTTGAGCCCTGGACGCTCGTGGATGTGGATCAGGGCAATACTTACGGCATCCCGGATGTCAGCTGGCCAAATGTCCACGCACCTCAGGCTTTCATCATCTTCAATCCCGGCGCCACCACCCCTCCCTTGACAGGCTTCAATCCCCTGGCCGGCAATAAAATGGCCGTCAGTTTTGCCTCACAAAATCTGGCCAATAACGACTGGCTCATCACACGCCAAATCAAAGGAGCAGAAGACCTCAATTTCTGGGCCAGATCAATCAACGATATTCATGGATTGGAAAGGTTTAAAGTGGGTGTGTCCACCACAGGAACCCAGCCGGCAGACTTCACCATCATCAGCGGAACAGACTATGTGGAAGCACCGGACGAATGGACTGAATTTAACTACGACCTCTATGCCTATAAAAACGAAAACATCCACGTGGCAATCCAATGCGTCTCCAACGACGCCTTTGCCTTTATGGTGGACAACGTGAGAGTGCTGGGCGATGAGGTGAGTGTGGACGACCCCGGCATCCCCGCCACTCAAACCTGCCTTGAAGCAAACTACCCCAACCCCTTCAACCCCGAAACCACCATCTCTTACAACCTGGCTGAAGGCCAAAACGTGAGGCTGGAAGTATATAACGTCAAAGGCCAGCTGGTGCGCACCCTGGTGAGTGAATCCAAGCCCGCCGGTAAACACAGCGTGATCTGGACCGGTTTGGACGACCAAAATCGCCCTGTGTCCAGTGGCATCTACTACTACAAGCTGAGCGCCGGCAGCTTTACGAACACCAAGAAGATGGTTTTGCTGAAATAACTACCAATTGCTCCACTAAATTACAGCCCCGTGGATTTATCTGCGGGGCTTTTTGTGTGCGGACGGTTCAGCGACCGCCGGCTACAAGAGCGCCCCAACCAAGACATAAAAAACGCCGACCTGTGTTTCAAGGCCGGCGCAGTACGTTATTTGTCTCGGCTATTTCAGCCAAGCTGTTTGATCACGCTTTTTCCGGGGAAGTGGGCTGCGATGCCCAGTTCCTCTTCGATGCGGATCAGTTGATTGTATTTATCCACTCTTTCGCTTCTGCACACGCTTCCGGTCTTAAGTTGGCCGGTATTGAGCGCCACGGCCAAATCTGCGATGAAGGTGTCTCCGGTTTCGCCGGAGCGGTGAGAGACTACACAGGTCCAGCCTGCTTTGTGTGCGGTATTGATGGCGTCGATGGTTTCGCTGACGCTGCCCACCTGGTTGAGTTTGATCAGCACGCTGTTTGCCACTTTGTCTTTGATTCCACGTGCGATAATGGCGGGGTTGGTCACGAATACGTCGTCACCGACCAACTGGATGCGATCGCCCAGGATTTCGGTCATTTTGATCCAGCCATCCCAGTCGTTTTCGGCGAGGCCGTCTTCGATTGAGACGATGGGGTATTTTTCCACCATTTCCTTGTAGTAGTTGATCATCCAATCGGTGTCGCGCTTCTGGCCTTCAAAGACGTAGGCGCCATCTTTGAAGAAGCTGGATGCGGCGGCATCGATGCTGAGGAAGACTTCTTCGCCGGGTTTGTAACCGGCGGCGGTGATGGCTTCCACGATCACCTGGAAGGCTTCTTCGTTGGATTTGAGGTTGGGTGCAAAGCCGCCTTCGTCTCCCACGGAGGTAGCCAATCCACGCTTATTGAGGATGGATTTGAGGGCGTGGAAGATTTCGGCATTCATGCGGATTGCTTCTCTGAAATTGGGTGCGCCGAGAGGCATGATCATAAATTCCTGGATGTCCACGTTGTTATCCGCGTGCTCGCCGCCGTTGATGATGTTGCTCATGGGCACGGGGAGTGTGTGGGCATTCACGCCACCCAAATAGCGATAGAGGGGCAAATCCAGCTCTTCTGCACTGGCGCGGGCCACGGCCATGGAGATGGCCAAAATCGAGTTTGCGCCCAGCTTGTCTTTATTGGGTGTGCCATCGATTTCGATCATGGTCTTATCTATGGCATACTGCAGCGTGGATTCCGCTCCCACGATCTCCGGGGCGAGGTGCTCGTCGATGTTTTTCACTGCAGTGAGCGTTCCTTTGCCAAGGTAGCGTTTGGGGTCTTTATCACGTAGTTCCAGGGCTTCTCTTTGACCGGTGCTGGCTCCGCTGGGAACCGCTGCACGGCCGATCACACCGGAGAGCAGATGAACGTCTGCCTCGACGGTGGGATTTCCACGAGAATCCAGGATCTCACGACCTTTAATATAAACTATTTCAGACATTTGTATCTCCTTAATTTATCTCATGTTACTCATAAACAAGCCTTCAAAGTACAATATTCTGCAGGGGCCTGTTTTGGCAAGTAAAAATTTACTTTATCATCAAAAGGGCATCATTGCTTGAAAATATCGGCCAGAGTTTTGACGCTGCCCAAGAGAGCGCTGGATTCATAAGGCAAGACCACGGTTTTATCTCCCTTTTGCACAAGCTGGGCAAAGGCCTGCACATATTTGAGCGCAACTTGATATTGGGCGGGATCGACCTTGGTATCCTTGACCGCTTCGGCGATCAATTCGATGCTCTTGCGCTCGGCATCCGCCACCAGCAGCTTGGCTTGGGCTTCACCTTCGGCACGGGCGATCCTGGCCTGCTTTTCACCTTCCGCCACGCGGATCTGATATTCACGCTCGCCGTCTGCGGTGAGGATCTTGGCACGCTTGTCACGCTCGGCGCGCATCTCCTTTTCCATGGCGGTGCGGATTTCTTCCGGCGGCATAATCTCCTGCAATTCCACACGGTTGACCTTCACGCCCCATTTGTCCGTCGCTTCATCCAAGATATCGGTGAGCTTGGCGTTGATGGAATCTCTGGAGGTGAGCGTATGGTCTAAGGTCAGCTCGCCAATCACGTTACGCAGCGATGTTTGCGTGAGCTTTTCTATCGCCTCGGGCAGGTTGCTGATCTCATAGACGGCTTTGTAGGGGTCTGTGACCTGAAAGTAGAGCAGGGCGTTGATATTGATGGAAACGTTGTCTTTGGTGATCACGTTTTGCCGCGGGAAGTCGTAGACGGTTTCGCGGAGGCTGATCCGGTTTTCCACCCTTTGGAAAAACTGCACGTTGCCCTGATAATCCAACTTACTGTAGCGCCAATGGATGGTGGTGGCGCGGTCAAAGATAGGGACGATCAGGTGCAGGCCAGAGTTTAGCGTTTTGTGATATTTACCCAGGCGTTCGATGATCACCACCTCGGCCTGGCGCACCACGATCAGGCCTTTGGAGATGACAATGACAACCAATACAGCGATAGCGACGGCCACCCAAAGACTTGCGGTGAGCCCGGCGCTGGCAATAATCAAGCTGCTAAGATGCATAATTCGGCTCCTTTTTGATCTTTATCCCGTCGTATTTGCCCAGACCTTTATAGTGCCAAAAGCAAGCAAAAGCTAATCTTAAGCAAATTGGGCTTGACAAATACAGCAGGGAATTTTGTATAAGCTTCGTGGTGGAATGTTTGAAAATAAACAAACCACAACTGCTGATAATATAACGGTTTTAGCACGTGAGACAATTAGAAAATAAGATTATTATACTTGCGCTTATCCTCATCATGCTTGCGGGCTGCTCTTTCTGGAAAAGCAAAGACAGTCCCGGGCCTGAGTATGAGCTGATTTTGGGAGGGCAAAACCTGAAGGACCTGGCATCCGAAGTGAGCTATGAGCTGTCTCTTTACAGCAGATTACGGCGCTCCGAAACCGCCTCGCAAAAGCCGGTATTGCTGCTGGCTCCTCTGAGCGACAAATATACCGACGCCGCCTTCACGGAAGAGTTTGTCCACGAGTTATTAGCCAAACTTTTGCACGAAAGCTGGTGCCGCGTGGTCACTTCTTCGGCCCAGATCGCATCCGATGCGCTCTCCTGGCAGGAGCTGGGGCAGGAAACGGGGTCGCAATATATGCTGAGCTTTCTGTTTTCCAAGGATGAGAGCGCAAAGATGAGCGATATTGTGGCACAGCTGGAGCTTACTGAGCTGAGCTCGGGCGAGATCCTTTGGCACAAGACCAGCCACTTGCACAATCACTTACATAATTAATAAAAATAAAGATATAGCGGAGAATCGAATGCAGATTACCAAACTCGAACAGATGTTCCAAGTGTTGGCTACGCGTCCACAGAAGCGCTTAGTTGCCGCTTGGGCAGTTAATTCTCACACCATTGCCGCCGTCAACGATGCCGTAGAGATGGGCTTTGTAAGCGGAATATTGGTGGGCGATGAAAGCATGATCAAAGCGGAATGTGCGCAGATGGGCCTCGATGCGGATAAATTCACCATCGTGGATGCAAAGACCGATATCGAAGCGGCCAATGTGTCTGTGGATTTGATCAATGCCGGCGAGGGAGATTTCCTCATGAAAGGCCTGCTTTCCACGGATCGCTATATGCGAGCTATCCTGAACAAAGAACGTGGCCTCATGAACGGTGGAGCGGTGCTCTCGCACGTGACGGTCGCCGAGCCGAAAACATATCATAAGCTCTTGATCTTTGGCGATGTAGCCATCATCCCGGAGCCTGACCTGAAGCAGAAAATAGCCATCTGCAACTATCTGATCCGGACGGCGCACCTTTTGGGTATCAAGGAGCCCAAACTGGGTATCCTGGGGCCCTCTGAGCAGGTGCTGCCCAAGATCAAATCCTCATTTGAAGCCAGTATCCTTGCCAAAATGGCGCACCGCGGCCAGATCAAGGGCGCCATCGTGGAAGGACCCTTGGGTATGGACCTGATCATAGACAAGGAATCCGCACGCATCAAAGGCGTGGAAAGCTCCGTGTGTGGCGATGCGGATTGCATCCTCTTCCCCAATATCGAAGCTGGAAACACTTTCTACAAAACCGTTACAACGCTCTGCAACAGCGAGCTTTGCGCCATCGTGATGGGCGCCAAGGTGCCCTGCGTGCTCACCTCACGCGGTGACAGCGAACGCAGCAAACTCTTCTCCATCGCTCTGGCAGCTATTTTGGCATAGAATTATGACTAAAATCACCAAACTTTCACAACTCAGCGAGCATCTGAAAAAGACGGGCAAACTGGCCAAAGTGGCGGTAGCCGTCGCTGAAGATGCAAACACCATTCACAGCCTCAGCCAGGCAGCGGAAGAAGGCTGGCTGCACGCTATTTTGCACGGTAATAAGGACAAAATCATCGCACTCTGCGAGGCTGAATCCATAGACCACACCCGCTTTGAGATCATCGATCATGCAGACGAAACCGAAGCCACCCTGGCCGCTACAGCCATGGTGAAACAGGACGCGGCGGATATCCTCATGAAAGGCCTGGTGGGAACGGATAAATTCCTGCGCAGCGTGCTGGATAAGGAAAAGGGACTGCTGCCGCCCAAAGCCGTGATGAGCTACACCTGCGCTTTGGAGATTCCGGCCTACAACAAGCTGCTCTTCGTCTCTGATACCGCGGTGCTCACCTATCCCGACCTCAATCAGAAGAAAGCGATGATCCAATACAGCGTGGCGATGGCACACAAATTTGGTATTGAAAAGCCGAAAGTGGCCCTGATTTCCGCCACGGAGAAGGTGGGAGCGGCATTGCCAAACACCTTTGATGATGCGCAACTCTGCAAGATGAACGAACGTGGACAGATCAAAGACTGCATCATCGACGGGCCATTGGACGTCTTTCTGGCCTGCGATCCCAAAGCCTCTGAAATCAAACAGACGCCAAACCTCATCCAGGGCGAAGCGGACATCCTCATCTTCCCCAATCTGGAAAGCGCCAACAGCTTCTACAAAGGACTGATGCTCTTTGCCAGAGCGGAACTGGCGGGACTCATCCAGGGAACCAGCAAACCCGTGGTGGTGATGAGCCGCAGCGAAAGTGCCGATAGCAAGTTTTATTGCCTTGCACTGGCTGCTCTAATGGCAGGTACATCATGAAGATAGCTATCGCATCCGACCATGCCGGCTACACCCTCAAAGAGGCCATCAAAACCGCACTGCCGGAGCTGGAATTTGTAGACTACGGCACACATAGCGAAGAGTCTATGGACTACCCCGATACGGGCAGCAAAGCGGCTCAAGCCGTGGCAGACGGCACTTGCTCCAAAGGAGTGTTGATCTGCGGCAGCGGCATAGGTATGAGCATCGTGGCCAACAAGATACGTGGCATCCGCGCCGCACTGTGCTCTACCACGGATATCGCCCGCCTTTCCAGGATGCACAACGATGCCAATATCCTGGTCTTGGCCGCACGCTTCACCGCAGCCCATTATGCTATTGACATCCTCAAAGCCTGGCTGGATACTGATTTTGAAGGTGGACGCCACCAAAAACGAATAGATAAAATAAGTAAGATAGAAGGAGTAATACCTTGAAACACATTCAACAAAACGATCCTGAACTCTATGCAGCAATCACTGCAGAACTGGCAAGGCAGCGCGAAAACCTCGAGCTGATCGCCAGCGAAAACTTCACCTCCCTGGCCGTAATGGAAGCACAGGGAAGCATTTTGACCAATAAATACGCCGAAGGATACGCCTACCGCTGGAGCAAGAAAACCGGACACATCAA